>OBRJ01000107.1_pt1 | contig 79637 bp, 75 predicted proteins | sample 1494831 | NCBI WGS metagenome assembly OBRJ01 (sample SAMEA3360658, study PRJEB22359) | human gut metagenome | biome: ENVO:urban biome; feature: ENVO:human-associated habitat; material: ENVO:feces | place: Bangladesh | collected 2011
GCACCGGAGCGTCCGCAGACGCTCCGGTGCCCCGAAATTATAAAATCACTTTCCGCTCGTCCTGTCTGCGGCGCGGTGCAACACAGATCAATCATCGTCGCTGTCCAGCTTGAGCACGGCGGTAAAGGCCTCACTGGGCAGGGAAACGCTGCCCAGCTGACGCATCTTCTTTTTGCCTTCCTTCTGCTTTTCCAGCAGCTTCTTTTTACGGGAGATATCGCCGCCGTAGCACTTGGCCAGCACGTCCTTGCGCATGGCCTTGACCGTCTCGCGGGCAATGATCTTGCCGCCGATGGCTGCCTGCACCGGGATCTCGAACAGGTTGCGCGGGATGTTGTCCCGCAGCTTTTCGCAGATGCGGCGTCCCTTGGCGTAGGCGTTGTCCCGGAACACGATCATGGACAAGGCGTCCACGGGGTCGCCGTTGAGCAAAAAGTCCAGCTTGACCAGATCGCTCTCGCGGTACTCCTTGAACTCGTAGTCGTAGCTGGCGTAGCCCCGGCTGCGGCTCTTGATGGCGTCAAAGAAGTCGTACACGATCTCGCCCAGCGGCAGCGCGTAGTGCAGGTCCACACGCACATCGTCCAGATACTTCATGTCGATCAGCACGCCGCGCTTGCTCTGGCACAGATCCATCAGACCGCCCACATAGTCGTTGGGAGTGTACAGATGCACATCCACAAAGGGCTCTTCCTGTTTGACGATATTGCTGGGATCCGGGTAGCTGGAAGGGTTGTCGATCATTTCCACTGTGCCGTCGGTCAGGGTCAGACGGTAGCGCACGCTGGGGGTGGTGGTGATGATATCCAGATCAAACTCCCGCTCCAAGCGCTCGGTGATGATCTCCATGTGCAGCAGACCCAAGAAGCCGCAGCGGAAGCCGAAGCCCAGCGCGGCACTGGTTTCCAGCTCAAAGGTCAGGGAGGCATCGTTCAGCTGCAATTTTTCCAGTGCGTCCTTCAGGTCGGGGTACTTGGCACCATCGGCAGGGTAGATGCCGCAGAACACCATGGGCTTGACCTGACGGTAGCCGGGCAGCGCTTCCGCGGTGGGACGCTCTGCCAGCGTGACGGTATCGCCCACGCGGGTGTCCTGCACCGTCTTGATGCTGGCGGTCAGGTAGCCTACCTCACCGGCTTGCAGCTGGGCACAGGGGGTCAGGGAGGTGGCACCCATGTGACCCACCTCCACCAGCGTGAACTCTGCGCCGGTAGCCATCATACGGATGGTGTCGCCGGGCTTCACCGTGCCCTCGAACACGCGGATGTAGACGATGACGCCCTTGTAGCTGTCATAGATGCTGTCGAAGATCAGCGCCTTGAGGGGGGCGTCAGGGTCGCCGGTGGGGGCGGGGATATCGCTGACCACACGCTCCAGCACCTGATCGATGTTCAGGCCGGTCTTGGCGGAGACGCGGGGCGCGTCCATGCAGGGCAGGCCGATCACATCCTCCACCTCCTGTGCCACCTCGTCCGGGTGGGCGCTGGGCAGGTCGATCTTGTTCAGGATGGGCACCAGTTCCAGATCATGTTCCAATGCCATATAGGTGTTGGCCAGCGTCTGCGCTTCCACGCCCTGTGTAGCGTCCACCACCAGGATCGCGCCCTCGCAGGCGGCCAGACTGCGGCTGACCTCGTAGGCAAAGTCCACATGACCCGGGGTGTCGATCAGGTTGAACTCGTAGGTCTTGCCGTCCTTTGCAGTATAGTTCATGGTCACGGCACGCGCCTTGATGGTAATGCCGCGCTCGCGCTCGATATCCATGTTGTCAAGGATCTGATCCTCCATGGTGCGCTCGTCCACGCTCTTGGTCAGTTCCAGAATGCGGTCGGACAGGGTGGATTTGCCGTGGTCGATATGTGCAATGATGCAGAAGTTGCGGATGTTGTCTCTTGCCATGTAGTTCCTCCGGGCAGCTTTATGCTTCTAAGATCCAGTCCTCCACGGCCACGATCTGTCCGTGGTCGCGATAGACGCGGGGCACGCGGCGGGAAACGCCGCACAGCACTTCATAGGGAATGGTATCGGTCTTGCGGGCAATGGTCTCTGCGGTGTCGCTCACGGTGCCGCCCCACAGGATGGCTTCATCGTCCTCGCGCACCTCCGGTACATCGGTCACGTCCACCATCATCTGATCCATGCACACCCGCCCCAGTACCGGGCAGGCCTTGCCGTGGATCTCCACCACGCCCTTGCCGCAGCTCAAAAGCCGGGGGTAGCCGTCGGCATAGCCGGTGCAAAGGGTGGCTACCTTAGTGGGCTTTTCGGCAGTAAAGCGGCGGCCGTAGCTGGCGCACTGGCCGGGCTGCATCTCCTTGATCATGCTCACCACGGTCTTGAGGGTCATCACCGGCTTAAAGCGCCCAAAGCGTACCTCGTCGCTGGGGTCGTAGCCGTACAGGATGATGCCAGGGCGTGCCATGCAGCGCTCCCGGGGCAAGCCCTCCGGCCAGTCCGGGTGCAGCATGACTCCGGCAGAGTTATCGCAGTGTACAAGGGCAGGCTCCCGCCCGGCGGCCTTCAGTGCGTGGAAGGCTTTCACGAACAGTGCGTGCTGCTCGGCAGTATAGGCCACATTCTCCGGGGCAGTGTCATCAGCCACGGAAAAATGCTGGAACAGGCCGGTCATTTCCAGCCCGGGCAGCGCACAGGCTTCCAGCATCTCCCGGATGGCGGCGTCAAAATCGGTGCGCAGGGCAAAGCCGATGCGCCCCATGCCGGTGTCGGCCTTGAGGTGGATGTGTACCCTGCCGCCTGCCGCCACGGCGGCTTCGCTCAGGGCGCGTGCCTGCGCAAGGGAGTAGCAGGCCACGGTGATGTCGTTCTGGATCAGGGCGGCGGCGTAGGCGGGCTGCACATGCCCCAGAATGAGGATGGGCAAAGTCTGCCCCGCCTTGCGCAGCTGCACAGCTTCGGTCAGGCAGCTGACCGCCAGCCATGCGGCACCCTCCTCGGCAAATACCCGGGCGCACTGCACCGCGCCGTGGCCGTAGCTGTCCGCCTTGACCACTGCGCACAGGGGCAGCGCCCCTGCCCGAGCCTTTACCTCCCGGAAATTATACCGAAGGGCCTCGAGATCGATCTCGGCCCAGACGTGTTTTTCAAACGGTTGTTTCTGCATGATCTGTTTCCTTTTTTGGTACGATAAAGCTGCCCCGGCCCGTGTGGACGGGACGCCAGCCGTCAATGCCGCTCTCCTGCAAGGCATGGAGAGTCTTTTGCCGGAAGGCGTGGTCGGTACGGCAGCGCTCCTGCACAAATTCTTTGGTCTGTTCCCGCACGGTAACGCCGTCGGCGGGACAGCGGCTCTTCACGATGGGCAAGTCCGCCTCCCGCACGGCGCACTGCACCTCGTACTCGGTTGCCAGCAGCATGGGACGGATGAGGGTGAGATCCCGCTGGGAAAGGTAGGTCACCGGCGAGAAGCAGCCGATGCGTCCCTCCCGCCAGAGGTTCATATAAAAGGTCTCCACGGCATCGTCCAGATGATGCCCCAGCGCCACCTTGTTGCAGCCCAGCTCCTGCGCGGCAGTGTGCAGTGCGCCCCGCCGCAGCTTGGCACATAGGGCGCAGGGGTTCTTTTCCTTGCGGTACTCGAACACCACAGGGCCGATCTCAGTGCGGCGCACCTCGTAGGGGATGCCGTGCTGCCGGAACAGCTCTGCCAGCGCCGAGTAGTCCATGGGCTGATGGTCGAACTGCGGATCCAGCGTGACCGCCACCACCTCGTAGTCAAAGCCGATGTACTTGCGCAGCATGGAAAGGCCAATGGTCAGCGCCACGCTGTCCTTGCCGCCGGAAACGCCCACCATCACCCGGTCGCCGGGGGCGATCATTTCATAGTCCTGTACAGCCTTGCGCATTAAACCGCAAAGCCGCTGCATTGCACGAAGATCACTCATGACAGGCTCACACTTTCTACCAGATTGACCACATCGCTGATGGAGGCCAGCTTTGTCAGCGCCGAGACATAGACCACATCGCCGCTGTCGTAGGTGATGGTGGCCAGCACAGCGTAGTAGGTGCGGATATCGCAGCGCACCGCCTCTACGGCTGCACCCTCCACGGTCAGGTTGACCTTGCGGGGTTTGATGACGCCGTAAGCTTGTTTAAGGTCAGCTTCCGAATCCTCAATAAAGTTTTCGTAGCTGTCGGCGGTGCCCCGCTGCAACAGCACGGCCTGATAATCCTCGCTGTCTGCCGTGTCCGCGGTGGCAAGCTCCAGCACGGTACCAAGGGTGGGGTCCTCGGTCATGCGGCACACGCTCCACACGCTGCTGTCGTAGTAGACAGAGATGCCGTTCGTGCCGGTATAGTGGGTGTCAGGTGTCGCGGGGGTCTGCCGGTTCACCAGCAGGGTGAGCACCATGTAGGCTGCGATGCCCAGACAGATGAAAATGGCCATCGCTGTCAGCAGCTTGGAGCTGCGGTGCTGCGCCGAAGAAGTGCGGTCGATCTCATTTGGCATGGAAGTATTCTCCTTGTGTTGGCAAGGGCGGCTGTGCACCGCCCATATCCTTTATAGTATACCACAACTGCAGCGGGATTTGTAGCGGGCAAATGGCAAAAATATGGCGGTGCGGGCAAAAAACTTTTGCAAAAATCGAAATTCAGAAATCAAGAGGATTCAAGAGAAAACGAGCGATTTTGAGAGATTCAAAAATTTCCACCGAAAAAATCCAAAAATCATGTTGACAGGCGCGTTTTTGTGTTGTATACTGACACTCGCGCCCCAAAAGGGTGCCTGAAACGTACAAAAAGCTTATCAGGAGGAAATAGATATGAGCACTACTCTCGTAAAGCCCGCTGAAGTCGAGCGTAAGTGGTACCTGCTCGACGCTACCGGCAAGAGCCTGGGCCACGTCGCTGCTGAGGCCGCTGTTCTGCTGCGCGGCAAGCAGAAGGTCGATTACACCCCCAACGTGGACTGCGGCGATTTCGTGGTTGTCATCAACTGCGACAAGGCTGTTCTGACCGGCAAGAAGGCTGAGCAGAAGTTCCACATCACCCACAGCAAGTACATCGGCGGCCTGAAGAAGGTCCAGTACAGCAAGCTGATGGCTGAGAACAGCGATCTGGCTATGACCTACGCTGTCAAGGGCATGATCCCTTCCAACACCATCGGTGCTAAGGCTCTGACCCGCCTGCACTGCTACCAGGGTGCCGAGCACGCTCACGCTGCTCAGAAGCCCGAGAAGATCGAGTTCTAAGAAGGAGGCAATCGAATATGTACGAAACCAAACCTTATTTCTACGGCACTGGTCGTCGTAAGGATTCCGTTGCCCGCGTTCGCGTTTACACCGGCACCGGTAAGATCACCATCAACGATCGTGATATCGACAACTACTTCGGTCTGGAGACCCTGAAGCTGATCGTCCGTTCTCCGCTGGTCCTGCTGGGCCTGGAGGGCAAGTACGACGTCGTCGTCCGCGTTTCCGGCGGCGGTGTTTCCGGTCAGGCTGGCGCTATCCGCCACGGCCTGAGCCGCGCCCTGCTGCAGCAGAGCGACGAGAACCGTCCTGTGCTGAAGAAGGCTGGCTTCCTGACCCGCGATCCTCGTATGAAGGAACGTAAGAAGTACGGTCTGAAGGCTGCACGTCGTGCACCCCAGTTCTCCAAGCGCTGATTATATTTCAGTATGCACTTTTACGGCTCTGCTTCGGCAGAGCCGTTTTTTTGTTGCTCCATTCCCGGAAAACTGGGGAGCACGACTGCGCATCTCCGGCGGTTGCCCCGCAAGGGGCGAGCCGGAGGCGCTTATTGATCGTTGCTCAAGCATCGCGTGCAGGGCGCAGCCCTGCCAGCGATGCTCCCCAGTTCTCCAAGCGCTGATTATATTTCAGATGCAATTTTACGGCTCTGCTTCGGCAGAGCCGTTTTTTTGTTGCTCCATTCCCGGAAAACTGGGGAGCACGACTGCGCATCTCCGGCGGTTGCCCCGTGAGGGGCGAGCCGGAGGCGCTTATTGATCGTTGCTCAAGCATCGCGTGCAGGGAGCAGCCCTGCCAGCGATGCTCCCCAGTTCTCCAAGCGCTGATTATATCTCAGTATGCATTTTACGGCTCTGCTTCGGCAGAGCCGTTTTTTTGTTGCTCCATTCCCGGAAAACTGGGGAGCACGACTGCGCATCTCCGGCGGTTGCCCCGCAAGGGGCGAGCCGGAGGCGCTTATTGATCGTTGCTCAAGCATCGCGTGCAGGGCGCAGCCCTGCCAGCGATGCTCCCCAGTTCTCCAAGCGCTGATTATATTTCAGATGCAACTTTACGCTCTGCTTCGGCAGAGCCGTTTTTTGTTGCCTGCAAAACCCCTCCCGTGAAAAAATAATCTTTCCGCTGAATATGCGCAACCCGGAAGACGCGGAGCGCATTCAAAATCGTCCCCCTCACGCATTTTCATCTTCCTGCATAGGATGGCGCACAGCGGAAAAGGGGAGATGACAGCATGAGGCAGACAAAGCGGTTTGCGGTGGTGGGCAGTGATGCCCGGCAGGCGGCGGCAGGGCGTGCACTGGCGCGGGCAGGGTATATAGTGGGCGGCGTGCAGCAGCTGCCGCAGGCAGACTGCATCCTGCTGCCGCTTCCGCTGGAACAGTCCGGTCTGCCGCTGGCGCAGCTGCTGGGCGCGGCAAAACCCGACGCGCTGGCGCTGGGCGGCAAGGTGACGGACAGCGCAAGGACCATTGCCCGGGCGGCGGGGGTGGAGCTGGTGGACTACTTTGCCCGCCCGGAGCTGACCGTGTATAACGCCATCCCCACCGCTGAGGGCTGCATCGGCATTTTGCTGGAGCGGCGCAGCCGCACCCTGTGGGGCGCGGCGGTGCTGGTGCTGGGCTTTGGCCCGGTGGGGCGGGCGCTGGCGGTGCGTCTGGCGGCGTTGGGCGCGCGGGTGACCGTGGCGGCACGCCGCCCGGTGCAGCGAGCGATGGCGGAGGAGCTTGGGCTGCGGGCAGTGCCGCTGACAGAGCTTGCTGCAGCAGCTGCCGCCTTTGATACGGTGGTGAACACCATCCCCGCGCCGGTGCTGACGGCGGCGGTGCTGGCAGCGCTGCCGAAGGGGTGTCTGATCGTAGATCTGGCGTCAAAGCCCGGCGGTACAGACTTTGCTGCCGCCCGGCGGCTGGGGCACACGGCACTGCACGCGCTGAGCCTGCCGACAGTCTGGGCACCGGAAACGGCAGGGGAGGCGCTGGCACGCACGGTGCAGACTATTTTGCAGGAGCGGGAGGGAAGGGTATGACCACAGAGAAAAAGGGTTGTCTTGCCTTTGCGGTGTGCGGCAGCTTTTGCACGCTGGAGGATGCCTTGGGCGCGGCGCAGGCGCTGACGGCACAGGGCTGGACGCTGCTGCCCGTTATGAGCTTTGCCGCACAGCTGGATACCCGGTTTGGCACGGGGAAAAGCTGGCGGCAGCGGTTGCAGGCTGTTACCGGGCAGCCGGTGCTGGACACCTTGCAGGCGGTGGAGCCGCTGGGACCCCGGCGGCTGGCACAGGCACTGGTGGTCGCCCCCTGCACCGGCGCAACGCTGGCGCGGCTGGCGGCGGGGCTTTCGGATACGCCGGTGACCCTTGCAGCCAAAAGTCTGCTGCGGGTGGGCAGCCCGGTGGTGCTGGCAGTTTCCACCAACGACGGACTTGGCGCTTCTGGGGAAAATATGGCGCGGTTATGCCAGCGCAAGCACTATTACTTTGTGCCCTACGGGCAGGACGACCCCTTTGCCAAGCCCCAGAGCCTGAAGGCGGACCTTGCCCTGCTGCCCGCCGCCGTGGACGCCGCTTTGCGGGGCGAGCAGCTGCAGCCGGTGCTGCTGGGGCAAAGGAATGCGTAAATCTCTTTTCAGCGGGGAAAAAATGTGGTATACTCCAAATGATGCCTTACTGGCATAAAACTGACAAGCGGAGTATACCAGATGAAAAAATTTACCGCAGCACTGTGCACTGTGCTGCTTTTGATAGGTGCTGTACTGGTGCCCGGCGCGGCAGCAGCCGGCCCGGCGCTGGCCAATACCCGGGCATACTGCATCGTGGATGCGGATACCGGCCTTGTGCTGGCACAGCAGAATATGGACGAGGAGCTGCACCCGGCCTCCATTACCAAGGTGATGACCATTGGCCTTGCCTGCGAAAAGGCGCAGGGAGACTGGGATGACGTAAAGCTGACCGTGACCCACGAGGATGTCTACTCACTGGCGGGCACGGATTCCAGCCATATCGCTCTGCTGGAAGGGGAAGAAGTCCCCTTGGTGGATGCACTGTACGCCACCCAGATGGCCAGCGCCAACGACGGCGCCAACCTGCTGGCGGAATATTTCGGCGGCGGCACCATCGCGGACGGCGTGGCGGCCATGAATGCACAGGTGGAGGAGCTTGGCCTTGCCCACACCCACTTTGCAAACCCTCACGGCATCAGCGATGACGACCACTACACCAGCTGCTACGATATGGCGCAGATCTTGCGCTGGGCGCTGCAGCAGCCCGGGTTTGAGGAGGTGTTCACCCGCAACCAGATGTACACCATGCAGTCCACCAACATTCAGCCGGTGACCCGTTACTTCTCCCAGCAGGATAAGATCCGCATCGGCTCCAGCCGCTACCACATCGACAGCGTGCTGGGCTCTAAGCTGGGCTACACCAACACCGCCCGGTACAGCTATGCCTGTCTGGCGGAGCAGGATGGGGTACGGCTGATCTGCGTGACCATGCAAAGCCAGCTGAGCACCGATAAATATAACGATATGCGCACCCTGCTGGACTACGCCTTTGCCACCTATAAAAACTACACCCAGCTGCCCGGCGGCACGGTCACCGCACAGCTGGCAGTGGCGGGCGGCGGGCAGAGCCTTGGCACCGTTACTGTGACCGACCCCGGGGTGAAGCTGCTGCTGGCCGAGGGCTTATCTGCGCAGGACGTGACCGTGGACTTGGAGCTGCCGGAGCAGTATCTGCTGGGCGCAGAGCCTGCCGTGTATGCGGTGTACACCCTGAACGGCGGCACAAAGCAGGAGAGCACCAGCGTGCGGGTAAAAGCCGAGATCACCGGTCTGGCGGAGCTGCTGGAGCAGAGCACCGGCACAACGCTGGAAGCCGCCAAGGACGTGGAGCCGGGCAGCAGCGCATGGCTGCTGGCGGGCATCTCAGTGGGCTGCACCGTGGGCGCGGCGGTGGTCACGGTGCTGGTGCTGCGGCTGCATGCACGCCTGAAAAAGCGCCGCAAAACGGCAAAGCGCCGCAACAAAGCGTAAAAGCCTGTTTTAAACCAGACTTTTCCAGATAAAGAAAAAACTTTCAGAAAAAAAGAGAGGTACAATATCATGGGTAAGTTTATTTTTACGCAGACCGAGATCCCCGGCGTGGTGGTCATTGAGCCGCAGGTGTTCGGCGACGACCGCGGTTATTTTATGGAGACCTACCAGAAGGATCAGTTTGCAGAGGCTGGCATCGACAAGGAATTTGTGCAGGACAACCAGAGCCGCTCCACCCGGGGCGTGCTGCGCGGGCTGCACTTCCAGAAGAACCACACGCAGGGCAAGCTGGTGCGCGTGACCAAGGGCGAGGTGTATGACGTAGCCGTGGACTGCCGTCCCCACAGCGCTACCTTTGGTAAGTGGGTGGGCGTGACCCTTTCCGAGGACAACAAGAAGATGTTCTATATCCCGGAGGGGTTTGCCCACGGTTTTCTGGTGCTGAGCGATGTGGCGGAGTTCTGCTACAAGTGCACCGATGTCTACGACCCCACCAGTGAGGGCGGCATCCCCTACGACGACCCCACCGTCAACGTGCAGTGGCCGGACTGCGGCTGCGAGCACAAGACCAGCGCAAAGGACAAGCTGCACGAGCCCTTTGCCGCCCAGAAGTTCGAGTATTTTGAAAAGTGGTGATCGCCCGTGGCAAAACTCAAAGCAATGTGGAACGGCTTCTGGCGCTACCGCTATCTGCTGTGGAACCTTGTAAGCCGTGATTTCAAGCTGAAGTACCGCCGCAGCGTGCTGGGCGTGGTGTGGAGCGTGCTGAACCCGCTGCTGATGTGCCTTGTGTACTGGGCGGTGTTCAGCAGCCTGATGGATATGCGCGGCAGCGGCATCGACAACTTTGCCGTCTTTCTGATGTGCGGTCAGCTGCTGTTCAACTTCTTCAACGAGGCTACCTCCACCAGCATGAGCAGCGTGCTCAGCGCCGCCCCGCTGCTGAAAAAGGTGTATATCCCCAAGTATATCTTCCCGCTGGAAAAGTGCTGCTTTGCCATGGTGAACTGCATCTTCAGCTTTGTGGCGCTGCTGCTGGTCATGATCTTTACCGGCGCACCCTTCCACCTGACCATTTTTGAGGCGCTGTACCCGCTGGTGACTCTGTTCTTCTTCAGCCTCGGGGTCAGTATGTTTTTAGCGGCGGCTACGGTGTTCTTCCGGGATATCATGCACATCTGGAGCGTGTTCGTCACCGCGCTGCTGTATTTCTCCGCCATCTTCTACGACCCCACCCAGATGACCTTTTCCATCGGCGGCTTCAATATGCAGCAGATCATCAAGCTGAACCCCATGTACTGGTATATCACGGGCTTCCGCCGCACGGTGATGTGGGGCATCCCGCTGGACGTAAATATGTTCCTTGTCTGCGGCATCTGCGCCGTAGTGTCCATGGTAGTGGGACTGCAGATGTTCCGCAAAACGCAGGACCGCTTTGTGCTGCACATTTAAGGAGGGTGAACAATGGAACCGATCATCAAAGTGGACAATGTTTCCATGTGCTTCAACCTTTCCAAGGAAAAGCATGAGAGCCTGAAGGAGTACTTTCTGGCTATGGTGCAGGGGCGGCTGCAATACGACGAGTTCTACGCTTTAAAGGACGTCAGTCTGGACATTATGCCCGGCGATTTTTACGGCCTTGTGGGTTTGAACGGCTCGGGCAAATCCACCCTGCTCAAGACCATTGCCGGGGTGTACAAGCCCAGCAAGGGCAAGGTGACCGTAAACGGCACCATCGCCCCGCTCATCGAGCTGGGTGCGGGCTTTGATATGGACCTGACCGCCCGCGAGAACATCTACCTCAACGGCACGGTGCTGGGCTTCTCGCCCAAGTATCTGGACGAAAAATTTGACGAGATCGTGGAATTCAGCGAGCTGGAAAACTTTCTGGATGTGCCGCTGAAAAACTACTCCTCCGGCATGGTGGCGCGCATCGGCTTTGCCATTGCCACTATTACCAAGCCCGATATCCTCATTGCGGACGAGGTGCTGTCAGTGGGCGATTTCCTGTTCCAGCAGAAGTGCGAAAAGCGGATGCAGGAGCTGATGGCGGGCGGCACCACGGTCATTCTGGTGTCCCACTCCATCGAGCAGATCGAGCGGATGTGCACCAAGGTGGCATGGCTGAGCCACGGCCACCTGAAAATGAACGGGGATACCCAGACAGTCTGCGCCGCCTACAAGGCGACCCAGCGCGGCGAGGTCTGATATGAATGTACGGTTGAAACGCGCCAAGGAGCTTGCCGGCTATGCCGTGCAGCTGACAAAGGACGAGGGCCTGTCCACCATGATCAAACGCGGCGCGGGCTTTGTGAAGCGCCGCTGCTTTGGCAAGCGTGCACGCTACCTGCCCGCCAAAAAGGTGCTGGAAGCGCAGCGCGCAGAGATGGCGGGCAAAACGGCGGCAGACTGCGGCCTGCCCACCATCTCGGTGCTGACTCCGCTGTATAATACCCCGGAAAAATACCTGCGGGAATTTCTGGATTCCTTTGTGGGGCAGACCGCGCCCAACGGGCAGCTCTGCCTTGCCGATGCTTCGGACGCCGCCCACGGGGACGTGGAGCGGATCGTAAAGGAATATCAGCAAAAAAATCAACAGATCGTATACAAAAAGATCGAAAATCAGGGCATTGCGGCCAACACCAACGCCGCCGCGCAGCTGGCAACAGGGGAGTATCTGGCGCTGGCTGACCACGACGACATTCTGGCACCCCATGCCCTGTACACCATGGGCAAGGCCATCTTACAGCTGCGGCAGCGCGGCGAACCGGACGGTTTTCTGTACAGCGATGAAGCCCTGTTCACCAAGAGCATCCGCCGCCCCATGGTGGCGCACTTCAAGCCGGACTACGCCCCGGACTACCTGCTGTGCTGCAACTACATCTGCCATCTGGCGGTGTTTCAAAAAGCGCTATGGGAGCAGCTGGGTGGCGAGCGCCCGGAATGCGACGGCAGTCAGGATCATGATCTGTTCCTGCGGCTGTTGGAAAAGACCGGCGGTGCTGCCCATGTGCCGCAGGTGCTCTACTACTGGCGGGTGCACGCGGGGTCTACCTCCGGCGGTGCAGACGCCAAGCCATACGTTGCGGCAGCAGCCAAAAAGGCGCTGACAGACCATCTGACCCGCACCGGGCGCACCGGTACGGTGGAGGACGGCCTGTTCCCCAGCACCTACCGGGTGAAGTGGGACATCGTGGGCGAACCGAAGGTAAGCATCCTTATCCCCAACAAGGACCACACCGAGGATCTGGAAAAGTGTCTGCACAGCATCTGGACAAAGACTGAATGGGAGCACTTTGAGGTCATCGTAGTGGAGAACAACTCCACCGACCCCGCCACCTTTGCCTACTATAAAAAGGCGCAGCAGCGCTACGACGGTCTGCGGGTGGTCACCTACCCGAAAAAGGGTTTCAACTTTTCCGGCATCAACAACTTTGGCCGCAAGTACGCCACGGGCGAGTATCTGCTGCTGCTGAACAACGATGTGGAGGTGCGCAGCGGCGAATGGCTCACCGAACTTCTGCGCCAATGCGCCCACCCCGGCGGGGCGGCAGTGTGCGGTGCCATGCTCTTTTACCCGGACGAGACCATCCAGCACGCGGGCGTCATTACCGGGCTGGGGGGCTACGCGGGGCACAGCCACAAGTACAAAAAGGCCGGCGGCAGCGGCTATATGTTCCGCACCGCCACGGTGCAGGACTTTTCCGCTGTGACCGGTGCCTGCCTGCTGGTAAAGACCAGTGTGTGGGACGAGGTAAAGGGGCTGGACGAAGCCTTTGCGGTGGCCTTCAACGATGTGGACTTCTGTCTGCGGGTGCGGGATGCGGGCTATCGCATAGCGTGGACGCCCTACGCCCAGCTGACCCACTACGAGAGCAAGAGCCGCGGCGGGGACGAAAAAGACCCGGTAAAGGCACGGCGCTTTGCCGCCGAGCAGCAGCGCCTGTACGAGGTGCACGGCAAGGCGAACATCCTGCATGACCCCTACTACAACCCCAACCTGACCATGGACCGGGAGGATTTTTCCGAAAGCGATGATCTGCGCGGGCTGAAAGAGGGCCGCATCACGGTGCAGTGGAGGGAATAACAGCATGAACATCAAAGGTCATTTCGAGACCATCACCCGGCATAAGCTGCTGGTGATGAAATACTGCTTTGAATGCGGGTTGTATGAGCAGGGTCTTGCCCACGACCTGAGCAAGTACAGCCCCACCGAGTTCATCCCCGGGTGCATCTACTATCAGGGCGACCACAGCCCCAACGAGGCGGAGCGCGCAGCCAAGGGCTACACCTCGGCGTGGCTGCACCACAAGGGGCGCAACAAGCATCATCTGGAATACTGGATCGATTACAGCACCACCAAGACCGGCCTGACCGGCATGAAGATCCCCCTGCGCTACGTCTGCGAGATGGTGTGCGACCGGGTGGCGGCAAGCCAGATCTATCTGGGCGATAAGTACACCGATGCCTCTGCGTGGGAGTACTACCAGCGCAGCAAGGATCACTACCTGATGCATCCGGAGACCCGGGCACTGCTGGAAAAGCTGCTGTGCATGGTGCGGGACATCGGGCGGGAGCGCACCTTCGCCTACATGAAATTCCTGCTTGGCTGCGAAAACGATTACTAAGACTGAAAGGCTGCCGCACATTCCGTGCGGCAGCCTTTTTTGCGCGAATTGCTGAAATTTGCTGGAAAAACTTTAGGACTTCTGTGTATTGACAATATTGCAAATGTGACGGTAAAATGAAAGAAAGCAGGCTTGGGAAACGTCCGGGCCGCATAGGATAGTGTCTGACGAAGAAGGAGGCATGAAGCATGAAATTGTTCAAGAAACTGGCGGCTGCCGTACTGGTGGCGGCTCTGGCACTGATGATGGTGGGCTGCGGCGGCTCCAAGACAGGCCTTGCCCAGCAGGTCAAGAATGCTGTCTCGGATGATGCTGTTATGCGTGGCGAGCAGGCCACGAACAGCAAGGATCTGGATGCCTTGGCGGCAAAACTGCTGACAGAGTATGATAACGAGATCGCTGCATTGGACGAAGGCGCAGATTGGCCGGATCTGCAGGCTCTGCTGGATGATGAGACATTCCTGCAAAAGTTCGGCATTGACCCGGAAAAGGATGCTTATAAGGTCTCCTTGGTGTACATTCCGAGTTACATCAGCAATACCATGAATCAGTTTAAGCCTTTTAGTCTTGCAGATCAGCTTCGGCGGGATGCTGATCTTGCAATCGGCGATCCTCACATCGGAAGAAAATTTGAGTTTGGTCTTGCCATCGGCACGCTTGACGGCGAGAACTGGGTGCTTATGCTCATGAAATAAGAGCGTCCGGGCTGTGACAGCCCTTACGGATGCCCCAAGACCGGAACGGTATAGTTACAAGATGCGGCCTGCAGCAGCTGCCCCGGCAGACTTATTGCAGGCTGCGGCAAGGAGGAAACGATGAAACTGTTCAAAAAATTGGCAGCCGCCGTGCTGGCCGCTGCACTGGCATTAACGATGGTAGGCTGCGGCGGCGGCAATAGCTACGCCATGCAGAACGAGCTGCTGAAAATAACGATCGATAATTTAACAGACGTAAACGAAACTGTGACCCACACCAAAAAGGCAGATGAAATGGCAGCAGCGCTGCTGGCAGCCGCCGATACGGCCGCCGCGCAGGAGGCAAACAACGGCAAGGATGCCGAAGATCTGCTGCTGGATCCTGCTGTTATAAAGGCAGCCGGTATTGACCTCGAAAAAACGCCCTGCATGTTCAACCCGATCGATGTCGACAGTCAGATCAAGAGCAGCGGCGTGATGGGCGAATTCCTGAAGATGCAGTGGATGGCGAATGCCGCGGGCCTCTACCGGTTTGTGGACCCCGGCACCGGCATGTTCAACCCCGGTGACAATAAGGTCGAGATCGGCGCAGCTACGCACAAGATCGGCGATAAGAGCTATACCCTGATCCTGCTCACCTACACTAAGACTACTCCGAGCAAAATTTGATGCGCACCCCGGGCTGCCGCACACAGGCTGTGCGGCAGCCTTTTTGCGTGCAGAACCCTGTGAAAAGGCAATTCTGGAAAATCCGCAGATTTTCCAGAATTGCGAATAAAAAATAAATTTTCCGCTGAATATGGCTGGAGAACACGCGGAAGCTATTTTAAAATGTTTCTGCTTTTGCACGCTTTGCCGAAACTTTCCGGCAAAGTTTGGCGCATCTGCCCATTGACAGCACACCGCAGCAGGGGATAAGATGAAACTGGGGAGCAACGCGCTCCCATAAGAAGAAAGCGAGGGACCACAGATGAAGCTTTGGAAACGATGGACGGCAGCGGTCCTTGCAGCTGCAATGGTGCTGCTGCTTCTGGCGGCCTGCGGGCCCTCCGGCCCTTCCGCACCGGACGCGCCGGACAAGCCGGGCAGCAGTGAACCCGGCAAAAATCCCGAGGATGAAAAGACCGAGGAACAAAAGAAGGCCGCAGTGGTGGACGCACTGAATATGGTGCGCAAGGACTACGGCAATGACACCCCGCTGGAGCTGAACGAGCAGGCCTGTGCGTTCGCCAAGGAGATGGCACAGGTGCAGCTGGATGGCGTCAATGGCAAGTACGGCAAGAATCCGAGTACCAACACGGATTATATTGATGCCTGTGCAAAAGTCCGCAACAAGAAGGTGGGCGAAAAAGCATCGATCGGTTTTGGCGCACTGCAGGGCGCTTACCCGGATGCGAAATGGTTCAAAACGTGGGCAGACAAGACAGAGGGAGTGAGCGCAGAACGCAACAATGCACTGGTCAAGAGTAAGGAAGCCACCCTTGTGGGCGTGGGCGTTGTGCAGAACACCGACGAAAAAACAAAGGATAAATACCCCATTATGGTGGTCGTGATGACCTACTGAGTGCGAGCAAGCGCCGCTGACGAAAAGTCGGCGGCGTTTTTGTATGGTTTGCGCATTGACAAATGTATGCGGGGGGGTACACTGCTTTTATGGCAGACCGCGTGGTCTGCCGGGGTATTTATTATTTACAGGAGGGCAAAACCTATGAAATGCATCAAAAAACTGGTTGCGCTTACGTTGGCTGCGGTGCTGGCGCTGGCTATGCTCACCGCTTGCGGCGGTACACCGAGCGTACCGGAGGAAACGGAAGAAACAAAGCAGGTCGTGGATAATATCAATGCGGTTCGGACGGAAAATGGCCTGCCGGCACTGAAAATCAACACGGCCGCAACGGACGTGGCCAATAAAATTTTAGCAGTACAGGAAAAGAAGACTCTGAACCTGATTTCGGAAGAGAACTACCAAAAGGAAATGCGTGAGCTGAGAGCCATTCAGGTGGCTGACAGAAGCTACATCGGATATTTAGCAGCGACAACTAACTCCTCGGGCGAGAAGTCTTTGACGAAGGAAAGTTGGCAGAAAACGTATGATTTGAACGAGATAAAGTATAGTGATTGCCGGATCGTGCGCAGCGCTGATGCAAAATATGTGGGCGTTGCCATGAAACAAATCAGCAATGGTAAATATATTACGGTCGTTATGGCTTACTGACCTGCAAATTTAAAGTTCAGAGCAGCAAAACGATTGTCGTTTTTGTTGCTCCCCGAACGCCGCTGACGAAAAGTCGGCGGCGTTTTTGTGCGGTTCGTGCATTGACAGCCGCCGTCTGCGGGTTTACACTGCTTTTATGGCAGACCGCGTGGTCTACCGGGGTATTTATTATTTACAGGAGGGCAAAACCTATGAAATGCATCAAAAAACTGGTTGCGCTTACGCTGGCTGCGGTGCTGGCACTGACCATGCTCACCGCTTGCGGTGGCACATCGGAAACTCCAATTGTAGAAACAAGCAAGGAAACTAAGATGAAGGTTCTGAGTGGTTTGAATAAAACTCGCGCAGAACTGGAAAAGCCGGATTTGGAAGAAAATGACCAGTTGGATCTTTTAGCAGCACGTCACATGGCAGCGCTGAAAAAGTGCAATGCAAACTGGAATGATGCAACACTGAAAACAACAAAACAGAAACTTTTTGATGAAGCGTATACTCTGGAAATCAATGGCGCAAAGGTCACGCGTTGTCAGGTAAGGACACTGTATATTAAGGAGAATAACCATCCGATAACGACGGGTAAGGCATTTGAACTTGATAAGTTAGATGCGGACTACGTGGGTATCGCAGTGGATAACATCGGAGATAACTGCTATACGATTGTTTGGTTTGTAAAAACAGCAGACTAAAAACTACAAAATATAAAAACACCCCGGTCGGGCGGTTTTACCGCCTGACCGGGGTGTTGCTTTTGCAAGAAATAATTACTGCTCGTTTTCGTAGATCTTGATATAGCGCGGGGCGCTTTTATCCTGCCAGAACAGCAGAATGGCGGTCAGGGCGACAGCCAGTGTGGTGAGGACGGCGAGCAGAGCTTTGAGAACTTTCATGGTTTGGTGCCTCCTTGTGAAGTTCGGGAGCGGAGCGGGGGACGTTCCGCCTGTCATGTTAGGTATAGTATAGCATATTCCCGCAGCAAAGGCAAACGGCAGAGAGGGGAGAACAAAAAGAAAAATACGGTGGTTAGTTAAAACTAATCGGCGAAAACGAATAAGAAAGTTCAGGAAAATTCATCATTTGGGGCGCGATGTCGTTGACTTCCCGCGCCAAAATGATACAATAAGTGTGTTAAGCAGCTGCTGTCCCTGTACCAGTGCGCCTGCATGGGCGTGGGGATAGCAATTCAAGCAGAATGGGGGATTTGAAATCCATGTTGAACAAGCTGAAACGTGCGGCGCTTGGCGCGCATACGCCGCATGACAAGGCAACTGCTGCAAGCAAACCTATCCCGATGCCTCTGCCCGCGCAGGTACGCATCCTTATGAGCCAGCACATTGGCGCACCCGCCAAGGCACTGGTGAAAAAAGGCGATGAAGTGTTCGTCGGCACCAAGATCGGTGAGGCGGGCGGCTTTGTCTCCGCAAACATCCACTCCAGCGTTTCCGGTACGGTAGCTGCAGTGGAAGCTTTCCGTCTGTCCAATGGCCGTATGTGCGATTCTGTTGTCATCAAGACCGATGGCAAGCAGACCGTAGACCCGGCCGTCAAGGCACCGGAAGTCACCGATAAGGCAAGCTTCCTTGCTGCCGTGCGCGAGTGCGGTCTGGTCGGTCTGGGCGGCGCAGGCTTCCCCACCGATGTGAAGCTGCAGCCCAAGCAGTCGGTGGATACGTTACTGATCAACGCCTCCGAGTGCGAGGTGTGGCTGACCAGCGACACGCAGGAGATGCTGGAGTGCAGCGATGATATCATCCGCGGCATCAAGGCTGTGCTGAAGTACACCGGCATCCCGAAGTGCATCATTGGTATTGAGAACAACAAGCCCGAGTGCATCGACCTGCTGTGCAAAAAGACCAAGGACGACAGCGCTATCGAGGTCAAGCCCCTGCCCAGTGTCTACGGCACCGGCGCAGAGCTGATCCTGATCGAGAAGTGCCTCGGCCGCGAGGTGCCCCACGGCGGTCTGCCCGCTGATGCAGGCGCTATCGTGATGAACGTGACCAGCGTTTCCACGCTGGGCAAGTATCTGGCTACCGGTATGCCGGTGGTCCAGCGTACCATCACCGTGGACGGCGATGCCTGCGCAAAGCCCCAGAACGTTGTTGTGCCCGTGGGTACCGCTTATCAGGATATTCTGGACTATGTTGGTGTCAAGGGTGAGCTGGGCAAGGTGGTTGCCGGCGGTGCCATGATGGGCCCCGCTGTGGAGAACCTTTCCTACCCCACCACCAAGACCACTTCCGGTCTGATCCTGCTGAGCAAGGCAGCTGCACAGCCCGCACCGGTCAACCCCTGCATCCGCTGCGGCCGCTGCGTGGAGTACTGCCCCATGGGTCTGGAGCCCGTGGAGGTCAATCAGGCCTACGCCGCCCGCGATGTGCAGGAGCTGGGCAAGCTGCATGCTGACTACTGCTTCAACTGCGGCAGCTGCTCCTTCGTCTGCCCGGCAAAGCGCCCGGTCACCCAGATGATGAGTCTGGCCAAGGCCTTCTATCTTGGCGAAATCAAAAAAGGAGGCAATAAGTAATGGATACGAAGCTTATTGTTTCGGCTTCCCCGCACGTCCGCAGTGACGAGACCACCCAGAGCCTGATGGCTAACGTGATCGTTGCACTGTGCCCCTGCGTGGTTGCCTCTGCGATCATTTTCGGCGTGCGCGCCCTGCTGGTCACCGCCGTTTCCGTGGTGGCCTGTGTGGTTTTTGAGTGGCTGTACTGCAAGCTGCTGAAGCGTGCAAACCCCATCAGCGACCTGTCCGCTGTGGTCACCGGCATCATTCTGGCCATGAACGTGCCCGTGGGTATGCCCATCGGTCAGCTGATCATCGGCGATCTGGTGGCTATCATCGTTGTCAAGCAGCTGTTCGGCGGCATTGGCATGAACTTTGCAAACCCCGCTCTGGTGGGCCGTATCGTGCTGTTTATCAGCTTTGCCGGCTCTATGAATAAGTGGGTGTTCCCGGATGCAGCGGTGGACCAGCTGTCCAAGGCTACCCCGCTGGCTGTGGCAGATCCCTCCAAGCTGAGCCTGCTGGACCTGTTCATGGGCATCCACGGCGGTGTGCTGGGCGAGACCTGCGCACTGGCCATCGTGCTGGGTCTTGTCTATCTGGTGGCTACCAAGACCATCAGCATCGCCATTCCGGCTTCCTACGTTGGCAGTGTGTTCGTGTTCTACCTGATCGCTACCAAGGATCTGCACAGCGCACTGGTTGCCGTGCTGAGCGGCGGCCTGCTGTTCGGCGCTGTGTTCATGGCTACCGACTACGTTACCAGCCCCTTTACCCTGAAGGGCAAGCTGGTGTACGGCGTGTGCCTTGGCATCGTTACCTTTGCTATCCGCTACTGGGGCAGCTACACCGAGGGCGTGTCCTTCGCGCTGCTGTTCATGAACCTGTGGGTCCCGTACATCAATGATCTGACCCGTCAGACCCCGTATGGCTATGTGAAGCCTGCAAAGAAAGCGAAGGAGGGTGCTGGCAAATGAGTAAGACTGCAAATTCCAGCTGGGAAACCACCGGTAAGCCGATCGTTGTGCTGACCGTCATCTCTCTGATCGTCAGCCTGCTGCTGGCTCTGGTGAACGGTATGACCGCTCCCGTTATCAAGGAGAACACCCGCCGCACCACGCTGGCTGCCTATGTCAGCGTGATGCCCTCTGTTTCGGACGCAGCTACGCTGGAGGAAGTGACCGACTACACCACCGCCAATGTTACCGGCGTGGTAAAGGCTCCCGATGGCGGCATTGCCATCAAGGCCGAGGAAAAGGGCTTTGACGGCGGCATCCTGACCGTCATCATGGGCTTTGACGCCAACGGCGCCGAGACCGGCATTTGGGTGGACGCTTCTACCCAGACCAAGGGCATCGGCTCCAATGTGTCCACCGATGACTTCCTGGCACAGTTCAACGGCATGGACGGCACCAAGAACATTGTGATGAATCAGGATTTCGATGCGTACAGTGGCGCAACCATTTCGTCCACCGCTCTGTTTGCTGCCATCAATGATTGTATCAACTGCTTCAACGAGCTGGCATAAAAGGAGGTTGGTAAGAAATGGCACAAGAAAATAAGTCCAAGGTAAGCATCCTTACCAACGGCATCATCAAAGAAAACCCTGTTCTGCGTCTGGTTCTGGGCACCTGCTCCATTCTGGCCGTTACCACGGCAGTTTCCAGCGCACTGGGCATGGGCGCCGCCTTCACCTTCGTGCTGGTGTGCTCCAATATCATGATCTCCCTGCTGCGGAAAGTCATCCCCGGCAAGGTGCATCTGCCCTGCTACATCGTTATCATTGCAGGCTTCGTGACCATCGTGCAGATGTTCATGCAGGCCTACGTGGAAAGCCTGTACAACGCTCTGGGCGTGTTCCTGCCCCTGATCGTTGTCAACTGTATCATTCTGGGCCGTGCCGAGATGTTCGCCTGCAAGAACAGCGTGGTGGACTCCGCACTGGACGGCGTGGGCATGGGCCTCGGCTACACCCTCACCGCTACCCTGATGGCCTCCATCCGTGAGATCCTGGGCAGCGGCACCTGGCTGGGCTTCCAGATCATTCCGGAAAGCGTTGCCAAGGTGTCCATCATGACGCAGGCTCCCGGCGCCTTCTTCTGCTACGGCATCCTGATGGCAGGCTGCATCTGGCTGGAAGGCAAGCTGGACGCGCGTATCGAGCGCAAGAGCTGCTGTGATCTTGACAATCTGAAGAAGGAGGCGGAATAAGATGCTCGTCAAACTCGCTGCGATCTTCTTCAGCATGATCCTTGTCAACAACTATGTGCTGGTGAAGTTCTACGGTATCTGCCCGTTCCTGGGCGTTTCCAAAAAGCTGGATTCCGCTGTGGGTATGTCCGGTGCTGTCATCTTTGTCATGTTCATGGCAACGGCCGTTACCTTCCCCATCCAGATCTTCATTCTGGACCCGGCTGGTCTGAGCTACCTGCAGACCATCGTGTTCATTCTGGTCATCGCTGTGCTGGTGCAGTTCATCGAGATCTTCCTCAAGAAGTACATCGTTGCACTGTATAACTCGCTGGGCGTTTATCTGCCCCTGATCACCACCAACTGCTGCGTGCTGGCTGTGACCATTCTGGTCGTGGGCGACTACGGCGCCGATGTGGCTGCACACGGCTTCGGCTACGCCTACATCGAGGCTCTGATCTGCGCTATCGGCGCAGGCTGCGGCTTTATGCTGGCCATGGTCATGTTCAGCGGCGTGCGTAAGCGCGTGGAAGCCTGCGATCCCCCGGCACCCTTCAAAGGCCTGCCCATCACCCTGATCGCAGCTGCAATCACCAGCCTGTCCTTCATGGGCTTCGGCGGCATCGTCGAAAACCTGTTCAATGTTACGCTGTAAGGGAGGAACAGGACTATGAATATTGTATCTGCTGTTATCCTGTGCACCATCGTGGGCGCTGTGGGTGCTATCGTTCTGGTGGCCGCCGCAAAGTTCATGGCGGTGGAGGAAGACCCCCGCATTGAGGAAGTTTCTGCCTGTCTGGCTGGCGCAAACTGCGGCGGCTGCGGCTACGCCGGCTGTTCCGACTACGCCAAGGCAGTTGTTCTGGACGGCGTGCCCTGCGACAAGTGCGCACCCGGCGGCCCCAAGGCTGCCGCTGCCATTGCCAAGATCATGGGCGGCGAGGCAAGCGCCGTAGAAAAGAAGGCTGTTGTGCAGTGTCAGGGCAGCTCCGAGCACTGCAAGCCTGCCTACGATTACAAGGGCATCCAGACCTGTGCTGCTGCGGCAGCTCTGTACGGCGGCCCCAAGACCTGCTCCTTCGCCTGCATCGGTCTGGGCGACTGCACCAAGGTGTGTAAGTTCGACGCTATCCACATCGTAGACGGTGTGGCAAAGGTGGACAAGGACAAGTGCACCGGCTGTGGTGCCTGCGCTAATATCTGCCCCAAGCAGGTGATCATGATCGACGCTGCCGGCCCCCGCAAGCCGGTGGTCATGTGCTCCAACAAGGATAAGGGCGCTGTGGCAAACAAGCTGTGCACCACTTCCTGCATTGCCTGCGGCATGTGCGAGCGCACCTGTAAGTTCGACGCCATCCATGTTGTGGACGGCGTGGCACGCGTTGATTACGACAAGTGCAAGGGCTGCGGTATGTGCGCCCAGAAGTGCCCCAAGCACATCATCCTGTTCCCGCTGAAGGACGACCCCAATCCCCCGAAGCCCGTGGTAAAGCCCGCCGCTCCCGCTGCTGCCCCCGCAGCAAAGCCGGAGACTAAGGCAGAGTAAACTGTAAACCAAAGCCCGCCGTGCGCAATGCCCGGCGGGCTTTTTTGTACCCGTTTATTCCGTCTTGGTGGGGCGGATGGTCACCTCGCCGCAGCGCAGTGCCTCGGTGCGGCCACCCTCCCGCTGCACCACCAGCCGGCCGGTGTCGTCGATGGAAAGCGCCTGCGCGGCGTAGGTCTCGGTGCCGGTGCACACGGTCACCCAATGACCGGGCACAAAGCAGCGGGCGCGGTACTCGTCCAGACATTCAAAGCCCGGGCAGAGCGCTAACAGCTCCCGCCCGATAGCACCCGCCAGCGCCGCCCGGCTTACCGGAGCGGGGCCGCCGGGGTATAAGCTGCCTGCTTTGGCGGTCAGCTCCGGGGGGAAGTCCTCCGCCGTGGCGGTCAGGTTCAGCCCGATGCCCACCACCAGCCATTCCAGCTGGCCGCTTTCAAGGTCTGTGCCGGCCTCGGTCAGGATGCCGCACACCTTTTTGCCCTTGTAATACAGGTCGTTCACCCACTTGATGGCAAGTTCCAGCCCGCACAGCGTCTGCACCGCCCGGCACACCGCCACCGCCGCGCCGATGGTGGCGGTCTGGGCGTTGGCGGCAGGCAGCGGCGGGCGCAGCACTACCGAGCAGTATACCCCCTTGCCCGCCGGGCTGGCAAAGCTGCGCCCCAGCCGCCCGCGCCCGGCGGTCTGCCCGCCCGCCAGCACCAGCGTGCCGTGAGCGGCGCCTTCCAGCGCCAGCAGCTTCGCGGTGCGGTTGGTGCTTTCCAGCGTGTCGTACAGCTGCACCGGGGCGGGGTAGGGGCCGACCGCCTCGATGCAGAAGGGGTCGCCGCCCAGCAGGCGGTACCCCCGGCGGGAGGCGGCTTCCAGCGCATAGCCCTGCGCGGTAAGCGCCGCTGCCGCCTTGTGCACGGCAGCGCGGCTGACACCCAGCTGCTGCGCCAGCTGCTGGCCGGAAATATATGCGCCCTCGGCGGCGCTCAGCGCCTGTAAAAGCGCCTGTCGGGTGGTAGAAGCCATGGCGAAAATCCTCCCTGTGTGCTATACTGCTATTGTACCATATCTGTGGAAGAAGAAAAAGTTTGAAAATATTTCAGTTTTTTTGCAGGAACTGCCGCCGCTCTCTCGTATTAAAGACAGAAGGGCGGCGCAGAGCAGCGCATCCAAGACCGGAAAGGAGGCCGTGCAGCGCGTTGACAACACAGGAATTCAGCACGATGGTGCAGAAATATCAGGCGCTCGTGTACACGGTCTGCCATCAGCTGGTGCCGGATGTACAGGAGGCGCAGGATCTGACGCAGGAGACCTTTCTGGCGGCGTGGCGGGCCATCGACCGCTGCCCGCCCGGCTTTGAAAAGCAGTGGCTGGCGCGCATCGCCGCCAACAAAGCCAAGGACTATCTGCGCAGCGCGTGGGTGCGCAAGATGAACACCCCCGGCGACGAGGTGCTGGCGCTGGAGGGCGCGCCGCCCGGCATGCAGCCGGAGCAGCAGGTGCTGGAGGCGCTGGGCGAAGAGGAGCTTACAGAGATGATCTTAAATCTGCGCGAGCCCTACTGCACGCCCTGCCGTCTGGTGCTGCTGGAGCAGCACACTATGGCCGAGGCTGCAAGGCTGTGTGGACGTCCGCCCAAAACGGTGGAAGCGCAGGTCTACCGCGCCAAAAAGATGCTGGCGCAGCAGATCTTGCAAAACGACCGCGTACCCTGTGAAAGGAGGAGCGTACATGGAACTGTTTGACGTAAAAGGCTGTCTGAGCGAGGAAGGCTTACAGGCACTGGTCGGTGGACAATTGGACGAAACGCAGCGGCTGGAAGCCGCCGAGCACCTTGCCTACTGCGACCGTTGCATGGACCGCTACACCGCCCTGCTGACCGATGATGTGCTGGAGCAGCCGCCGCGCTCCGCCCGGGGCGCGGTGATGGGCACCATCTGGATACGGCTGATGCAGAACACATGGGGACGCGCCGCCGTGGCCACCGTAGCCGCCGTGCTGGCGCTGACCATGTGGCGTGCCGGTACGCTGGAACAGATCCTGCACACCGGGCAGCAGCTGAACACATGGCTGCCGCAGACCACACAGCAGACCGAACCGGAGCTGCTGGGCAAGCCGGTGAATGACAAAGCACCGCAGCCCTCCACCGCTCCGCTGGGCAAGCCCATAGAGGACAAAAAGCAGCTGACCGAAAAACTATCCGATGCACTGGACGCGCTTTTGCACCGCAGTGCAGACACCACTGAGAAATGAGGGAACTGATTATGAAGAAAAACGGGATCCTGACCCTGCTGTTTGCCTGCATCCCCGGTGCGGGGCAGATGTATCAGGGCTATATGAAGCGGGGGCTTTCGCTCATCACCATGTTCTGCCTGTTTATTATCGTAGGCAGCACCACGGGGCTGGACGCACTGGTAGTCGGCTGCATCGTTGTGTATATGTACAGCTTTTTCGATACCTTGAACCTCCGCGCGCAGCTGGCGGCGGAAAAAGCCCCGGAGGACGATTATCTGGTGCACTTTAACTGGCACGATGCCCGCATGACCCAGTTCATGGGCGAAAGCCACAAGCTGGTGGGCTGGGGGCTCATCGCGCTGGGTGCCATCGTGTTCTACAACAACATCATCATGCGGGTGCTGGGCGATGTGATGTGGCGCTGGGGGCAGGATAACCCCGTCTTCCGCGCCATCTACCTGATGCTGGACGCCCTGCCGCAGATCGTGGTCTGCGTGGCACTGATCGTGTGCGGTATGTGGCTGGTGCGCGGCCCGAAAAATAAAAAGGGCAAGCAGCCCCCTGAAGAGGAGACCGAGGAACCCGAGGACTTCCACGCCTACACGGCTGCGCCGCAGGCAGAGGATGCCGAGGACATCGAGGACACCGCGGACACGGACGCCCATTTTGCCATGCCGGAGCTTTCGGCACTGCTGGGGGAGCCGGTGACTGGCGCAGAGCAGGATGAAACCCCTGCGGAGGATGACGATGACCGAGCAGAATAAGACCCCTTTGACGGCACAGCCGGGCAGTGCGCCCGCGCCGGAGCAGAAACCGGCAGAAAAACGACCCGCTGAAAAGCCCCTGCGCCGGGTGGGCAGCCTGACCTTGGGCGCGTGCCTCATTGCGGCGGGCGTGTTCTTTCTGCTGTATTTCTTTGTGCCGGGCTTTGATGTGCAGCTGACCCTGAAAATTGCCCCGGCGGTGGCGCTGGTGCTGCTGGGATGCGAGGTGCTCTTCTTTGCCGCCCGCCCCGGCCGCTGGAAGTACGATTTTGTGTCCGTTCTGGTCTGTCTGGTGCTGATGGCGGGCTGCTTCTGCATGGCGATGCTGCCCATGCTGTGGGACGAGTTGAGCGGCGAAAACCAGCAGACCATGAACCGACTGAGTACGCAGGCCATTGACGAATTGTACACCGCCTGCAAGCAGGATGCGCAGGATATTGCCATCCGGGATATCAGCGGCAGGCTGTACCTGAGCGGCCAGAAGGCCGAGACGTTGCAGGAGGCAGCCGCCCTGCCCGCCGGGGATGTCTACCTGACCTTGACCGTGGAGCTGTTCGGTCCCTACGACAGCGCCGCTGCCTTTGCCCGGGATTGCTACACCCTGACCGCACTGGCAAAGCAGTGCACCGTGCCGCCGGAAAGTCTGCACTTTACATGGGATGCCCGCAGCCCGGCAGAAAGCAGCCTGAACACCGGTAGTCTGCTGTACACCGAGGACTATTCGCTGGACCTGAGCGGCGCTGTGCAGCTGGACTGGACAGAGCAGCAGATGGAGCAGCAGACCGAGACTGAGCATCTGCTGGATGCAGAGAATATCCCCGACGAGGAAGAATAACAAATACCGCCGCACAGCTGTGCGGCGGTATTTTTGCAGTGCGGCTGAAAGGATAAACGAAAACCGCCCCGAAGTCCTAAGACTTCAGGGCGGTTAAGCTGGAGCTGCTATCCAGATTCGAACTGGAGACCTCATCCTTACCAAGGATGCGCTCTACCAACTGAGCTATAGCAGCACATCACAGCTCGATTAGTATAGCACAGCTTGACCGGCTTTGCAAGCATTTTTTGCAAAAAAATAAAAAATTGCGCAAAAATCCCCGGAGCATCCGCAGACGCTCCGGGGACTCTGGAAATGCGTTTACTTTGCCAGACTGGTCAGGATAGGCTCGCACTGCTCTACGGTGGAGGAGAGCATCAGGTTGTAGGCGGTGACCATCTCCTGAATGGCGGTACGGTTCTCCTTGGTCAGGGCATAGCTCTGGGTGGTGCCGTCCCGGCCAACGAATACGGCGGTGACGCTCTTGGCGTTCAGCCACTCGCTCAGCCAGCTGACCTCTTCATCGCTCAGCTGGAACAGCTCCATGTCGAACCAGCAGCCCATATCCTGATCGTAGCCGCCGCCGTACTCCTCGTCACAGGTGAAGGTGTACATGTTGTCATCGGCGGTCACGTTGACCGTTTTGATGTCCAGCTTCTTGCTGCCCACATAGGTCAGGATCATATTAAAGGCAATGCTATCGTCCTGTAAGAACATATAGGGGTACAGCCCGCAGGACTTTTTATCCATGCTGGCCTGCTCCTGCGGAGAGGAAAGATCCCAGCCGCCGGTCTCCTCGTCGTAGGTGACGGTGAACTTGGAAAAAGCGGTCTTGAGTTCGGCATCGCTGGGGGCGGCGTTGGTGGCCTCCACCGCAGCGGGGGCGGCGGGCAGTGCGGGCGCAGCAGCCGAAGCGGCCATGCCGCCGCACAGCATGGCGGCAGCGCACAGACCGGCGATGACGCGCCGGAACAAACGGGAAGATCTCATAAGTCAGCACTCCTTTCCATTTTCGAAGGGGAATCTCTGGCTTCAGTATATCGCAGCACGACAGAAAAAGCAAGAAAACTGACACGAAACGCCCTGACGCAGTCACGAAACGACTTTCGCTTGTCTTTAGCCCACCTGATGCTCTTCCAGCCAGCGGGTCATCTGCTGGGCAATGCCCTTGACGCTGCCTTCCTCAAAGGGCACTTTCAGCCCGGCGGTCTGCAGCAGCTCGGTGTAGCTGGCAAGACCGGCACGGCGCACCAGTTTGAGGTAGCGCTCCCATGCGTCCTTGTGGTCGTCAAGGCTCAGCAGGAAGAACTGCAAGGCGGCCATGGTGGACAGGCAGTAGTCGATATAGTAGAAGGGGCACTCGTAGATGTGCAGCTGGCGCTGCCAACCGGCACCGCGCCCGTAGAAGGGCAGATTGTCAAAATCGATCCACGGGCGGTACTTCTTTTCCAGCTTGAGCCACTCGGCGTTGCGCTGGTCGGGGGTCAGGTCCGGGTTCTGATACATGATATGCTGGAACTCGTCCACGGCGCAGCCGTAGGCAAGGAACACAAAGCTGTCCTCGGCGTGGAGCAGGGCGTACTTCTCGGTGTCCTTGCCGAACAGCAGGTGATGCCACGGCGCGGTGAGGAACTCCATGGCCATGGAGTGGATCTCGGCGCTCTCCATGGCGGGGCATTCCAGATCGGCAGGTACATTGGGGTTGCGCTCGGCCACATAGCCCTCAAAAGCGTGGCCGCACTCGTGGGTCAGCACGTCCACATCGCCGGAGGTATTGTTCCAGTTGGCGAAGATGAAGGGCGCTTTGTAGCTGGGCAGACTGGTCATGTAGCCGCCGGACATCTTACCGGGGCGGCTTTCCACGTCGAACAGTTCGTTGTCCTGCATAAAGTCGATGAACTCCGCCGTTTCGGGGCTGAGCTCGTGGTACATGGTGCGGGCGGCGTCCATGCGTGCCTGATAGCCCGGGATGGGCTTGGGGTTGCCGTCCTTGAAGATGATGGGCAGGTCGGTAAAGGTGGGATGGGGGATGCCGGTGCGCTTGGCGCGCATGGCCATCACTTTTTGCAGCTCGGGTACAACGTCCCGGGCAACCTGATCCCGGAAGGCCTGAATCTCGGCCTGTCCGTAGCCGATGCGGTTCATGCGCACATAGGAAAGCTCGCTATAATCCTTGTAGCCCAGAACCTCGGCCTGACGGTTCAGGTTCTTGACAATCTTGGTGTATAACTCGTCCAGCTCGTCCCGGTGGGCGTCAAAATAACCGGCCTCGGCTTCGTAGGCGGCGCGGCGCACGGCGGGGTCCAGATCCTCCTTGTAGGGGCCCAGCTGGGGGATGGTCAGCTGCTTGCCGTCCAGTTCCACCAGTGCACCGCCGTAGATCTGCTGGTACTGGCTGACCAGCGCGTTGAACTCCTGCTGCAATTCCACGGTACGGTCGTCCATGCTCAGCACGGCGTTCTTCATACCGGCTACGCAGGTGGTGCCAAAGTGCTCGGTAAGGGCATCCACATAGGGGTTTGCCAGAAATGCCCGGCTGATCTCCACACTGGCGTTGGTCACAGCAGGGCCGTTGGCATCAAAAAAGTCCTGCTCAGCCTTCCAGTAGGCATCGCGGGTGTCGCAGGTGTAGTGGATGTTGGCCAGCTGGGAGGCGGTGGTGTAGTCCGCAAAGGCGCGGCTCTGCTCGTAGTACACCTGAATGAGGGCATCGCCGTCCTGCGCATCGGCGGCCTTGGCAGCCAGCTGTTTGCACCGTGCCAGCAGGGCATCGATGTCCGGGCGGGTATAGGTCATTTCGCTGAATTTCATGGAAAATTTCCTTTCCGGGGCAGTTTCCCCTTTGGTATCTTGTGTTCATCTTACCACGTTCTGCGCCAAAAGAAAAGAGGGAGACAGGCGGGCAAAAGTCTTACGTTTATACAACACTGCCAAAAATAAAAACGCTCCTTTGGCAAAGATGTCTGTTTGGGCGCTTGCAGTGCAGCAAAAAAAGGATTATAATGGCATCATCAACAGAGTAAGACCCTGCGCGTTAAGTGCCGCATCAACGGGGAGTTGTGCTGCGGACGAAGGTTTTGACCGCGGTGCAGGGTCTGCATCCCGCTGCTGCATGGACTTGGGTGCAGGCGAGAGCCGTCTGCGGTTTTTGCCCGGAAGTGAATGTTGTTGGAATTCACGCCCTCCTTTGTGCGGTCTGTCACAGGGGAGGGCGTTTTTGCGTCCTGCCTGCTGTTCCTTTTTAAGGAGGACAACTACAATGAACGACAAAAAAACTTCGGTGCGTACCCTGACCATGCTGGCTTTGCTGGTAGCCATGAGCATCGTGTTCAGCCGGGTGCTGAGCATCTCCACCGGTTTCGTCCGGTTCAATCTGGGCAGCCTGCCGGTGCTGCTGGCGGCGGTGGTGTTCGGCCCCGGCGCAGGCTTTGCGGTGGGCGCGGTGGCCGATATCATCGGCGGTGTGCTGGCGGGCTACGCCATCAACCCGCTTATCACGCTGGGCGCGGGTGCCATCGGCTTGGTGGCAGGTTTTGCGTGGCAGAAGCTGAGCAGCCTTTCCACAAATTTGCGGCTTGCAGCCAGCGTGCTGCTGGGGCATTTTGTGGGCTCTATGGTCATCACCTCGCTGGCGCTGCGCCTGTTCTACGGCTACCCGTGGGCAACGCTTGCGGTGCGCATCCCCAACGCCCTCATCCTGAGCGCCGTGAACGTTGTACTGCTGCGCATCCTGCTGGAAAACCGCAGCCTGATGAAGCTGGCAAAGAAGTAAGAGTTCTATAAAATGGAACACCGGAGCGTCTGCAGACGCTCCGGTGTTCCGAAATTTTTAATATTATTCCTTGAATCGAGGCAGTATCTATGAACTACGAACAGGCAATGGAATACATCCATGCGGTGCAGTGGGCGGGGCATAAGCCCGGGCTTACCCGCACCCGCACCCTGCTGGCGGCACTGGGCGACCCGCACAAAAAGCTGCAATTCGTCCATGTAGCGGGGACTAACGGCAAGGGCAGTACGGCGGCGATGCTGGCTTCCTGCCTGCAAGCCGCCGGTTACCGGGTGGGGCTGTATACCTCGCCCTTCATCAACCGCTTCAACGAGCGTATCCAGATCAACGGGCAGCAGATCCCGGACGAGGCGCTGGTAAAGCTGGTGGAGCAGGTAAAGCCCGCCGCCGATGCCATGGAGGATGTGCCCACCGAGTTCGAGATCATCACCGCACTGGGCATGCTCTATTTTGCGCAGCAGCAGTGTGATATCGTGGTGCTGGAGGTGGGGCTTGGCGGCACGCTGGATTCCACCAATGTCATCGAAAAGCCTGCCTGCGCGGTGATCACCGCACTGGGCATGGACCACGTCAAGGAGCTGGGCCCTACGCTGGCGGATATCGCTGCTGCCAAGGCGGGCATCATCAAGCCGGGCTGTCCGGTGGTGAGCTACGGCGGCGCACCGGAGGCAGACACCGTGCTGCGCCGGGTAGCGGCACAGCAGCACGCTCCCTTTACGGAGGTGGATTTTGCAAAGCTGCAGATCACCGGCGGGGATCTGGATGCAGTTACCTTCAGCTTTGACGGGCTGGACGGGGTGCGGCTGCCGCTCATCGGCAGCTATCAGCCCCGCAACGCCGCGCTGGCCATCACCGCCCTGCGGGTGCTGCGGCAGCAGGGCTGGAACATCCCGGAAAGCGCCATCCGCACCGGACTGGAGCAGGTAAGCTGGCCCGGGCGCTTTGAGCTGCTGCGCCACAGCCCGGCCTTTGTACTGGACGGCAGCCACAACGCCCACGGGATGCGCGCCACGGTGCAGAGCCTGAAAGATCGCTTCCCCGGGCAGAAATTCGTCTTTCTGATCAGCATTATGGCAGACAAGGACGTGGACGAGATGCTGGCGCTGTTGGCACCGCTGGCTGAGCGGTTCGTGACCGTGACGGCGCACAACCCCCGCGCCATGCCGGCGCAGACGCTGGCGGAGCATATCCGCGCCTACGGCTGCACCGCCGAGACTGCGGACAGCATCGAGGCCGGTGTAGCGCGTGCGGAAGAACTGGGCGGCGAAGGCCCGGTGTGCGCACTGGGCACGCTGTATTTCTCCGGCGATGTCCGGCAGGCCTTTGCCAAAATGAATGCAAAACGGTCCTGAATGGCCTTCGCAATTTTCCCGATTGACTTTTTCACGGGGCGGGGCACAGCGGTTGACAGGTAGCTGCCTTTTGCGCCCCTCTCCGTGAAAATGGCCAGCAACGACGGAAACAGGGAAGAACTGCTGGGTACCGCAACCCGATAGCGGAAGCCATTTCAAATCGTCCTCTTTTCATCACATCGGCAAACGGAAAAAGGCTGCTGCACCGTGCGTGCAGCAGCCTTTTTTGGTATAAAATCATATCACATTCTGAATCCACGGAAGCCCCAGCCGCCGCAGCAGCAGTTGCACAGCAGGTTCAGCAAAATCATGCTCCAGCACCAGCGCAAAAGCCCGCCGGGCTGGGCGTAGGTGGTCTGGGTGCGGTAGGTCTGGCCGGGGTTCTGCATCCGGCGCAGGTGCATCTGGTACTCGGTGTTGTTCGGGTCCAGCTGTACGGCGCGGCGGGCGTCCTGCAAAGCGTCCACGCTTTTGCCAAGCCCCTGATTGGCCAGCGAGGAGAGATAGTACCACCGCGCGTTGCGCCCGGTCATGCCGTCCAGCACCCGGCGCGCCTCGGGGTAGCGGCCGCTGGCCACAAAGTTGCGGGCGGCCTGCATTTCCGGGGTGTCGGTGCCGGAGGCACTGGGCCCGGCCTGCTGGTAGCCGCCAAAGCCAAAACCGAAGCCAAAGGGGTCGAAGCCTTCAAACCCGTCAAAGCCATCAAAGCCGGTGTAACCGTAGTTCTGCTGGCCATAGCCCTGCTGCCCGTAGCTCTGGCGGTTATAGCTTTGCTGCTGGTAGCCGCCGTAGGGGTTGCCGCCCATCTGGGGGCCGGTATCGCCCTTGGTAATGGCGTCGTAGGCGGCCTGCACCTCCTTGAAGTGCTCCTCGGCCGTGGGGTCGTTGGGGTTCAAATCCGGGTGCCAGCGCTTGCACTTGGCGCGGTATGCTTTTTTGATCTCGTCGTCGCTTGCGCCGCGCTGAACGCCCAGCACCTCATAGGGATCTCTCATGCTCGGTATACTTCCTCACTCATTATACTGACGGTACAGCACCGCTGCACCGCATCTGCTCTATTTTACCGGAATATCGGCATAAAATCAAGACGCATCGGGCTTTCCGGTGCGTTTTGCGTTTTTGCAGTTGTATTTCAGCCACACGCCGGAATACAGGATGTTGCGCAGCAGGTCTGCGTCTTCCACGCAGGGCAGACGCTCAAAGTTCTGCGCACAGCGTGCCAGCAGCAGCTCGAAGATGTCCAGCATCTCTTCCTCGTAGTCCGGGTGGGTGCTCAACTCCCGCAGGGGGTTGTACGCGCCCCGGCGCTTGTCGCGGGGCAGGTCGTCGTAGGCGTCCAGCAGGTAGATGAACTTGCCCAGATGAAAGCCGATGCTGCGCAGCTCCGGTGCCCAGCGATCCTGCCGGTAGTCGAACAGCTCTGCCATCAGCGCACCAAAGCAGCCGGACACCGCGTCAAGGTCAGTGCTGCCGGCGGCCTCATACTCGGCAAGCTTTGACAGACAAGCGCGGATCGCATTGCACTGACGCGGCCAGCGCAATGCGGCCTCAGCGGTACTGTTGTCCAGCAGGGCGCTGTAGCCCAGCGCCAGCAGGTTATGATCATCCTGCCATTTGTCCTGTGCGTTATAGTAGTGCAGCGCCACGCTCAGGTCGGCGCAGTAGTCGGTAGGGTCGGCGCTGCGCCAAAGTACACCGTGTACCGGGTGGACGGGACAGCGGTCGATGCCGCTGTCTGCGGGCGTCTCGCCCTCGTACAGGCTGCACAGCAGGATATTTAAAAAGGTCAGGTCATAGCTCAGGCTGAACCGTCCCCGCAGCCCGTGCAGAGCATCGATGCGGCGGCACAGCCCGCAGTAAGCCGAGCGGTAGCGGCTCTGCGCCTCGGGGCTGAGGCTGGCCCGATCCGGGATCACATATCCAAACATGGCGGCTCAGCTCTTTTTGATGAACTGGGTGCCGCAGCGCGGGCAGGAGATCTGGATGCGGCCGCGTCCACGGGGCACCCGCAGCTTCTGGCGGCACTGAGGGCAGCGGTAGTAGTGGTACAGCTTGCGGTTAGTCCACTGCTCCTTCAGGCTGCGGAACTTGTTGTTGAACCGATCCTTCAGGCTGTAAAAGCGGTAGTTCTCCTCGGTGCGCTTGGAGATGTTGCGGCTCAGGCTGCGGTAGTAGCACAAAATCAGCAGTGCCGCGCCCAGCCATGTGAACAGGGAAACGCGGGTGAGCAGCGATACCAGCAGCATCACGATGGAGCTCATGCTCAAAAACTGGTTCAGGCCATCGGTGCCGTAGCGCCCGATCATGAATTGACGGAATTTTTCTCTCATAGGTTTTCGCATCCTCTTCTCTGGGGCTTTACACACGGAAACGCAGGGCAGCAGCGCCGCCCTGCGGAATACTTTGTACCTCTAGAATATCAGCCAACCATGATAAAATTTTGAACAGACTGCAAATCTATCATGAAAGGACGAAAATTAAACGTTTTGCTCCTCCCGGCTGCGCACAGTGAGCACTGCTTCGGTGTCCAGCGCGCCTTCCATGCGGCAGTGCAGCACGGCGCGTCCGGCCTCGCCGGTGGTGGCAAGGTAGGTGCCCGCCATGCCGCCCCGCAGGGGCACCACGCTGGGACCCAGAATTTTCAGCGGCCCTTCCACAGACAGGCAGACGGCTTCGCCGCAATAGGGCAACAGGTTGCCGTTCTGGTCGATGGCGCGCAGGCTGACGGCAGCACAGTCCCATGTGGGGCCGTCGGTCAGCAGGGGGTTGTGCACAGTGCACTCCAGCCGGACGCTCTGCACCGGCTCCCGCACCACAGTGCGCACAGCGCGTCCATGCCACACCGCCTCGAACCGGTACACCGGCGCGGAGCTGCCCAGCACACCGATGTACTTGTAGTACATCCGCAGCAGCTCGTTCCAGCTCAGCCGCAGCGAGAGCATCCGCGCCTTGGAAAGGGGCGAAAGCGTCATGGCATCCCGCCGCAGCTCATTGAGGATGGCGGCAGTCTGCACGGCGGTGGCGTGATCCATGCCCTCGTATTTTTCCAGCAGCGAGCCCACAAAATCATTGATCTCAATGGGCGGGTGGGGCAGGGCGGCAAAGCGTCCCCGGCGGTCGGGGCCAAACTCGGCCACAAAATCATTGCCGCGGTACAGCCGCACGCTCTCGGCGTTGGTGAACACCCAGCAGGCGGCGGCTGCGCCGCCGGGCAGGTCGCCCAGCGTCATGGCAGAGGAGACCTCCAGCACGATGTCGGAGGGGGCGCGGGGCGTTTTCTGGCTGGCGTAGACGGCGGCGGAGAGTTTGGGATTGCGGAACAGATCCATCACACCATGGTAGCAGATGCGGTCGCCGCTGCCGAATTCCCGGTGGGTGTTGTAGTCGGTCATGCACCAGCCAAAGCTGCCCGCCACGCCCGGCTGGGCAATGCTGTCGTTCAGCACGGCGGCGTGGTGCAGCGCTTGCACCAGACGGTGAGGTTCATCGTCAAAGGGCTTGGCGGGGAAGTTCTGTCCGCCGAATTCGCTGATGAGGTAGCCCTTGCGGGTGTCGGGGGTCACAGCGGCGCGGTTCTCGCAGCCCGCGCCGCGCCCGGCGTAGGAATAATCATTGTAGGCGTAAACGTCCTCCAGCAGCTGGCTCTTGCGGGTGCTGCGGGTGCCCGCCGTGGGGCGGGTGGGGTCCAGCCGGTGGATGGCTTCGTTGGTGCGCTTATAAAAGGCCTCGTTGTCGGGGCTGCCGCTGATGCGTGCACCCCACAAAAAGATGCTGGGATGGTTGCGGTACTGGCACACCATCTCCCGGCAGTTCTGCAGCGCCTGCGCCTGCCACACCTCATCACCGATGTGCTGCCAGCCGGGCATTTCGGGGAACACCAGCAGACCCAGTTCATCGCAGGCGTCCAGAAACGCCGGGCTGGGGGGCGCATAGCAGGTGCGCACGGCATTGCAGCCCAGCTCCTTTTTCAGCAGCTGGGCGTCCAGCCGCTGGATGCTGTCCGGCATGGCGTAGCCCTGATACGGGTAGCTCTGGTGCCGGTCAAGGCCGCGCAGCTCCACCCGCTGACCGTTCAGGTACAGCCCGCCTGCCACGAACTGCACGGTGCGGAAGCCGAACCGCACGGTCTTTTCGTCCAGCACCCGGTCGGGCAGACCGCCGGTGCCGGGGCGGATGAGCCGCATGGTCAGGGTGTACAGGGTAGGGTGCTCTAAGCTCCACGGGTGCACGTTGTTCAGCGTGCCGGTGATGGGCAGGGAAAGCTCGCCGCTGTACACCGCGCGGCTCCCGGCGGGGCTGCGGATCTCGGCTTGCAGGGTGCAACCGATCGTCTCGCCTACGGTGGCGGTGTAGATGCGGAAATCGCCCTCCGCCTTTGCTTCAATGAACACGTCCCGCAGATAGGCGGGCTCCTTGATATCCAGACTGACGGCGCGGTAGATGCCGCCGTAGGTCAGCGCATCCAGCTGTCCACCGAAGGGCGGGATGTTCAGATCCTCCCGGCTGTCGCAGCGCACAGCCACCACGTTTTTTTGTCCCAGACGCAGCGCGCCGGTCAGGTCCACCGTAAAGGCGGTATAGCCGCAGCCGTGGTGGAACACCCGCCGCCCGTTGCAGAACACAGTGGCATCGTGCGCCACCGCCCCGAAGGTAAGCAGCACGGTGCGGCCCAGCCACTCCTTGGGCGCAAAAAACTCCCGCCGGTAGCCGCACAGGCGCTGGTAGTCGTTCTCATTGCAGTAGTTATAAGGCAGGGGCTTGACCGTGTGCGGCAGCCGCACCAGGGTAAGGGAAAGCTCCGGGCACTCCGGGCGCACCAGCGCCGGGTCGAATGTGGGGGTGAACAGCCAGCCCTCGTTCCAATCGTAGTGTTCCATAGCAGGATCTCCGTCTGAGTGATATGCTTATAGAGGTATGGTATCACAAAGTTATGAACGAAAAAAGCATTCGCGCCCCTTTTATGCCGGATAAGCAGAAATTTTGCAGTGCGCGGAAGCTGCCGGGTGGCATTGTGCTCAAGAAATACTTGGAAAAATTGTATAAAATTGCCCATAGAAATGGAGCCCCGGAACGCCAGCGGCGTTCCGGGGCTCTGAATTTATTCATACCTCAGCGGATAAAGTTGGTCATGGGGCGGGGCGGGTTCTGCGGGTGGTCGATGCCGGCAGCCTTACCGGCCTCGATGCAGTGCAGCAGCCATGCCATGTTGCGGCCCAGCTCCTGCATCACGGCGCAGCCCTCGGCGTCCTGAAGTACCTGCTCGGGGTTGGAGCCGTGCACCATGGCCCAGTAGGAGCCGTTGACCAGCGGCATGTGGAAGAACTGGGGGTACTTGACCAGCTGGTCAAGAGTGGAGGTGGTACCGGCGCGGCGGGCAGAGCAGCAGATGGCGGCGGGCTTGTAGGCCAGATACTTGCCGCCCGCGTAGGCCAGACGGTCCATAAAGCTGGCCATGTTGCCCGCAGCGGAGGCGTAGTGCACCGGGCTGCCGAACACAAAGGCGTCGGCGGTCTTGGCCTTCTCGATGGCCTCGTTGACCACGCCGCCGAACACGCACCCGTTGCCGCTGCGGCAGCCGCCGCAGCCGATGCAGCCGCCCACGGGCTGACCGCCGACGTGCAGGATCTCGGTCTCGATGCCCTGTGCCTTCAGCTCCCCGGCAATAAGGGAAAGGGCGGTGTAGGTGCAGCCCTTCTCGTGGGGGCTGCCGTTGATGAGCAGAACTTTCATGCTGTATACTCTCCTTTGCTGAAATGCGCCGTAAAATGCGCAATATTGCTGCTATGATTGTAGCACAAAGCCGCCCGCAGCGCAATGCGGGCTCTTGACAATGCTATGCAGTTGGGAGATAATAAAGGATACGAAAGAGTTCAAACCGGCTGCCGCGGGGGCGGCAGCTACGGCAAGGAGGTAACATCATGCGCGTGATCGCAGGAGAAGCCCGGGGCCGCAGACTGGAAGCACTGCCCGGCACCGATGTCACCCGCCCCACCCTCTCGCAGGTGAAGGAGGCGATGTTCAGCATCGTACAGTTCGACCTGCCCGGGGCACGGGTGCTGGATCTGTATGCCGGCAGCGGTCAGCTGGGCATCGAGGCGCTGAGCCGGGGTGCGGCCCGGTGCGTCTTTCTGGACGAGAGCCGGGAGGCCGTAAGCATCGTGATGCGCAACTGCAAGGCCTGCGGCGTGTTTGACCGCAGCCGGGTGAACATCGGCGAGGCTGCGCGGTTCTTATCGGCCTGCCGGGAGCAGTTCGATCTGGTGCTGCTGGACCCGCCCTTCCGTGGCGGCACGCTGGAAAAGATCCTGCCGGCCGTGGAAAAGTGCGTTGCTCCCGGCGGCATCGTGCTGTGCGAGAGCGAAACAGGCATCGTGCTGCCCGCGCAGGCGGGCAGTCTGACCCTGCAAAAACAGTATAAATACGGCAAGGTGCTGCTGTGGAAGTACACAAAGCCCATGCAGCCCGCCGCTGAGCAGGAGGGAGAAGCCTTATGAACGTGAACGAGCTTTTGGATACCATTGAGGATGCACTGGAAGAGAGCGCAAATGTGCCCCTTTCCGGCGGCAAGCGCATCGTGGATGTGGAGCAGATCCGGGATTATCTGGACGAGGTGCGGGCGGCTTTGCCCGGCGAGCTGCGGCAGGCGCAGCAGATCGTGAACGACCGGGCACAGATCGTGGACAGCGCCAACGCACAGGCACAGGCCATTGTGAAAAAGGCCGAGGAGCGCGCCCGCATTCTGGTCAGCGACGCCGAGATCGTCAAGGCCGCCCAGCAGCGCGCTTCTGAGATCACCTCCGCAGCCCAGACCGAGGCGCGCACCCTGCGCCAGACTGTGACCGACTACTGCGAGAATATGCTGCGCACCACCGAGGATACCATGGTGGAAAACGCCGCACAGGTCAAAAACATCCGTAACAGCCTGCGCCAGAACGCCAAGAAAAACGGCTGATAACGGCCAACTTTCCACACAAATTCCACACATTGCGGAAAACGCAGTCCCTGTGAGCAAAAATGACGGCTCACAGGGACTTTTTTTGTGGATTTTTGCGGCCAAAAGCCGCCCGAAAACCCTTGCATTCACGGGTCTGATTTGCTACAATAAAGATGTATCGGTGGGGCAAAGTGGGTAAAAGTAGGGCACACGCCCTGCAAACGCCCCTGAAAGGGGGAGCAGCGCGTGTTTTTTGGCCGTTATGATTACACCATCGACGCCAAGGGGCGGCTGAACTTCCCCGCAAAATTCCGCGATGCCATGGGCGAGAGCTTTGTGGTGCTGGAATGGGTGGACAACTGCCTGTTCGCACTGCCCATGGAAGAAGTGGAGCGGCTGGCGGACAAGCTGGAAAGCGATGAACTGATGGACAGCTGGGCCATCTCCGGCGATTTATTCAGCACCGCCTGCGAGGTAGCGCCGGACAAGCAGGGACGTATCCTGCTGCCCGCCGAGCTGCGCGCCTACGCCGGGCTGGAAAAGGACGTGACCATCATCGGCAACCGCAACCACGCCGAGATCTGGGCCACAGAGGTCTGGAACGCCCGCCGCGCTGCCGTGACCAACGACCAGCGCGCTGAGCGGCTGCGCAAGCTGCACCTCTGATACAAAAAACTAAAACCGAGAAAGGAGGCCGTGCCAATGGCCTTTGAAGAACAGCAGCCCTTTGACCCGGCCTCGTTTGAGCATATCCCCGTTTTGCTGAACGAGTGCCTGACAGGGCTTGCCATCGACCCGGCGGGCACCTATCTGGACGGCACCGCCGGCGGCGCGGGACATTCCCGCCAGATCGCCCTGCGGCTGGACGCCGCAAAGGGCGGCAGACTCATCTCGCTGGATCAGGACCCGGACGCGGTGCAGACCGCGCGCTCCCGTCTTGCCGGGCTGCCTGCCACCGTGGTGCAGATCAATTTCCGCTATGCGGGGCAGGCGCTGGAACAGCTTGGCATTGAAAAGATCAACGGTGCACTGCTGGATCTTGGCGTTTCCAGCCACCAGCTGGACGATGCCGCCCGGGGCTTTTCCTACCGGGCAGACGCACCGCTGGATATGCGCATGAGCCAGCAGGGCGAGACCGCTGCAGACCTTGTGAACACCGAAAGCCGCGAGGAACTGGCCCGCATCCTGCGGGATTACGGCGAGGAACCCTACGCATGGCAGATCGCAGGAAAGATCGTGGAGGCGCGGGAAACTGCTCCCATCCTGACCACCCTGCAGCTGGCAGATATCGTAGCAAGCGCCATGCCTCCGGCAGAGCGCCGCAAGAACAAGAACCCCTCCCGCCGCACCTTTCAGGCACTGCGCATTGCAGTGAACCACGAACTGGACGCGCTGGAAGAGGGCTTGGATACCATTTTCGATCACCTTGCACCGGGCGGCCGGTTGTGCGTGATCACCTTCCACTCTCTGGAGGACCGGCTGGTCAAGAACAAGTTCCGCCGCTGGTCCACGGCCTGCACCTGCCCGCCGGAGTTTCCGGTGTGTGTATGCGGCGGCAAGGCAAAGGCAAAGCTTATCACCCGCAAACCCATTGAAGCTGATACGCAGGAGTTGGAGGAGAACCGGCGCAGCCGTTCTGCCCACCTGCGTGTACTGGAAAAATGCTGAGATGCCGGAAGCACCGGCATCGTGAGGAGGAGAGGAATCATGGGTCAGCCAGCATATGATCGTAACGCGGCGCGCCGCCGCAGGGCACCGCAGCCCCAGCGCAAAGCAAACCTGCGGGTAGCAAAGGGCGGCAAGCGGCGGTTGAATCCGCTGCAGGCCGCCGTACATAACGCCATGAATCTGGTGGCGGCAGCACTGCTGGTGGGCTTTGCCATCAGCCTGCTGTGGAGCGAGGCACAGCTGGTGGAGCTGAACGACCAGATCCAAGCCACTAAGGCGCAGCTGGTCAGCGAGCAGAGCCAGTATACCTACTACAACAGCACTCTGAACAGCAAGACCAACATTGCCAGCGTGGAGGAGACCGCAGGGCGGCTGGGTCTGATGAAAGTAGACCCCAGCCAGATCACCTACATCCGCTTGGGCGAAAGCGGCGCACTGGTGCGCCGGGAGTCCACCGTGCGGCAATGGACCGACTTTTTGTACACCGGCGCGGTGAACATTCTGGGCACCGTGAGATAAACAGAGAAAGCGTGCGGCAGCGCACGCTTTTTTCGGTTTATGGACACCGCAGTCTGAACAAATAACAGCGCAGGGCGTGCGGAATGCAGTGCACGCCCCGCAGGAGAGAACCAATGCAAGAACCTTTCCGTAACAAAAAAAGCAGGGGCTACCGCCTGCGTCCGGCCACCGGACGGGATCGGCTGGACAGCCGGGTACGGCGGCTTTGCAGCCGTCTGGGCATCCTTGCGGTGGTGGTGGCAGCAGCCATCGTCATCCGCAGCCTGTATAATATCCAGATCATCCACGGGGCAGAGTACCGCCAGTACGCCGCCCAACAGCAGCTGCTGGATACCACCATCAAGGCTACCCGGGGCGAGATCTATGATGCTTCCGGCATCACCCTTGCCTCCACCAGCGTGGTGTGGACCATCTGGGCAGACCCCAGTTACAGCAGCATCCTTTATACCAGCAAGACCAATGATGACGACACCGTGACCAAAACGCTGGACCCCGCCATGTGTGCCGAGGTGAGCCGGGAGCTGACGTTGCGTCTGCTCTCCGGGGACGGCGAAAGCATGGACAGCGTGGACACCTCCTCGGCAGAGTACCAGCAGCAGTACCAGACCGTTTACGATGCACTTTCCCGGCTGGATTCTGCCTACGTCACCCTTGCCACCAAGGTGAACAACGCGGTGAAGCTTTCCATTGAAAAGTACGTCACCAGCTTCAACAAGACGCACAAAAAGGCCACCGACACCTCCCGCAAGGGGCGCATCTCAGTGTCCTCGGAAAAGAGCTTCCAGCGCAACTACCCCTACGGTGCCTTTGCCGCAGCGGTGCTGGGCTTTACGGATGCGGATGGCGTCGGCACCTACGGACTGGAAAAATCTTACCAGTCCACCTTGGCCGGTGTGGATGGCCGCACCATCACCCAGCGCAACGCGGTGGGCAACGCCATTGCAGACGCCAACGCCACCACCTTTGCCGCCAAGGACGGCTCCAATCTGGTGCTGTCGCTGGATGTGAACGTGCAGGAGATCGCGGAGCGGTACCTGAACGAAGCTATTGCAGCCAATACGGTGGAAAACCGCGGCTGCGCCATTGTAATGAACGTCAAGACCGGTGCCATCCTTGCCATGGCCTCCAAACCGGACTTTGACCCCAACGACCCGCTGAACTACACCGCCAACGAGGCTTATCTCAACGAGCTGGTGCACGCAGAGCCGGAACTTTACGGCGTCTATAAAAAGGACGCCGACGGCAACTACATCACCGATGAACAGGGCAACAAAATTCTGGACGAGGAAGCGGACTATTCCGGCTACTACCGGGATATCCTGTGGAAAAACAAGGCCATCACCGAGCTGTACTACCCGGGCTCTGTGTTCAAGGTCATCACCTCTGCCATGGGCATTGACTCCGGCGTGGCCACCATGAACACCACCTTTACCTGCTCTGGCGCTTACGGTGTTGCCAAGGAGACCTACCACTGCGCAGGGCGCAAGGCGCACGGCCTGCTCAACATGGCCGAGGCGCTGCGCAAGAGCTGCAACATCTACTACATCCAGCTGGGGCAGCGCGTCGGCTCGCAGCAGTTCTATAACTACTTCGATGCCTTCGGTTTTACCGCCCGCACCGGGGTGGACCTGCCCAGCGAGACCAACTTTATGCAGTACTACCGCGCCGACCAGCTGGGCGAGGTGCAGCTGGCTTCCTCCTCCTTCGGTCAGGCCATGGCCATCACCCCGCTGCAGATGTGCACCGCTATTGCGGCCACCGTCAACGGCGGGTATCTGGTCACCCCCCATGTGGTGGATAAGATCACCGATGCCAACGGCAACGTCATTCAGGAGATCGGCGCAAACGTGCGCCGTCAGGTCATCAGCCAGAGCGCCAGCGAGATCATCCGGGAGATGATGGAGTATGAGGTGGGCAACGGCACCGGCGGCGGCAAAAACGCCTATGTGTCCGGCTACCGCATCGGCGGCAAGTCCGGCACCTCTGAGCAGCTGAATATGCACCGCCGCGCCGACGGCGACTATAAAAAGGTGGCTTCTTTCGTGGCGGTGCTGCCCGCCAACGACCCGGAAATTCTGGTCTACGTCATGCTGGACGACCCCAACAACGCCCGGACGGACTACTCCTCCATCCTTGCAGCCCCTGTGGCGGGCAATATCATCAGCGAGGTGGCTCCCTATCTGGGCATCGCCACCGACGGCGAGGACCGCAGCGGCACCATCGTTACCGTGCCGAACCTTGTGGGCACCGAGTGGAGCAACGCGCAGGTGAGCCTGAATATTCAGGGCCTGAAGCATCAATTGCAGGAGAGTCAGAGCAGCCAGTCTGCTGCCCCGGTCACCTACCAGTACCCCCACGCGGGCGCAAAGGTGCCCTACGGCACCACCATCTACCTGTATACCGATACCTACGAGGGCAGCCGCACCGAGGTGCCGGATGTGACAGGCAAGAGCCCGGACTTTGCCCGCCAGATGCTGAGCGCCGCCGGGCTGAACTGCGTGGTGGAGGGCAGCGGCACGGTGCAGGCGCAAAGCGACGAGCCTGGCTCCAGCGTGCAGCGCGGCACCATCATCACCCTGACCTGTGGGTAAAACAGCTTTTTCGGCATCTTCGACCAAGGCTTTCAGCATAAAGCACTGCCGCAAGGCAGTGACGGATGAGGGTGCAGCATTCAATAGAACGAGAGGGGATAGAACAATGGAAAAAATCCATGCAAGCAAGCTTCTGGCAGGGCTGGTGCCTGCCGGAAAACTGACCAGTGACCCGGAGGTGGCACTGGTCACCACCGACAGCCGCGAGGTAAAACCCGGCTGCATTTTTGTGGCCTTCCCCGGCGAGCGGTTCGACGGCCATGATTTCGCCGCCCGTGCACTGGAGCAGGGCGCGGAGTATGTGGTGGTCAACCATCCCGTGCCCGGTGTGCCGGAAGAAAAGGCCATCCTTTGCCCGGACAGCTACCACGCCATGATGGTGATGGGCGCAAACTACCGCAGCCAGTACCACCCCAAAATGGTGGGCGTGACCGGTAGTGTGGGCAAGACCACCACCAAGCAGATGACCTACGCCGCCCTGAGCAGCTTTGGCGAGACCATCAAGACCGAGGGCAACCAGAACAATGAGCTGGGCATGCCCCGCACCCTGATGCGGCTGGAAAGCAGCACCGAGTACGCGGTCATTGAGATGGGCATGAGCCACGCGGGCGAGATCGACCGTCTGGCGCGGGCAGCACGGCCGGATGTGGGCATCATCACCTGCATCGGCGTGTCTCATATCGGCAATCTGGGCAGTCAGGAGAACATCTGCAAGGCAAAGCTGGAGATCTGCAACGGTCTGCCGGAGGGTGCGCCGCTGGTGCTGAACTACGACGACCCCTTCCTGCGCAAGGCAGTGCTCCCCGCCCATGTGCGCCCGGTGTGGTTCAGCCTGAGCGATGAAAACGCAGACGTCTGCGCCCTGTCCATCCGGCAGGAGACCGACGGCATGAGTTTTGTGCTGGAAGATCAGGAGCACGGCACCTTTGTGGTGAATATCCCCGCCATGGGACGCCACAATGTGGCAAACGCCTTGGCTGCCTACTGCGCCGCCACCCGTCTGGGCTGTGACGCCAAGAGGGTCATCCATGGTCTTTCCAACTTTGAGCAGACCGGACGCCGCCAGAAGGTGGTGGACAGCGAGGGCGTGACCGTCATCGAGGACTGCTACAACGCAAACCCGGACAGCATGAAGGCTGCGCTGGCGATGTTTAAAGATTTCCCCTGCAAGCGCCGCTTTGCCCTGCTGGGTGATATGCTGGAGCTGGGCGAGCTGAGCCGCGAAGCACACGAGGAGCTGGGACGCCTTGCCGCCGAGAGCGGGCTGTACTGCCTGATCACCTACGGCGAGCAGGCCAAGCGCACCGCCGTAGTGGCTGCGGCAAAGGGGGTAGAGACCCTGCACGCGGACAGCTACCGCGAGGCTGCCGATGCCCTGCTGAGCCGGGTGCAGCCCGGCGATGCCGTTCTGGTAAAGGCCAGCCACGGCATGGCACTGGAAAAAGTGCTGGATATCTTCTACGAAGAGCATAAAGAAGCGGAAGTATAATTATTTGGCGAAATGGAGTGTCTGATCTATGGAGCGTTTCGCCTTGGCAGCGGCGGTGGTGCTGGGCTTTGCCCTTACGGCAGCCCTGTGCAGCCTGTTTGTGCCGCTGCGGCGGGTGCTGGAACGCCGCGAACAACAACAGCAGCCGGTACAGTCTGAGCAGCCCCGGCCTGCACCCCTGCGCGCCCCGCTGTGGGGTGGGCTGTGTGCTGCGGCGGGCACGGTGGCTGCGGTGGGCGTGGGCTGGCTTGCCGCCTGCGTAGGCCAGCCGGAGCTGCTGGGCAGCGAGGGCCGGTTGATGACGCGGCTGCTCACGGCGCTGGCTGGGAGCCTTGCCTTTGGGGCAGTGGGTCTTGCAGAGGACCTTGCCCGGATGCGCAGCCCGGCGGCGCTGGGGCTGCGGCGGGACGTGCGGCTTTTGCTGGAAGCACTGGCTGCGGCCTTTGTCCTTTTGCTGCTGCGGGCAGCGGGCTGTCTGCCCCGGGGGCTGGGTGTGCCCGGGGCGGGGTATGTGCTGCTGGGCAGCGCCGTGCCCTTTTTGTGGGCGGTGCTCATGGTGGCACTGGCCGAGTGCGCCCGCATCGCCGAGCGGGACGAGGGCGCGGTGTGCGGTGCGGCCTTTGTGGCCATGCTGGCGTTGATGATGGTAGAAGCCGGTCTGGGCGTTTCCGGGCTGGCGGTGCTGCCCGGAGCGCTGGCCGGGGCACTGGTGGCGCTGCTGCTGTGGGCGTTCCCTCCGGCAAGGCTGGGGGTGGGCTGCTGCGGCAGTCTGCTGGCAGCGGGTGCCATCGGCTGCATCCCGCTCAGTCTGGACATGACCAGCCTGACTGTGCCGCTGGCGCTGCCCTTCTGGGCGGCGGGCGGTCTTTTGGCAGCGCAGCTGCTGTGTGCAAAGCGCACCGGCAAGCCCTTGCGCTGCTGGGTAAAAAAGCATAAAATGAGCCCGGAGACGGTGTTCCTGTGCAGCTTTGCGCTGAGTGCTGTCGGCTATGTGCTGGCGCTGGCGCTACTGCGCTGGTGCTGACCGGGCACAGAGAGGGAAGGGAGCGCAGATGGCGACTATCCGCAAAAAACACAGAGCGCCGGTGTCGGTGTTCCAGCGAGACCCGGGCCCGTGGTCCCGGCTGCTGATCGACTGGCTGGCTACGCTGGCTGTTATTATGATCTTTGGGCTGGTGATGCTGTTCAGTGCCAGCTACACCACCGGTTACCTGCGCATGGGCGACAGCTTCCACTACATCAAGCAGCAGGCGCTGTGCATGATGATCGGGCTGGCCTGTATGTTCCTGATGAGTTATATGGATCACCGCTTTTTGCGCAAGATGGTGGTGCCGGGCTACATCATCGTGCTGGCCATGCTGGCCGTCACCCTGACCATGGCCCCTCTGAACGGCTGCCGCCGCTGGATCCGCTTCGGCGGGCTTACACTGCAATCCTCCGAGGTGGCAAAGTTTGAAATGATCCTGTTCAGCTCCCATCTTGCGGCAAAAGCGCCGCAGGTGGAGCGGCTGGACCCGGAGCGCCGCATCCTGCTTACCCCCCGGGAGTGGCTGCGGGTGCGGGTGTGGAAGCAGCTGGTGGTGCCGGTGCTGCCCCTTATACCGGTGGTCATCCTGCTGGCGATGGAGCCGCACATGTCCGGCATCGTGCTGACGGTGGCGGTGGTGGGCACCATCCTGCTGCTGTCCGGCAGCGGCGGTGTGCTGACATGGGCGGGTGCCATCACGGCAGGCGCCCTGCTGGAGACCCTGCTCTCCCATGTGGACTCCATCCCTTACCTGCAAAAGCGTCTGGACGGATGGACACAGGATCTGAGCAAGATGACCGACCAGACCGTGCAGAGCCTTTACGCCATCGGCTCCGGCGGGCTGAAGGGGCTGGGGCTGGGCAACAGCGTGGAAAAGCAGCTCTGGCTGCCGGAAAGCACCAACGACTTCATCTTCAGCGTGGTGTGCGAGGAGCTGGGCTTCATTGGCGCAGTGCTCATTATCGTGCTGTTCGTGCTGTTCATCGTGCAGGGGCTGCTCATCGCCTATAAGGCGGAGAACCTGTACTGCACCATGGTGGGCATCGGCATCATGGCACAGATCGCGTGGCAGGTGTTCTGCAATATCGCCGTGGTCACCAACACCCTGCCCAACACCGGCATCAGCCTGCCCTTCTTCTCCTCCGGCGGCACAAGCCTGATCTTGCTGCTGGCAGAAATGGGCGTGATGGTGAACATAGGCCGCAACGGCGAGCGGGTGGCGCAGCAGCGGGAGCAGATGCGTGCCCAGCGGGAAGCCGCCCGCGCTGAGCGCGAGGCAGAGCTTGCCCGCAAGACCATTGACTTGGCTTCTGCCCGCGCAGCCCGCACAGAACAGTAAAACAAACTGCAAGCCCGCCCGGCCGCAGACCGGGCGTTTATAAGGAGGAATCACCATGCGCGTTCTCATCGCAGCCGGCGGCACTGCCGGACATATCAACCCCGCACTGGCCATTGCCGGTGCGCTGAAAAAGGCCGACCCTACCGCCGAGATCCACTTTGCAGGCCGTAAGGAGGGCATGGAGTACCGTCTGGTCACACAGGCGGGCTACCCCTTCCACCATATCGAGATCACCGGGTTTCAGCGCAAGCTCAGCCTGCACAACATCAAGCGCAACATCATCACCCTGTGGAATCTGGCCCTCTCCGGCCCTAAGGCCAAGGCCATGATGAAAGAGGTAAAGCCGGATCTTGTCATCGGCTGCGGCGGCTATGTGTCCGGCCCGGTGGTGCGCTGCGCCGCCAAAATGGGCATCCACACCGCTTTGCATGAGCAGAACGCCTTCCCCGGTGTGACCAACAAGCTGCTGGCCCCGGATGTGGATATCGTGTTTGCCGCCGTGCCCGCCGCTGTGGAAAAGCTGGGCGCACCGGACAAGACCCTTGTGGTGGGCAATCCCGTGCGGCCGGAGGTGTTTGCACAGGCCGCGAATCGCGAGACCATCCGCGCACAGCTGGGTGCGGGCGACCGCACCGTTATCCTGTCCTTCGGCGGCAGCTTGGGCGCACGCCGGGTCAACGAGGTGGTGGCAGACCTCTGCGCATGGGAGCAGCACGAGCACAAGCCGGTGCTGCATCTGCACGCCACCGGGCAGTACGGCGTGCAGCTGTTTGAGCAGCTGCAAAAGCAAAAGGATTTTGCCCCCGGCGACAGCCTTGTGGTAAAGGAATACATCAACAATATGCCGGAGCTGCTGGCAGCGGCAGACCTCGTCATCAGCCGCGCCGGTGCGCTGACGCTGGCCGAACTGGAAGCCGTGGGACGCGCCGCTGTGCTGATCCCCAGCCCCAATGTGGCGGAGAACCACCAGTACTACAACGCCATGGAGCTGCAAAAGGCCGGGGCGGCTGTGGTCATTGAAGAAAAAGACCTGACCGGCGAAAAGCTGGTGCAGACTGTTTCTACTATGCTGGCACAGCCCGGCAAGCTGGCCGAAATGGGCAAAAACGCCCGCAGCCTGTCGGTGGACGACAGTCTGGACCGCATCACTGCGGCGCTGCTCAAGCTGGTCAAGACCCCGTGATGCAGACGTGGAATAAACAAGAAGGAAGGTGCGAATGATGCAGCAGAACCGTGACCGCAACGGCAGACCCCGGAACACCAGACCCTATGATCTGAACCGGGATGTAGCGCGCACCTCTGCGCCTTCGCAGGATCATACGCCCCGGAGCACCGGCAGCAGCCGCTACGGCTACAACGGCGAGCCGCTCAGCCGCCCGCCCTCCCGCAGCGCCAACGGCAGCGTGCGCTCCTCCCGGGCAGATAACAGCATCCAGTTCCCCACCCAGTCCCAGACCCGCCGCCCAGCGCAGGGGCAGGGGAGCAATACCACACAGTACCCCGCCGGTAACCGCCCGGCGGGCAGCAGACCCAAAAACGCGAAGTCCGGCGGCAAGCAGCGCCGCCCGGCAAACAATGCCCGCAGCGGGCAGAGCAGCCGGAAAAACCAGAACGCGCAAAACCGCCCGAACAGGCAGCACCCGGCAGGCAGCCAGAGCCAGCGCCTGCGCCCGGCGCAGAGCGCCCCGCAGCAAAGCCCTGCCCGGCGGGAAATGCGCAAAAAGCGCAAGGTGACCCGCGCCACCCTGCGCCGCCGCCGGATGCTGCGCCGCCTGACCGCCTTTGCTATGCTGCTGTGCGTTATTGGTGCGGGTATCTACCTGACCATGACCATGCTGTTCCGCATCAACTCCATTCAGGTGCAGACCCCGGACGGCAAGCAGGTGACCGAGATCGCTGGCTACTCCGCAGACAGCATTTTGCAGCGGATGGGCGTGCAGCTGGAGGAAAACATCTTCAGCTTTGAACCCGGCGAAAAGGCCGCTGTGCTGGAACAGAACTTCCCGCTGCTGGGCTCCATCAAGGTGATCCGGGACTACCCCAACACCGTGGTGGTGCAGGTGACCGAAGCCGTGCCCGCCTACGCGGTGCAAAACGGCAGCAAGTGGCTTGTGATCTCGGACAAATGGAAGATCCTGTCCGAGGAAAGCACCGAGCCCGAGGGGCTTTGCACCCTGTACGGCGGTAAGCTGCAGGATACCGCCCCGGGACAGGCGTTCTGCCTTGTGGAGGATGCGGACGCAGCAAGCGTCTCCGGGTCGGAGACCGCCGAAAGCGAAAGCGCGGTGAGCACCGAGACCGCCCGCATGGAAGCGCTGCGCACCCTGCGCAGCAAGCTGGAGGAATACGGTCTGTCGCAGGATGTGACACGGCTGGAAGTGGCAGACACCGAGCAGCTCGCATTTTTGTATCAGGATCGCATCAGCGTGCTGCTGGGTACGCTGAACGATCTGGATTATAAGCTGGACCGTGCCCGTTATGTGCTGACCAACGCCGACGGCAAGGGCTGCGGCCCCACCGATACCGGGCGGCTGGATTTCAGCCATACCAGCGCCAGCAGCACCCGCAAGATCTATTTTGCACAGGGCGAGCCTACTCTGCCCTCCGGCTATGTGGTGCCGCCCAAGGCCGAGGAACCCGCCCCGGCAGAGAACGCCGCCGACAGCACCGACAGTGCAGAAAGCACGGATACTGCCGACACCACCGAACCGGCAGCTGACGCGGACACCGAGCAGCTGCCCCTGACCCACCCTGACCGCATGACGGCCAACGAAGAAGAAAACCCCATGTAAAGAAACTCTATGGAGGAGACTGTATGAAGCTGGAACAACTGATGGAAGGCGTGCCCTTTACCCTTGTGCAGGGCAGTCTGGATACTGAGATCGCGGATATCATCTACGACAGCCGCAAGGCTGCCCCGGGGCTTTTGTTCGTGTGCATCGTGGGAACCCAGCGGGACAGCCACACGTTTGCCGCCGACTGCGCCGCCAAGGGGGTCAGCGCGCTGGTTATCCAGCACGATATCGACCTTTCCGCCATGCCCGGGGTGACCGTGGTCAAGGCGGAGAACAGCCGCTATGCCATGGCGTTGATGAGCGCCAACCTCTTCGGCAACCCTGCCCGCCAGATGACCATGATCGGCGTCACCGGCACCAAGGGCAAGACCACCACCACCCACATGATCAAAAGCGTGCTGGAGGCCGCAGGCCGCAAGGTAGGCATGATCGGCACCAACGGCATCTACTATATGGGACGCCACAAGGACACCGCCAACACCACCCCGGAAAGCTACGAGCTGCAAAAGACCTTCCGGGAGTTTCTGGATGCCGGCTGTGACACCGCGCTGATGGAGGTATCCAGTCAGGGTCTGATGATGGATCGTGTGGCGGGCGTGCACTACGATGTGGGCGTGTTCACCAACCTTTCGCCGGATCATATCGGCCCCGGCGAGCACAAGACCTTTGAGGAGTACCGCAGCTGGAAGGGACAGCTGTTCAAGCGCTGCGACGTGGGCGTGGTGAATATCGACGACGAGAACACCGCCGCCCTGCTGGAAGGCCATACCTGCAAGCTGGTCACCTACGGCCGCAGCGAAGCCGCCGACTACCGCGAGACCGGCTACGAACTGCTGCGTACCCACGATTTTCTGGGCGTTGCCTTCCATGTTACCGGCAAGGACGAGATGGACGTCAAGGTGAATATGCCCGGCGAGTTCAGCGTGTACAACGCGCTGGCTGCGCTGGCCGTGGGCAAGGTGCTGGGTCTGCCGGATGCCGCCATCCACGATGGTCTGGGCAAGTGCGTGGTGAAGGGCCGTGTGGAGCTGGTGCCCATCAGCAAAAAGTTCACCATCCTGCTGGACTACGCCCACAACGAGGTATCCACCGAGAGCCTGCTTACCACCCTGCGCGCCTACAAGCCCCACCGTCTGGTGGTGGTGTTCGGCTGCGGTGGCAACCGCTCCAAGCTGCGCCGCTACGGCATGGGCGAGATCTGCGCCAAGATGGCCGATTTCTCCATCCTCACCGAGGACAACAACCGCTTTGAAAAGGTGGAGGACATTATTGCCGACATCCGCGAGGGCATGAACAAGGGCAACCCGGACGCAAAGTTCGTGGAGATCCCCGACCGTCTGGACGCGCTGCACTACGCGGTGAATCACGCACAGGAGGGCGACCTGATCGCCGTCATCGGCAAGGGGCACGAGACCTACCGCGACCGCGAGGGCGTCAAGACCCCCTTCCTTGAGCGGGAACTGCTGGAGGAATACGCACAGCAGATCGGGCTGGAATAAGGCCGTAGACGGTTGAGAATGCCCTCCGCGTGCGCTCTGGGCATTTTCAGCGGAAAGAATATTTTTATTTCGGGGGACAGAAAAGTCTGCGGACTTTCCTGTCCCCCATTTTTACTGGAAAGACCGCTGCACAAAGTACCGTGCAGCGGCCTTTTTGCGCCCTGCGGAGGACCCCTATATAAAAAGGAAGCAAACTGTGTCAGAAATGTAAAAGATAAAAATCTTTAACTAAAACCATTGACTTATCCGACGGTTTGGCTATAATGGTCGTGTTCGATACCTCACAAATTTTAGGTAAATAATCAATACAATCATACGACATAAAGGAGAATACTACCATGACTTTCGAGGAAATGAAGAAGATCGTTGTCGATACCCTGAGCTGCGATGAGGACAAGGTGACCATGGAGGCCAGCCTGACCGAGGATCTGGAGGCCGACAGCCTGGACGCTGTGGAGCTGAACATGGCACTGGAGGAGGCCTGCGGCGTGTCCATCCCCGATGAGGAGCTGGCAAACCTCAAGACCGTGGGCGATATCTTCAACTACATCAATGCCCATGTCTGAGGCTGACCGAGGCGAAACGCGATGAACAGTATCAAAGACCTGCTGCCGGGCAGCATGCGGGAGCGCACCTTCCAGCTGAAAGCCCGGCGGGATGCGGGTGCCGTGTGGAACGACCCGCAGTTCGTGGAATGCAAAAAGTGCGGACGCCGCGCCACCCGCCAGATCTGGAACAAGGCGCAGTATGTCTGCCCCAACTGCGGGGTGCACCTGCCCATCGGCGGGTACTACCGCCTGAACCTGATTTTGGACAAGGGCAGCTTCCGGGAATTGGATGCCGACCTTGCACCGCAGGATGTGCTGCAGTTTCCCGGCTACCCGGAAAAGCTGGAAGCGCAGACCGGCAAGACCGGCCTGAAGGAAGCTGTCATCACCGCCACGGGGCGCATCGAGGGCACCCCGGTTGTGGCAGCAGTGCTGGACAGCCGGTTCTTTATGGGCAGCATGAGCACCACCGTGGGTGAAAAGATCACCCGCGCCGTGGAGCACGCCACCGCAAAGCACCTGCCGCTGATCATCTTCTCGGCCAGCGGCGGCGCCCGGATGCAGGAGGGCATCTTCAGCCTGATGCAGATGGCAAAGACCTCTGCCGCCATCGAGCGGTTCTCTGCCCGGGGCGGGCTGTACATCAGCGTGCTGACCCACCCCACCACCGGCGGCGTGACCGCAAGCTTTGCCAGCCTTGGCGACATTATGCTGGCAGAGCCCGGGGCGCTGATCGGCTTTGCGGGCCCCCGGGTCATTGAACAGACCATCGGCGAAAAGCTGCCCGCAGGCTTCCAGCGCAGCGAGTTCCAGTACGAGCACGGCTTTGTGGATAAGGTGGTGCCCCGTACCGAGATGCGCGAAACACTGGCGCAGCTGCTGCGGCTGCACGCCTGAGGAGGGAGCGCCTTATGATCAAGGACATCTTACAACAGCTCGCACCGCTGGATGAAAAGATCGCCGCCCTGCGCGGCGACCCGGCGGACGATAACATGACCGATATCACCAACCACGCTGCCGAGCTGGCAGAGCTTTCCGCACAGGAGGACGCTTTGCTGTCCGGCTGCGGGGCACTGACCGCAGAGGACAGGGTCTTTCTGGCCCGTCACCCGGAGCGCCCCCACATCGATGAGATCGTGGATGCACTGTTCACCGACTTTTTTGAGCAGTGCGGCGACCGCCAGTGCAAGGAAGATGCCGCCATTCTGGGCGGTGTGGCACTGTTCCACGGCCAGCCGGTCACAGTCATCGGCCACCGCAAGGGCAGCACGCTGGAGGAAAACCTGCGCTGCAACTTCGGTATGCCCGGGCCGGAGGGCTACCGCAAGGCCCTGCGCCTGATGAAGCAGGCGGAAAAATTTGACCGTCCCATCATCACCTTCATCGACACCCCGGGCGCATACCCCGGCAAGGACGCCGAGGAGCGCGGACAGGGCGAAGCCATTGCCCGCAACCTGATGGAGATGAGCGGCCTGACCGTGCCGGTGATCGCAGTGGTCACCGGCGAGGGCTCCTCTGGCGGCGCGCTGGCGCTGGGTGTGGCAAACCGCATCCTGATGCTGGAAAACGCCGTCTACTCGGTGCTGAGCCCCGAGGGCTTTGCCAGCATCCTGTGGAAGGATTCCTCCCGCAGCGGCGAAGCCTGCGAGATCATGAAGCTGACCGCACAGGATCTGTACAAGGACGGTATCGTGGAGGAGATCATCCCGGAGCCGGTGGGCGGCGCACAGCGTGCCCACGGGGTACTGTTCGGTGATCTGGACGAGGCACTGCGGCGTCAGCTGCGCAGCCTTGCCCGCATGAACGGCCGTCAGCTGGCCGAGCAGCGCTACCAGAAATTCCGTCAGATCGGAGAAATGAGGAAAGCATGAAGGGTTTGCGTCTGATCGCCACCGGCGGGGCTTTGCCCGGCCGCACGGTCACCAACGAAGAGCTGAGCCGCACCGTGGATACCAGCGACGAGTGGATCACCACCCGCACCGGCATCCGCACCCGGCACTACTGCACCGAGGGCGAAAATGCCGCCACACTGGCCATTGCCGCCGCAAAGCAGGCGCTGCAGCGCAGCGGTCTTGCTCCGGCAGACATTGCCTGCTGCGTCTGCGCCACCCTTTCCGCACCGGATGCCACCCCAAGCGTGGCCTGTCAGGTGCAGGCAGCGCTGGCGCTGCCGGAAAACCGCCCTGCACTGGACGTGAACGCCGCCTGCTCCGGCTTTTTGTACGGCACGGCGGTGGCGCGCGGCCTGCTGGCTACGCTGGGCGGGCAGTACGCGCTGGTCATCGGCACAGAGGCGCTCTCCCGCCTGATGGACCCCGCCGACCGCTCCACCTGTGTGCTGTTCGGCGATGGTGCCGGTGCGGCGGTGTTTGAACTGACCGATACCTCCGCGCCCTTTGCCATCACGCTGGGGGCCCGGGGCGATGCCGCCATCCATGCCGGCGGCCCCAGCTGCGCAGGCTCGGCACCCATCAGCATGGACGGCAAGGCGGTGTTCCGCTTTGCGGTGGATGCCCTGCCCAAGTGCCTGCACAACGTACTGGACGAGACCGGCCTTACGCTGGACAATCTGGACTGGGTGGTCTGTCATCAGGCCAACAGCCGCATCATCGACCACTGCGTCAAGGCGCTGCACGCCGACGGTGCAAAGTTCTACAAAAACATGGATCGCCACGGCAACACCAGTGCTGCCAGCATCCCGATGGCACTGAACGAGCTGGCTGAAAGCGGCCAGCTGCACCCCGGCCAGACCCTTGCCTGCATCGGCTTCGGCGGCGGTCTGACATGGGGCGGCATGATTGTAGAATATGACCCTGTAAGATTTTAACAGGCTCGCCCTCTCCGTCACGGCTTACGCCGTGCCACCTCTCCCAAAGGGAGAGGCAAGAGCCTTACCACAACGTTCTTGGCTCCCCCTTTGGGGGAGCTGGCGCGACAGCGCCTGAGAGGGCGAGGACGTTGAACAATAAGAGTTACTTTTATGAAACTTTTAAACGAGATCTTGGGGACGAAATACCCCATCATTCAGGGCGGCATGGCAAACATTGCCACCGGCGAGTTTGCCGCCGCCTGCTCTAACGCCGGTGCGCTGGGCATCATCGGTGCAGGCGGCATGAATGCCGATACCCTGCGCCAGAACATCCGCCGCTGCCGGGAGCTGACCGATAAGCCCTTTGGGGTGAACATCATGCTCATGCACCCGCAGGCAGATGAGTTTGCCCAGATCGTGGTGGAGGAAAAAGTTGCCGTGGTCACCACCGGCGCAGGCAATCCGGGCAAGTACGTTCCCATGTGGAAAGCTGCTGGCATCAAGGTGATCCCGGTGGTGGCTGCTGCCGTGCTGGCACGGCATCTGGAGCCGCTGGGCATTGACGCCGTCATTGCCGAGGGCACCGAGAGCGGCGGCCATGTGGGCGAGATGACAACCATGGCACTGGTGCCGCAGGTGGTGGACGCGGTCAGCGTACCGGTCATCGCGGCGGGCGGCATTGCAGATGGCCGTCAGCTGGCGGCTGCGCTGGCGCTGGGCGCTTGCGGTGTGCAGGTGGGCACCTGCCTGCTGGCAAGCGAGGAGTGCCCCATTCACCCCAACTACAAGGCCGCGCTGCTCAAAGCCGGGGACAGTGACACCATCGTTACCGGGCGCAGCGTAGGCGCACCGGTGCGGGTGCTGAAAAACCGCATGAGCCGGGAGTATGTCCGTCAGGAAAAGGCGGGCGCGGACAAGATGGAACTGGAAAAATACACGCTGGGCAGCCTGCGCCGCGCCGTCTTTGAGGGCGACACGGTAAGCGGCAGCCTGATGGCCGGTCAGGTGGCCGGAATGCTGCACGAGGTACGCCCCGTGGCGGACATCCTTGCCGACCTGTGGCAGGGCGGGAGGCAGCGCATTGCCGCGCTGAACGCCGAATGCTGACCCTTGGCGGTAAGCCCCTGCAAGTACCCATTTTGCAGGGCGGCATGGGCGTAGGCGTCTCGCTGGGCGGGCTGGCCGGTGCGGTAGCAGCCTGCGGCGGCATGGGGTGCATCTCCACCGCCGATGCAGGCTACCGCGAGCCGGATTTTGCCCGTGACCCGGCGGCAGCCAACCACCGCGCCCTGACCGCAGAAATTCAAAAAGCCAAGGCCATTGCCGGAGGCATGGGTCTGGTAGCCATCAACGCCATGGTAGCCACCCGGGACTATGCCGACGCCATCCGCACCGCCGTGGCGGCGGGGGTGGATGCCGTGGTCTCCGGTGCGGGTCTGCCGCTGGAACTGCCGGGCATCGTGGGCACCAAAGAGGTAGCCATCGCGCCCATTGTATCCAGCGCCCGGGCGGCAAAGCTCATCCTGCGCCGCTGGGCAAAGGGCTTTGACCGCACCGCCGATTTTGTGGTCATCGAGGGCTGCAAGGCGGGCGGGCATCTCGGCTTTGCCGAGGAGGACCTGCTGGCCGACCGCTGCCAGACCTTGGACGAGATTCTGCCCGGGGTACTGGCGGAGGTAAAGCCCTACGAGGAGCAATACGGCCACGCCATCCCGGTATTCGTGGCAGGCGGCGTGTACACCGGTGCCGACATGGCACACTTTACAAAGCTTGGCGCTGCGGGCGTGCAGCTTGCCACTCGCTTTATCCCCACCTACGAGTGCGACGCCTCCCAGACCTACAAGGACGTGCTGCTGGCGGCAAAGCCGGAGGATGTGCGCATTATCCACAGCCCGGTGGGAATGCCCGGCCGCGCGCTGAACACCCCGCTGGTGCAGGCGCTGGCCGAGGGCAAGCGCTTCCCGCCCAAGCACTGCGCCCGGTGTCTCAAGACCTGCGACCCCGCCGCTGTGCCCTACTGCATCACCCACGCCCTCATCGAGGCGGTGAAGGGCAACGTGGAGGAAGGGCTCTTCTTCTGCGGCGAAAACGTGGGCAGGCTGGACCGGATGCGCACCGTGCGTGAGTTGATGGACGAACTTGTGACCGAATGGAGGCAGAATTTATGAAGCTTGCCGTACTTTACGCCGGTCAGGGTGCGCAGCACCCCGGCATGGGCAAGGAATTTTACGAAGCATCTCCCGCCTTCCGGGCGGCCTTTGACAGCGCAGCGCTGGATTTTGACCTGCACCGCGTCTGCTTTGAGGACCCGGACGGCGTTTTGAATCAGACCGAATACACCCAGCCCTGCATGGTGGCCTTTGCCTGCGGCGTGACCGCTGTGCTGGCCGAAAAGGGCGTAAAGCCCGCCTATCTGGCAGGGCTTTCGCTGGGCGAATACTCCGCGCTGCAGGCAGCCGGGGTGTTCACCGCAAAGCAGGCCATTGAGTTGACCGCCTTCCGGGGCAAGGCCATGGCCGAGGCCGCAAAAGGCCTTGATTGCGGCATGACCGCCGTGCTGGGGCTGGACAGAGAAAAACTGTCTGCCTGCTGCGAACAGGCGGCAGAGGCGGGCTGTGTGCAGATCTGCAACTACAACTGCCCGGGGCAGCTGGTCATCGGCGGTGAAAAAGCCGCTGTGGAGCAGGCTGCCGCGCTGGCAAAGGAAGCCGGTGCCCGCCGCTGCATCCCGCTGAAGGTCAGCGGCCCCTTCCACACGAAGCTGATGGCTCCCGCAGGGGATGCGCTGGCACAGCGCTTTGCGGGCGAAAACTTCGGCACCATGGAGACGCCGGTGCTGTTCAACTGTCTGGGGCATGAAAAGGCCGAGACCGACAGCATCCCGCAGCTGCTGGTAAAGCAGGTGCAGAGCAGCGTCTACATGGAAGATACCCTGCGCCGTCTGGGCGAGCTGGGTGTGGACCACATTCTGGAAGTCGGCCCCGGCAATGCCCTGAGCGGCTTTGTGAAAAAGACCCTGCCCGGGGTGGCCTGCACCGCAGTGGAGACCCCGGAACAGCTGGATGCGGTGCTGACCGCATGGAAGGATGCAGAATGAGTGAAGAAAAGCTGACCCGCGCCGCCATTGTTACCGGCGGCAGCCGGGGCATTGGCCGCGCAGTGTGCGTGGCACTGGCAAAGCATGGCTGCAATGTGGTGGTGAACTACTGCCACGGCGCAGAGCCTGCGGAGCAGACGGCAGCGCTCTGCCGCGCCGAGGGCGTGCAGGCGGTGACCGTGCAGGCAGATGTATCCACCGCCGAGGGCTGCAAGGCACTGTTCGATGCCGCCGCCGAGGCTTTTGGCCGGGTGGATGTGCTGGTGAACAACGCGGGCATCACCCGGGACAACCTGATTTTGCGCCTGACCGAGCAGGATTTTGATGCGGTGCTGGACACCAACCTGAAAAGCGCCTTTCTCTGCTGCAAGGAGGCCGCCCGCCGCATGGTGCGCCAGCGCTATGGCCGCATCGTGAACCTTTCCAGCGTGGTGGCGCTGCGGGGCAACGCCGGGCAGACCAACTACGCCGCCAGCAAGGCGGGGCTCATCGGCCTGACCAAGAGCCTTGCCCGGGAGCTGGCCGCGCGGAACGTGACCGTGAACGCGGTAGCGCCCGGCTTTATCGACACCGACATGACTGCCGTGCTGCCGGAGGCAGTGCGCACCGGCATGACGCAGGGCATCCCTGCGGGCCGCGCAGGCCAGCCGGAGGATGTGGCACAGGCAGTGGCGTTTTTTGCCGCAGAACAAAGCAGCTATCTCACCGGGCAGGTGCTCTGTGTGGACGGCGGCATGGCAATGTAAAGGAGAACCCTTATGGAAAAACGCAGAGTTGTGATCACCGGCCTTGGCACGGTGAACCCGCTGGGCAATAACGTGGCCGACAGCTGGGCAGCAGCCCGTGCCGGTAAATGCGGCATCGGCCCCATCACCCAGTTCGACACCACCGACTTCAAGTGCAAGCTGGCCGGTGAGGTAAAGGATTTTGACCCCGCGACTGTGGTGGACAAAAAGGAAGTCCGCAAGATGGCGCGCTTCACCCTGCTGGCACTGGGCGCTGCCGCCGAAGCCATTGCAGACAGCGGCCTTGATACCGAGGCCGAGGGCAAGGACATCGGCGTCATCCTGTCCAGCGGCATCGGCGGTCTGCCCACGATCGAGGAGCAGCACGCCCGCGGCGAGGAAAAGGGCATGGAGAAGGTAAGCCCCTACTTTGTGCCCATGGCCATTGCCAACATGGCAGCGGCACAGGTGGCCATCCGCTTTGGTCTGAAGGGTATGTGCACCTGTCCGGTCACGGCCTGCGCCGGCGGCACCAATGCCGTAGGCGACGCCTTCCACCGCGTCCGGGACGGCTACGAGTCGGTGATGGTCTGCGGCGGCGCGGAGAGCTGCATCAGCCCCTTGGGCATCGGCGGCTTTACCAGCATGAAGGCGCTTTCCACCGCCACCGACCCGGACGCTGCCAGCCTGCCCTTTGACGCCCGCCGCGGCGGCTTTGTCATGGGCGAGGGCAGCGGTGTGCTGGTGCTGGAAGAGCTGGAGCACGCAAGAGCGCGCGGCGCACACATCTACGCCGAGGTGGTGGGCTACGGTGCCAACTGCGATGCCTACCACTTTACCGCCCCGGCTCCCGGCGGCGTGGGCGCCATCGACTGCATGAAGCTGACCCTGGCGGATGCCGGACTTGCACCGGAGCAGGTGGACCACATCAACGCTCACGGCACCGGCACCCACATGAACGATGCCTGCGAGACTGCTGCCATTCACGCCGTGTTCGGCGCACACGCAAAGGAGATGACCGTGGTCAGCACCAAGAGCATGACCGGCCATCTGCTGGGCGGTGCGGGCGGCATTGAAGCCGTGTTTACCGCGCTGGCACTGCGGGATCAGTTTGCACCGCCCACCATCCACTACGCCCAGCCTGACCCGGAGTGTGATCTGGATTATGTGCCTAACACCGGGCGGCAGCAGGAAATGCAGTATGCGCTGAGCAACAGCTTGGGCTTTGGCGGCCACAACGCCTGCATCGCCCTGCGCAGATGGGAGGGCTGACCCATGGCAGAGCCCCGTACCGTGCGTGAAAACGCCAACACCCTGAGCAGTGTGCAGATCGCAGAAATTCTGCCCCACCGCTACCCCTTTGCCCTCGTGGACCGCGTTCTGGACTACGAGCCGGGGCAGTGGGCCATCGGCCGCAAGTGCGTCACCCGCAACGAGGAATTTTTCAACGGCCACTTCCCGGCACAGCCGGTCATGCCCGGCGTGCTGCTGCTGGAGGCGCTGGCACAGACCGGTGCTGTGGCGGCACTGAGCCTGCCGGAAAACAAGGGCAAGCTTGCGCTGTTCGGCGGCATCAAGAGTGCCCGCTTCCGCAAGCAGGTCACCCCCGGGGACGTGCTCACACTCCACTGTGAGCTGGTGCAGCAGCACGGCGCTGTGGGCGTAGGCAAGGCCTCGGCATGGGTGGACGGCAAGTGTGCCGTCACCGCAGAGCTGACCTTTGTACTGACTGACGCAGCGGAATAAAATGAATGCAAAAAGAGATAGGCGATCCCTTTTCGGGAAAGCCTATCTCTTTTTTATGTCTGTTCCGGTCGGTTTACTCTGCGGCAGCTGTCCCGGCGTCTGCTTCAGCAGTGGGGGCAGACTCTGCTGTGGCGGTTTCTGCCGTGGCGGTTTCTGTTGGGGCGGTCGCCGCCTGCTCCTTCTCCATCCACTCCCGCACACGGTCGGGGCGGTTGGTGATGTAGGCATCGGCGCTGGTGCGCAGCAGGCTGCGGACGGAATCTTCCGTATCCACCGTCCACAAAGACACCTTGATGCCCATCTCGTGCAGTTTGTCAATGAAACCGGCGTTTTTGTAGGCGGTGTGGTACTCGCAGCTGACCCACTCCGGCACAAAGTCCAGACTGCTGATGTAGCCGGGCAGATCCCGCTGCGCCATCAGGTTTTTGTAGATCTCGTTCAGGCTCTCGCCGGGAAAGTTTGCCCGCAGCATACTTACCTTGTCGCTCATCCAGCGGGTCATCCAGCTGCAATTTTCCTCGTCGGCTGCGCTCTCCGGCAGGGCGGCATCCATGGCTTCCATGTCGTCCATGCCGTTGGTCAGTCCCAGATCCTTCCAGATGATGGGCGGCGGCAGCAGCATGCTTTCCAGCTCGCCGTATACCAGCGCACCCACCCGCAGTTCGGGCATCAGCTGCTTTGCCTGCCGCAGCAGCGCGTGGTTGAAGGAAACAAGGATCACCTGTTCTACCATCTCCGTCTGCCGCAGCACTTCCAATACCCGGGGCACAAAGTCCGGGTCGTTGTTCATGGTGGATTTCAGCTCCAGATGCACGGTGCACCCCGGCATCTGCTTGCATAACTCCATGGCCTCCTGTAATGTGGCGATCTTCTCGTCCTGAAAGCTGACGTCCTTCCAGCTGCCGAAATCCAGCTCTTTCAGATCGCCCATGGTCATATCGTAGATCTTGCCGGAAATATCCGTGTGCAGATCGATCATATAGTCGTGGTGGATCACAAGCCCGGCGTCAATGGTCTGCTGTACGTCCATCTCTACGCCGTCCGCGCCAATCTCCATGGCTTTTTTAAAGGCTGTCAGGGTATTTTCCGGTGCAAGATAGGAAGCACCGCGGTGTGCAATGATCTGTGGTGTCATAAATTTTCTCCGTTATCGGTTCGTCCTCACACGTTTACGCCCCGGCGCTGCTGTTCCGCAAACAGTGCCGGGACGCTTGCTCAAGCCAAGTCCTCGCCGTCCGAGGCGATGACCTTTTTGTACCAGTAAAAGCTGTCCTTCCGGCTGCGGGCAAGGGTGCCGTTGCCGTCGTTGTCCTTGTCCACATAGATAAAGCCGTACCGCTTTTTCATCTCGCCGGTGGAGGCGCTTACAAGGTCGATGGGGCCCCATGTGGTGTAGCCCATCAGGGGCAGACCGTCCTCGTTGATGGCCTTTTCCATCTCTTCGATATGCGCCCGCAGATAGTCGATGCGGTAGCTGTCGTGGATGGAGCCGTCCGGCTCTACGGTATCCACCGCGCCTAGACCGTTTTCCACGATGAACATGGGCTTTTCGTACCGGTCGTAGATGGTGTTCAGGGTCACCCGCAGACCCACCGGGTCGATGGCCCAGCCCCACTCGCTGACTTTCAGGTAGGGGTTCTTCACCGATGCAGACACGGCGTTGCCTTCCGCATTCTCTGCCGCCATCAGCTCCTTATCCACCGTGATGCAGCGGCTGGAATAGTAGCTGAAGGATACAAAATCCACCGTGCCCTCCTGCAGCGTGCGGTCGTCCTCGGGTTGTGTGTGCAGCTGCACCCCGGCGCGCTCCATCCGCTTTTTAGCCCACACGGGGTAAGCGCCGCGCACCTGTACATCGGTAAAGAAGTAGTTGTCCCGGTCGGCCTCCTGCGCCGCCCGCACATCCTCCGGGGCGCAGGTGCGGGGGTAGAACTGCCCTGCCGCCAGCATACAGCCCACCATGGCGTCCGGCATTTTTTCGTGCGCCAGCTTTACCGCCTTTGCGCTGGCCACCAACTCGTGATGGGCGGCCTGATACTTGACCTGCTCCACATTTTCGCCGGGGTGGAATACCAGCCCGGCGCCGGTAAAGGACAGGTGCAGCAGCATGTTGATCTCATTAAAGGTGAGCCAGTACTTCACCTTGCCTTTGAAGCGGTCGAACAGCACCTCGCAGTAGTGGACGTAGGCGTCCACCATGCGGCGGTCTTTCCAGCCGCCGTATTTTTTGATGAGGGCAATGGGAGTGTCAAAGTGGCAGATGGTGACCAGCGGCTCGATGCCGTACTTATGACACTCGTCAAAAATGCTGTCGTAGAAGGCCAGTCCTGCCTCGTTGGGCTGAGCGTCATCGCCGTTGGGCAGGATGCGCGTCCATGCAATGGACAGCCGGAAGCACTTGAAGCCCATCTCTGCAAACAGGGCGATATCCTCTTTATAATGGTGATACAGGTCAATGGCCTCGTGGCTGGGGTAGAAATGTGCGGCATCGCAGCCCAGCATTTCCATAGAGCCCGTTGCCACCGGAAAACGGTCCGGGCCGAAGGGGGTCACGTCCACCGTTGCCAGACCCTTGCCGTCTGCCTGCCATGCACCCTCGCACTGGTTGGCGGCGGTAGCGCCGCCCCACAAAAAGCCCTTGGGAAATTTGCCCATACTCTTTACCTCCTTGTTTACTTTTGCGCCCCTGCGGAGCGCAGATATACTCATACTATAATGATACCGCAACCGGCGGCGCTTGTCCATGACTGCATTTTGCAAAGGTGGGTGTATTTGGGGATAAAGTACGACTTTTATCGTCAAAACGCCGAAATTTCCTGCTGCTTTTTGCGCACTTTTCACGATAAAAACACAAAACTTGCCTGTTTTTCTTTTATTCTGTTCCTTTTAAACCGCGCGGCAGTATGGTAGAATAGTAAGGTAAGAACTGCGCCGCGCTGCTGCGCCGCTGAGAACATGGAAAAATGGAGTGTTTGATTATGACAGAGTTCAAACCCATCAAAGAAGGCAAGGTCCGCGAGATCTACGACAATGGCGACAGCCTGATCATGGTTGCCACCGACCGCATTTCTGCGTTTGACGTCATCCTGAAAAACAAGGTCACCAAAAAGGGCACCGTGCTCACCCAGATGAGCAAGTTCTGGTTTGATTACACCCGCGATCTGCTGCCCAACCACATGCTGAGCGTGGATGTGCAGGATATGCCGGAGTTCTTCCGCCAGCCTCAGTTCACCGGCAACAGCATGATGTGCCGCAAGTTGACCATGCTGCCCATCGAGTGCATTGTGCGCGGCTACATTACCGGCAGCGGCTGGGCAAGCTACCAAAAGACCGGCAAGGTGTGCGGCATCCAGCTGCCCGAGGGTCTCAAGGAGTCCGATAAGCTGCCCGAGCCCATCTACACCCCCTCCACCAAGGCAGAGATCGGCGACCACGACGAGAACATCTCCTACGAGCAGAGCATCGACGTGCTGGAGAAGAAGTTCCCCGGTCACGGTCTGGAGTACGCCACTAAGCTGCGGGACTACACCATTGCCCTGTACAAGAAGTGCGCCGAGTATGCACTGTCCCGCGGCATCATCATTGCCGACACCAAGTTCGAGTTTGGTCTGGACGAGGACGGCAACGTGGTGCTGGGCGACGAGATGCTGACCCCGGATTCCTCCCGCTTCTGGCCGCTGGAAGGCTACGAGCCGGGTCACAGCCAGCCCTCCTTCGACAAGCAGTTCGTCCGCGACTGGCTGAAGGCCAACCCCGACAGCAACTACGACCTGCCGCAGGATGTCATTGACAAGACCATTGCCAAGTATCTGGAGGCTTACGAGCTGCTGACCGGCAAAAAGCTGTAAGCGTATCCCGTATCCATAAAAATCAAGGCTGCTGCGGAAAATTTTCCGCAGCGGCCTTTTTTGCACCCCGCCCCTTGACATTGAGCGGGGAGATGAGTAATATGTGTATTGTATCAAACAGTTTCACATCAAACAATTTGACCGAAACAGAGGAAAACCATTATGTGTACACAACACCCTATTGAAGAGCACTGCAAGCTGGACCCGCCGTGGGATGGGCCGCAGGTCATTCCCGCCCAGCTGCGCCGGGTGGATAACCTGATCTTCCGCAGGCTGAACCAGTTTTCCCGCGCCAACGGGGTAGAGCAGACCACCCCCATGCACGGGTGGATCATCGAGTATCTTTACCGTCACCGGGACGAGCCGGTGTTCCAGCGGGACATCGAGCGGGAGTTTTCCATCACCCGCTCCACGGTGACGAACATTTTGCAGCTGATGGAGCGCAAGGGCTACATCCGGCGGCAGAGCGTGCCGCAGGACGCCCGGCTCAAGCAGCTGGTTTTGACCGAGGAGGGCATCCAACGGCACGAAAAGACCCTGCTTTCCTTCCACCAGACCGACGATTATGTGGCCGGACTGCTGACCGAGGAGGAGAACGCAGAGCTGCTGCGGCTGCTGAACAAGCTGCGGGAAGCGCTGAAATAACGTTGCTTGCCGAGGGATGTTCTCTTTTGGTGGCAAAAGAGAACCAGAAAACCACCAGCGATTTCGACGCGCTGGAGCCACGAAAAAGGGGCTGCTCGCCCCTTTTAACCCCAAAGGGGTGGGCTACACCGGAAAAAACTGAAGATTCACGCCTGTTCGGCGTGAAGATCTTTTAACCGTTTTTTCCGGCTCCGCCGATTTAAAGCCCTCTCAGGCGCTCCCGCGCCAGCTCCCCCAAAGGGGGAGCCAAGCCGTTATGTTCGTTGCTAAAGTATTAGGTACAAAGAGAAAGTTTCCGGTGGTGCCCTTGCCTCTCCCTTTGGGAGAGGTGTCACCGCAGGTGACGGAGAGGGCGCACGCCGTCAGCCCTATTTTAAAGTATCAAGTGCAATGAGAAACCTTGCCGCTACCGCCAAAAGCTCCCCCTTCGGGGGAGCTGGCATCGCGCAGCGATGACTGAGAGGGTTCGTACCTTGGGGAAGGGATACCCCACTTTTTTCGTCAAAGCGCCGAAAAAGAACTTGTTAAATTAGTAATTATGAACATTTTACGAAACGTCTTGACATTTAAATTGTTATGTATAAAATTGTTTTGTAACAAACAAATAAATTCAACAGGAGGGAACTCAGATGATCAAAAAGCTTGTGTCGCATCTGGGCGAGTATAAAGCCGCCTCGATCAAGACACCGCTCTTTGCTGCGCTGGAAGCCATTATGGATGTGCTGCTGCCCACCATCATGGCCTTTATCATCGATCAGGGCATTGAAAAGGGCGATATGAACGCTATCATCCGCTATGGCCTGCTTACCTTTCTGGTGGCAGCCATTGCGCTGGTGCTGGGCGTGCTGGCGGGCAAATACGCAGCCGAGGCATCCACCGGCTTTGCCGGAAATCTGCGCGATGCCATGTATGAAAATATCCAGCATTACTCTTTTTCCAACATCGACAAATTCTCCACGGCGGGTCTTGTTACCCGCATGACTACCGACGTGACCAACGTGCAGAACGCCTTCCAGATGATTTTGCGGATGTGCGTGCGCGCCCCGGTGCATCTGGTGTTTGCCATGTTCATGGCTGTGGTCATCGGCGGCCCGCTGTCGCTGGTGTTCGTGGTGGCAGTGGCTTTTCTGGTGGCGGTGCTGGCTGCCATCATGATCCCCACCTTCCGCATCTTTGACCGGGTGTTCAAGAACTACGATAACCTCAACGCCTCGGTGCAGGAGAATGTCTCTGCCATCCGCGTGGTCAAAAGCTTTGTGCGCGAGGGCTTTGAGAACGAAAAATACACCGCCGCCTGCGAGAGCCTGTACAAGCAGTTCGTCAACGCGGAAAGCTGCCTGAGCTTCAATAACCCTGCCATGCTGGTGGCGGTGTACGGCTGCAACATCGCGCTGAGCTGGTTTGGCGCAAAGTATGTGCTGCACGGTGCTATTACCACCGGCCAGTTGAACGCCTTGTTCGGTTATATCATGAACATCCTTATGGCACTGATGATGCTGAGCATGGCCTTTGTCATGATCGCCATGTCCGCCGCTTCTGCCAAGCGTATCGTGGAGGTGCTGGACGAGCACACCGACCTGCCCCCGGCAAAGCAGCCGGTGCAGCAGGTGGCAGACGGCAGCATCCAGTTCGACCACGTTACCTTCAAGTATAAGCACGGCAGCGGCCAGCCGGTGCTGAACGATATCAGCTTTACCATCCAGCCCGGCGAGACGCTGGGCATCATCGGCGGCACCGGCAGCGCAAAGTCCAGTCTGGTGCAGCTGATCCCCCGCCTGTACGATGCCGAGAGCGGCACCGTGCGGGTGGGCGGCGTGGACGTGCGGGATTATAACCTTGACGTGCTGCGCCGCGAGGTCTCCATGGTGCTGCAGAAGAACGTGCTGTTCAGCGGCACCATTCTGGATAACCTCCGCTGGGGCGATGCCAACGCCACCGAGGAAGAGTGCATCCGCATGGCAAAACTGGCCTGCGCGGATGAATTTATCCAGCGCTTCCCGGATAAGTACAATACATGGATCGAGCAGGGTGGCTCCAACGTGTCCGGCGGCCAGAAGCAGCGCCTGACCATCGCCCGCGCCCTGCTGCGCAAGCCCAAGGTGCTGATTTTGGACGACTCCACCAGCGCCGTGGATACCGCGACCGATGCCAAGATCCGCAAGGCCTTCCGGGAGGAGATCCCCGGCACGACCAAGATCATCATTGCACAGCGCATCTCCTCGGTGCAGGATGCAGACCGCATTCTGGTGCTGGATAACGGCCAGATCAACGGTCTGGGCACCCATGCGGAGCTGCTGGCGACCAACGCCATCTATCAGGAGGTCTACAACAGCCAGACGCAGGGCGGCGGCGATTTTGACAAGCAGGGAGGTGCGCAGTAATGGCAGTAAAAGAAGTACATGGCCCCGGCCCGCGGGGCGCACGGGGGCCGCGCCCCAAGGTGGAAAACCCGGGCAAGCTGCTGAAGCGCATCATGGATGAAGTGTTCCGCAACTATCTGCCCCACTGCATCCTTGTGCTTGTCTGCATCGTGGTCAGCGCGCTGGCCAATGTGCAGGCCAGCCTGTTCTTGCAGACTTTGATGGACGATTACATCGTGCCCATGACCCGCCAGCAGAACCCCAGCTTTGCACCGCTGGCCGGTGCACTGGTGCGGATGTGCTGCATCTACCTTGTGGGCATTCTGGCCGCATGGGCCAACGCCCGCATCATGGTCAACGTAACGCAGGGCACGCTGCGCAATCTGCGCACCAAGCTGTTCACCCACATGGAAAGCCTGCCCATCCGGTATTTTGACACTCATCCCCACGGCGATATCATGTCCGTGTACACCAACGATGTGGATACCCTGCGCCAGATGCTCAGCCAGAGCATCCCGCAGCTGGTGTCCAGCGTCATCACGATTGTGTCGGTGTTCTTCAGCATGTGCATGCTCAGCTGGCAGCTGACCATCGTTACCATGCTCATGGTAGCGCTGATGCTGTTCTGCTCCAAGCAGATCGCAAAAAGCTCCTCCAAGTACTTCATCCAGCAGCAGCGGGATCTGGGCAAGGTGAACGGCTACATCGAGGAGATGATGGAAGGCCAGAAGGTGGTCAAGGTGTTCACCCACGAGCAGCAGACCCTTGCCGGTTTCCGTGAGCTGAACGACCAGCTGAAGGAAAGCGCCAAGCAGGCCAACGCCTTCTCCAACATCATGATGCCGGTCAACGCCCAGTTGGGCAACATCAGTTACGCCATCTGCGCACTGACTGGTGCAGCCATGGCCGTGGGCGGCGTTGGCGGCATGACCCTTGGCACCGTGGTGGCCTTCCTCAGCCTGAACAAGGGCTTCAATATGCCCATCAGTCAGGTGTCCATGCAGGCCAACAGCGTCATTATGGCATTGGCTGGTGCCGAGCGCATCTTCAAGATGATGGACGAGCCCAGCGAGACCGACGAGGGCTATGTGACACTGGTAAATGCCAAGTACGACCGCAACGACCAGCTGGTGGAAACTGCCGAGCGCACCGGCCTGTGGGCGTGGAAGCACCCTCACCACGATGGCACTACCACCTACCACAAGCTGGCGGGCGATATCACCTTTACAGACGTAGACTTTGGCTATGTGCCGGAAAAGACGGTGCTGCATGACATCAACCTGTATGGCCGTCCGGGGCAGAAGATCGCCTTTGTCGGCTCTACCGGCGCGGGCAAGACCACCATTACCAACCTGATCAACCGCTTCTACGATATTCAGGACGGCAAGATCCGTTACGATGGCATCAACATCCATAAGATCAAAAAAGCCGACCTGCGCCGCTCGCTGGGCATCGTGCTGCAGGACACCCACCTGTTCACCGGCACGGTGATGGAGAACATCCGCTACGGACGGCTGGAGGCCAGCGATGAGGAGTGCATCGCCGCCGCCCGCCTTGCCAACGCCGATGGCTTTATCAAGCGCCTGCCGGAGGGCTACAACACCATGCTGACCGGCGATGGCGCCAACCTCTCGCAGGGACAGCGCCAGCTGCTTGCCATTGCCCGCGCAGCCGTTGCTGATCCCCCGGTGCTGATTTTGGACGAGGCGACCTCTTCCATTGATACCCGCACCGAGGCGCTGGTGCAGCGCGGCATGGACGGCCTGATGTACGGCCGCACCAGCTTTGTCATCGCCCACCGCCTGTCCACCGTCCGCAATGCAGACTGCATCGTGGTGCTGGAACAGGGCCGCATCATCGAGCGCGGCAGCCACGACGAGCTGATCGCCAAAAAGGGCAAGTATTACCAGCTTTATACCGGTAATCTGGCCGAAAACTAAGTAATTTCCCACCTTCTCACAAAGCCGCCGCACAGCCATGCCGCCGTGCGGCGGCTCTTTTTTACTCTCGTGAAGAAGCAATTCTGGAAAATCCGCAGATTTTCCAGAATTGCAAATATAAAAATAATTTTCCGCTGAAGATGGCCAGAGCTACGCGGCGGCCATTCAAAATCGTCCGCTCCCCGGTATACAAACGCCCCGGGCTGTGCTAGAATGGAGCAAACGAGAAAAAGGCTGGTGAGTGTATGCACCCTCTGACGGAATATCCCCGCCCGGCCATGCGCCGGGACAGCTACGAGAACCTGAACGGCCCGTGGCAGTACGCCATCACCGCCTCGGCACAGCGCCCGGCGGGCTGGGACGGTGAGATCTTAGTGCCCTACGCGCCGGAGTGCCGCGCCTCCGGGGTGGGGCGCACATTGCAGCCCGGGCAGTGGCTGCACTATCACCGGTACTTTGCGCCGCCCGCCGGGACGGGCGGACGGGTGCTGCTGCATTTCGGTGCAGTGGACTACGCCTGTGCCGTGCAGGTGAACGGCCATCTGGTGGGCGGTCACCGGGGCGGCTACTGGCCCTTTACGCTGGATATCACCGCGCAGCTCAACGGCACCGGCCGCAACAGCCTGTGGGTGGCGGTGCAGGACCCCACCGGCCACGGCACACAGGCGCGGGGCAAGCAGACCTTGCAGCCCGGCGGGATGTTCTACCCCGCGCAGAGCGGCATCTGGCAGACGGTCTGGTTGGAGCGTGTGCCGGAAAACTACATTCAATCTCTCACCGTTACGCCGGACTACGATGCCCGCACCGTGACCGTGAAAGCCCATACCTCTGCACCCGGCGGTGCAGTGAACCTGTGGGCGGTGGTGCGCGCCGGGGGTGTGACCATTGCCGAGGATTGGGGCAGCGACGAGGCCGGTCGAGACGGCACTGTAACGCTGCACATTGCGGACGAGTATTTCTTCCCGTGGAGCCCGGACACGCCCTTTTTGTACGACCTGACCGTGGGCACCACGCAGGGAGAGGAAGAGCAGTTCGACACCGTGCACAGCTACTTTGCCCTGCGCAAGTGGAGCTGCGCACCGGACGAAAAGGGCGTGCTGCGCTTCTGCCTGAACGACAAGCCTATCCTGCTCAACGGCCTGCTGGATCAGGGCTACTGGCCGGAGGGACTGTACACCCCGCCCTCGGATGCAGCGGTGGAGCGGGAGCTGAGCGAGGTAAAGGCACTGGGTTACAACCTGCTGCGCAAGCACGCAAAGATCGAGCCGCAGCGCTGGTACTACCACTGCGACAAGCTGGGCCTTGTAGTCTGGCAGGATATGGTCAACGGCGGCAGCAGGTATAACCTGTGGTTCGTTACCTACCTGACCAATGTTTTGCAGCCGCTTATGCGCCGCCTGCCGGACAAGGCGGCGCTGTGGGGACTGCTGAGCCGGGGCAGCGAAAGCAGCCGGGAAGAATACCGCCGGGAGCTGGAAGATACGGTACAGGCGCTGCGCTGCCACCCCTGCGTGGGCTGCTGGGTGCCCTTTAACGAGGGCTGGGGACAGTACGATGCCGCCGGGGCAGTGCAGGCCATCCGCGCGCTGGACGACACCCGTCTTGTGGACGAAGCCAGCGGCTGGTACGATCAGGGCGGTGGGGATGTATACTCCCTGCACAACTACTTCTACCCCCTGCGGGTGCGCCCGCAGACCCGCACCGTGGCGCTGAGCGAGTACGGCGGTATTGCATGGCCCATGCCCGGGCACGAGCCGCCCCGCAAGACCTACGGCTACGGCACAGCCAAAAGCCGGGAGGAGCTGACCGCCCGCTACAAAAAATTGCAGCTGGGCACGGTGCTGCCGCAGCTGCAAAAGGGGCTTTCGGCGCTGGTATACACCCAGCTGACCGACGTGGAGGACGAGGTGAATGGTCTGTTCACCTACGATCGCACTGCCATCAAGCCGGACGCAAACGCCGTCCGTTCGGTGAACGCCGCCCTTGCCGCAGAGTTTGCAAAAGTAATAAAATAAAAACAACGCCCGGGGTTTCCACCTTCCGCAGAAAGGATGTGGAAAACCCGGGCGTGTTGTTTTTGCAAAGCCATTAGCTGTTAGCGCTGTTGGCGCTGGTGGCGTTCACGATCTTGGCGGCGGGCAGCTTGCTCATGGCAGAGCTGCTCAGGGTGTTGTCCAGTTGAGCACCGTAGGCGGCAAGGGCGTCGTCCAGCTCCTCGCCCTTCAGGTCGCTCAAAATCTGGCTGCGCAGAGCATCCAGCGTGGAAACGCCCAGCGGGTCCAGACGGACGGCCAGCATCAGGGCGTAGCCGGTGTACTGGATGGCGGCTGCCTGCCCATAGGCAAGGCCGCGCAGGGTATCGGCGGCACCCTCCTGCGTAAAGGCGTCGGTCAGGTCGCTTTCGCTCAGCAGGTCGGTCTGCAGGGTGCTGGTGGAGGGAACCTCTGTGTCCAGCACAGCGCAGATATCGGTCAGTGCGCTGCTTGCGATGCTGTTAAAGGCGGTCAGTTGGCTGGAGGTGTCCTCCGGGGCGGCGGCGTTGTAGCTGTCCGCAGCCTTCTGGGCAAGGGAGAGCATCTCGGCCTTCTGGTCATCGCTGGCAAAAGCGAAGGTGCTGGTGTTGTACAGGGGCACGGTGATAAAACCGATCTCGTACATGGTGCTGTCCAGATGCTCGGTCAGCTCGCCATCCTCCACAGGGGTCTCGCCGTCCTTGCCGTAGACAAGATCCAGCAGCAGGGTGTGCTTGTATTGCAGTTGCTGGAACAGCTTCAAAGTCTCCAGCCCGATGCCGTTGGCGGTGTAGGCATCGCCGTAGTTATCCATCAGCTGCTGGGCGTAGCTGTCGGCGGCAGACTTCTGTTCCTCGGTCAGCTCACCGCCCAGTTCAGTAAAGCGGGCATCCACGGCGGCAAGGGTCTGCAGGGTCTCAAGGGTCTTTTGCGCCACATAGTCCTTTACCACGGCGGTCTCGCCGGTGTCGGCATCGGTGGTGATGGTGGCCTTGAGGAAGGACTTTACCTTGCTGGTGTCCTGCTCAGAGTCTGCCAGCTGCGCAGCCTGCTGATAGGCATCGTACTGCGCCAGCAGATACAGGCCGCTGGTCACCTCAAAATCGCCGATCTTGCCCACGGTGTCCGGGGTGGAGAGTGCACAGCCCACAAGGCTGACGGTCAGTGCAAGTGCGCATACCAGCGCAAGCAGTTTCTTTTTCATGCGTTTTGCTCCTTGTTTGTTTTTATAAAACCTGCTCAGTCACGCTTGCGCGTGCCAGCTCCCCCGGCAGGGGGAGCTTTTTCGCGTTCGGTGCCGGTCAGGATATCTGCCATTGCTTTCAGGATGTTTTGCAGCAGTTCCAGCGGCTTTTCGTTCAGCTGTAATACCACCGAGAGATAGGGCTTTGTGCCCGCGCCGGCGGTCACCCGGCCATTGAAAGCCTGTAACAAGCCGCGGATCATGGCAAGGTCCAGCGTTTCCAGATTCAGCACAAGGGTATCCTTCTTCTGGGTCACCTCGTACACACCCACGGCAGCGGCCTGCACGCGGACAAGGGAAACGTTGACCAGATCGCTCACCGAGGGGGGCGGGTCGCCGTAGCGGTCGATAAGCTCGTCCAGCACATCGGCGGCGTCCTCCGGGGTCTGGATGGCGGCAATACGCTTGTAGGCTTCGATGCGTCCCGCGCCGTCCGGGATATACTTTTCCGGGATAAAGGCGTCCACCCGCAGGTCCACAAGACAATCGCTCTTGTCCCGCTGTACGGGCTCGCCCCGCGCCCGGGCAATGGCCTGTCCCAGCATTTTAACGTAGAGGTCGTAGCCCACGGCTTCCATGTGGCCGTGCTGGCTGTGCCCCAGCAGACTGCCCGCGCCGCGAATCTGCAGATCCCGCATGGCGATGCGGAAGCCCGAGCCAAAAGCGGTGAACTCCCGGATGGCAGAAAGCCGCTTCTGGGCGATATCAGTCAGGGTCTTGTCCCGGCGGAAGGTAAAGTAGGCGTAGGCCTTGCGGCCGGAGCGTCCTACCCGCCCACGAATCTGGTACAGCTGCGCCAGACCCATGCGGTCGGCGTCCTCAATGATGAGGGTGTTGCAGTTGCGCACATCAATGCCGGTCTCGATAAGGGTGGTGCAGACCAGAATATCGATCTCGCCGTTCAGCAGGTGCTGCCACACGGGGTTCAGCTCTTCCTCGGTCATTTTGCCGTGGGCGATGCCCACCCGCGCACCCGGCACCATCTGGCTGACATGGGCGGCGCAGGCTTCAATGTTGTCCACCCGGTTGTGCAGGTAGTACACCTGCCCGCCCCGGGCAAGCTCCTTCTTCATGGCTTCGGCAAGGATAACGTCGTTATATTCCAGCACAAAGGTTTCCACCGGCTGGCGCTCGATGGGCGGCTGCTCGATGGTGGAAAGATCCCGGATGCCGCTCATGGCCATGTTCAGGGTGCGGGGGATGGGGGTGGCCGACAGGGTGAGCATATCCACCCCGATGAAGTTTTCCTTCAGCTTTTCCTTGTGCTTTACGCCAAAGCGCTGTTCCTCGTCGATGATGACAAGGCCGAGGTCGTGGAACTTTACGTCTTTAGAAAGCAGCCGGTGGGTGCCCACCACGATATCCACGCTGCCGTCCTGCAAGCCGCGCAGAGTCTCCTTTTGCTGCTTGGCGGTGCGGAAGCGGGACAGCATCCCGATCTTCACCGGGAAGGCCTCCATGCGGGAGAGCAGGGTGTTGTAGTGCTGCCACGCCAGCAGGGTGGTGGGCGCCAGCAGGGCGCATTGCTTGCCGCCCATGATGCACTTGAAGGCGGCGCGCAGCGCCACTTCGGTCTTGCCCACGCCCACATCGCCGCAGAGTAGACGATCCATGGGATAACCCTTTTCCATGTCCTGCTTGATCTCGGCGGTGGCGTGCAGCTGGTCGTCGGTCTCGTCGTAATCAAAGCGGGTCTCGAAGTCCCGCTGCCAGTCGCCGTCCGGCGGGAAGGCGTAGCCCGTGGCCTGACGGCGGCGGGCGTAAAGCTCGATCAGCTCCTGCGCCATCTCCTCGGTGGCCTTTTTTACCTTGGCGCGGGTGCGCTGCCACTCGGTGCCGCCCAGCTTTGCCAGCTTTACCTTTTCCTCGTCACCGGGGGCGGTGTAGCGGCTGAGCAGATCCAGCTGGGTCACCGGCACATACAGCACATCGGAGCCGGAATACTGCACCTTGAGGTAGTCCTTGGTAGCGCCCTGCACCTCTAACCGCTGGATCCCGGCGTACATGCCGATGCCGTGGCTCTGGTGCACCACATAGTCCCCGGGCTTGATGTCCGAAAGGCTGGACAGGGCGTTTTTGTTCTTTTTGCGTTTTTTGGCTTCGGCGGCGGCTTCCTCGTCCAGCCCGTGACGGCGGCTGGAAAGCACCGCCGCATGGGCAAAGGGGAAGGTGCACCCGGCGGTCAGATGGCCGGGCAGCACCTGCAAAATGCCCTTGGCAGGGCGCACATCCCGGCTCATGCTCACGGCGTAGCCCTTGTCGGCAAGGTCGCGGGTCAGAGCGGCTGCGCCCTTGGGTGTACCGGCAAACAGGGTGACGGCGTAGCCTTGGGCGATGAGCGGGTCTAAGTCCTCCCGCAGAGAGGCAAGGTCGCCGTTCCAGTTGGGGGCGGCAAAGGCCTCGGCGTTGATGAGGTCTTTCAGCTTGAACTCGTTCATCCCGCGCAGGAAGTTCTCGCACAGCAGGGTGCTGTGGTTCTGGGCGGCAATGACAAGATCGTCCATGGTCTGGTACAGCACATCCAGCCCGGGGCAGAGCACGCCCTCTTCCAGCAGTCCGGTCAGCTCCTCGCTGCGGCGGAACTCAGTGGCCTTTTGGGCATCCCGGATGCCGCCCACTTCATCCAGAATGAACAGCGGCGCGTCCAGATGATCCAGCAGCGTGGCAGGGGCGGGGTAGCGGATGCCGTAATATTTATCCATGGCCTCCGGCATCAGGCCGGAATCCAGCTGGGAAAGATCGGCTTCGGTGGCCTTTTCCAGCGCGGTGCGGCGCTTGCCGCGCGCCTTTTTGATGGCGCTGCGCAGCGCCTCTGCAGTCTCGGCGGTGCTGCCGAACAGCACCTCGCGGGCAGGGGAGAGGTATATTTTTTCCAGTGCGCCGTCCCGCCGTTGGGTCAGCAGGTCAAAGGAGGACATGGAGTCGATCTCGTCGTCCCAGTACTCCACGCGGGCGGGCTGACGCATATCCGGCGCGTAGATATCCACGATATCGCCGCGCACGCTGAACTGCCCCGGGCCGTCCACCTGACTGCGGCGCACATACCCGGCGGCAAACAGACGCGCCACAAGGGCTTCGCGGTTATATACCATGCCGGGCTTTAAGGTGAGGGTGTTCTGGATAAATTCTGCCCGGGGCACGGTGTACTGCAACAGGGCTTCGGCGGGCACGCAGACGGCCTGCAGCCGCCCGCCTGCCAGTGCGCCCAGCACCGAAAGGCGGCGGTACTCGTACTCGCGTCCGGCACCCTCCACCGGGCGCAGCATAAAGTCCCGGGGCGGGAACACCGCAGCGGTAAGCCCCAGCGCCTTGAGGTCGTCCGCAAAGTGGGTGGCCTCGGCCTCGCCGGGGGTCACGATGCACAGCACCCGCCCAAGGTCCTTTTGCAGGGCGGCATACAGCAGCGCCCGGCCTGCGGGCGGCAGACCGAACAGCGCCGCCGGCCCGGCCGAGCCAAAGCTTGCGGCGACCTTCTGATATTCCGGGGTGGCCTTGAGTAAGGCTTCGTACATGGAAAAACCTCCTTTCGTGCTGGAATGAGTATTGAAAATGCGCGGCGGTTAGCGGGTTCGTTCCGCTTACCCGTTATACTTGCTCTGTGCCAGACTGAGCTTACCGTCCATGATAAGCTTTGCGGCGGCTTCAAGGTCGGCGTAACGGTCGGTGATGGCCTTGGCGTCCTCCGGCGGGAACTTGCCCAGAACCCATGCGGCAAGGTCGTAGTCCGGGTGGGGCTTTGCGCCGATGCCGATGCGGATGCGGGGGAAGTTCTCCCCGCCCAGCCGGGCAATGATGCTCTTCAGGCCGTTGTGCCCGCCCGCAGAGCCAGAGGGACGGATGCGCAGCTTGCCGGGTGCCTGCGTAATGTCATCGCACAGCACCAGCACATGGTCGGCAGGGATCTTGAAAAAGCCCGCCATAGGGGCGATGGAATCGCCGGAGAGGTTCATGTAGGTCAGGGGCTTCAGCAGCACCACCTTGTGGCCGTCCACCTCGCCCTGTCCCCACAGGCCTTGGAACTTGGTCTTGGACACAGAGATATGCCACTTGTCGGCCAGCGCGTCCAGTGCGGCAAAACCGGCGTTGTGGCGGGTGCCATCGTATTTTGCTTCGGGGTTGCCCAGCCCTGCAATGAGCCAGATATCGTTTTCATTCATGATGTGATAATACCTTTTCCTGATAATAGTGTGATACAACATCTAAGTATAACATACGCGCGCGCAAAAAGATATACATTATAAGCAAAAAATGCCCCCATGCCGCAGGGCACAGGGGCAGGGAAGCATTATATTACAGGTTCAGTGTGATGGCAGATGCCTTCCAGCGGCCGTCCTCCTTCACCATGGTGATGGTGCCGGACACCTGCGCGGCGGCGGTGCTGTCTGTAGCGGTCAGCAGGGCGGCAGAAAAGTCGTAGCAGTTTTCTGCCCCGGCGCGCTTTTTCAGGGTGAGGTCAGCGGGAGTCAGCTTGCCGCCGGACTGCCCGGCCAGTGCGGTGATGCGGGTGGGCAGGCGGTTCGCCATGACCTTATTCAGGCAGTCGGCGGTCATGGCATCGCCCAGCTGCGCCTGAAGAAAGGCGTACAGCCCATCAGTGTCCACAGCAGCAAGCCCCGGTTCACTGCCGGCGGGCGCGGCGGCATCCACGGCCTGCTCCACGGCAGAGGAGCAGGAGAGCAGCTGCTGCACCACGAACTCCGCCTGCTTTTTGGCGGGGTCGCTGCGCAGACGGGTCAGGGCGAACACGGCGGCAACAGCCGCAAAGAAAAGGACGAGGCTCAGCGCCTGCTTGCGAAAACTTTCAGACTTCATAGGCAGCTCCCTTCCGACAGAGGTTTATTTGCTCTGCTCGTTTTCCAGCTTCTGCTTTTTGGCGATGTAGGCTTCCATCTTGGGCTCTGCCCAGCCGTCCAGATTGGTCTGGCGCTCCCGGGCGATGCCCAGTGCCTGCGCGGGCACATCCTTGGTGATGGTGCTGCCGGCGGCGGTGTAGGCGCCATCGCCCACCTTGACTGGAGCCACAAGGTTGGTGTTGCAGCCGATGAAGCAGTAATCACCGATCTGGGTGCGGAACTTATCCTTGCCGTCGTAGTTGCAGGTGACGGTGCCGCAGCCGAAGTTGCAGTACTTGCCCACATCGCTGTCGCCGATGTAGGTCAGATGGCTCACGGTGTTGCCCCGGGCAAAGTTGGAGTTCTTAGTCTCCACATAGGCGCCCAGATGCACGCCGTAGTCAGTGACGGTGTTCACCCGCACATGGGTGAAGGGGCCGATGTTGTTGTGGGGGCCGATGTGGCTGCCGTAGATCTGGCTGGCGTTCACGGTGGTGCCTTCGTCCACGGTGCTGTCCTCGATCAGGGTGTTGGGGCCGATGACGCAGCCAGCACCGATGACCGTCTTGCCCCGCAGGATGGTGCCTGCAAGAATGACAGCGCCCGGGGCAATGACCACCTCCGGGTCGATCTGCACGGTGCGGCTGTCAATGACCACGCCGTTTGCAATGTGCTGCACAAGGATGTCCTCACGGGCAGCCTCGGCGGCGTCCAGCTGTGCCAGAGCAGCGGCGCGGGCCTGTTCAGAAATAGGATTCTGCATGAAAAAAATCTCCCTTCCCACCAAAGCGCGCGGCGGAAGAGAGACAGAAAAGGCGACCGGAAAATTGTTGCCTGTCCGCCCCAGCACCCCGCTGCGGAAAGCTTTGTTCCGACAAAATAGAATTTGAAAAGTTACAGGGATAGAAAGTTGTATCCAACAGGACGAGAAATCGCGTGTACAAACAAAAAACCTCTCGAACTTTCTCCCATTCTATACTACCTTAAAACTTGGAGAATTTCAAGAGATTTGCATAAAAAATAACAGACAAATTCGGGATTTTGCATGGTGGAAAGGAATGGATTTTCTGGTATAATAGTTTAGCATTCACAAAACAATGTTCATCGTACGTTCAAGACAAGGCAAACGATGAGACCGCGGCTGCCATGCCGCCGGTCACGAATGGGAGGTAAACAACGCATGAGCAAAAAGTATCTGTATTACTTCAGCGAAGGCAATGACGCTTTCGGCGGTGACAAGGTCACCATGAAGAACACGCTGGGCGGCAAGGGTGCCGGCCTGGCCGAGATGACCGCAGCCGGTATGCCGGTGCCGCAGGGCTTCACCATCACCACCGACGCCTGCACCCAGTACTACGCAGACGGCCGTCAGATCAATGACGCCATCACTGCTGACATCTTTGAGCACCTCAAGGGTCTGGAAGAGATCACCGGCAAGAAGTTCGGCGACAACACCAACCCCCTGCTGGTCTCCGTCCGTTCCGGCGCACGTCAGTCCATGCCCGGCATGATGGACACCATCCTGAACCTGGGCCTGAACGATGAGGCTGTTGAGGGTCTGGCAAAGAAGACCGGCAACGCCCGTTTTGCATACGACTGCTACCGCCGCTTCGTGCAGATGTTCGCCGACGTCGTTATGATGGTCCCGAAGAGCCTGTTCGAGGTCGAGATCGACAAGATGAAGGAAGCCAAGGGCGTCAAGAACGACGTGGACCTGACTGCTGACGACCTGAAGGAACTGGTCGGCACCTTCAAGAAGATCTACGAGGAGAACGAAGGCCGTCCCTTCCCGCAGGACCCCCGCGATCAGCTGATCGAGGCTGTCAAGGCCGTGTTCCGCAGCTGGGATAACCCCCGTGCAAACGTTTACCGTAAGATGAACGAGATCCCCTACGAGTGGGGCACCGCTGTCAACGTGCAGCAGATGGCCTTTGGTAACTCCGGCGACCGTTCCGGCACCGGCGTTGCATTCACCCGTGACCCCGCCACCGGCGCTAAGAAGCTGA
>OBRJ01000109.1_pt1 | contig 79333 bp, 62 predicted proteins | sample 1494831 | NCBI WGS metagenome assembly OBRJ01 (sample SAMEA3360658, study PRJEB22359) | human gut metagenome | biome: ENVO:urban biome; feature: ENVO:human-associated habitat; material: ENVO:feces | place: Bangladesh | collected 2011
TGCCGAAGATAGTTAGCTGGAAACGGCTTGTGAAAATAGGTAGTCGCCGACTTTTGATTATCAGAATGAAGAAACCGCATTCTGATAATATGCACCTCTAGCTCAGTTGGTAGAGCAACTGACTCTTAATCAGTGGGCCCAGGGTTCGAGTCCCTGGAGGTGCACCAGATATTGAACGTCAAATCGTAAGATTTGGCGTTCTTTCTTTATGTAGGAAAGCGGCTGCACACTTTCTGCACACCGTTTGCACATTTGCCCGAATCAGGGGCGTTTCTGCGCAAGGTTTGCACAGCCTGCTTTCCTTTGCATAAAAAGTCACTTGTCGGGGCAAGGCCCCTCCATCTTGCTGGCGCAAGACCGTTCGGTCACTCAAAAGCCCCACTGGGGCTTTTGTTGCTTCGCAAACGTAAATCTTTTATGCAAACAGAACTCTCGTCAATTCCCTTCGTTCGTCTGCGTCCATCAGCCGGATGGCTTCAAGGATCTCTTTGCCGGAGATTTTTGTTGCCGCCGGCTTTTCATTTTGCCGGGGCTGAGGTGCTGCCGGAGTCAGGTCTATGGATTTCCTGCCCCCTTTTGGCGGCGTTTTCCGGCTCTCCCACTTGGGGGGGCATCGCCGGGTATTCCATGCAGACGGTCATTCGGTTCTCAAGGTTCGATGAAGGCTTGTAGAAAGCATATCACAATGAAGCAGAAATATTTAGGAAGCATTCCTTCCGGTTTTCAGTGGATTTCAGGAGGATCCCAAGGAGAAACCGGAAGGAATGCTTCCGCTTCTTGGAAAATGCTCTGGATAGAGCATACCATAAAGTCACTCGATTTTTTAGGACCTATTAGTTCCGCTTTTTACTTTCAAAACCGGAAGTAATAGGTCCGGTTTGATGTAATATTGGATGAATCAACGCTGATTTTTCTGAAACGAATTTTTCTCGAAAAATTTGCTTATTCAGCGACCGTTAAGGTGCGGAACTAGCGCATTCTTGTGCTAATACCTGCTTGCTGCGGATGCAAACGCAAAAACCTCCTGAGCAAAAAAATAACCGTCCGCTTCAAGTTGAACTTGAAAACGGACGGTCCTGATTGCAAAATGATTTTCAAATTTGGAAAGTACGTTGAGAGGTTTCATAGCATCCGCAGGGCAGACGTATATACAACGTCTGCATCTGCAAGCAATGTGTCTGTCTATACAAACACCATTTGCGTTGCAAAATACTTGTTGGGAAATCCCCAAACCCTTGAACTGCATCCAGTGGATGCAGGCTGTACATTTTTGCAAAACGTTCTTTCGGTGCTCCGTATGAAGCACGGAAAACGAACCCATTGAGGGACAAAAGCATCAGGTAGGGTCGGCAGGCTCCCCGGCTTCGATTTTTCCAAGGTACCGCCACAGGGTCGTGCGGCTGATGCCCAGCTGCCGGGCGGCGGCGGCACGGTTGCCACCGTGGGCGGCTACCGTCTGCTGCACCACCTCACCGATGATGCTTTCCAGCGTGCGGGAGGTGTCGGTACTGACCACCGCCGCCGGGTGCGCTGCCGGGGCGCTGCGCAGACTGCGCTCCTTGGAGAGCAGGTCGGCCACGCTGCTGCTGCGGATGTAGGGGCCGTTCGTCAGGGTGGCAAGGGAACGCAGAAGGTTTTTGAACTGGGTGTAGTTGTTCGGCCACGGGTACTGCCGCAGCATCTCGATGGCGCGGGGCTCAAAGCCGGAGATCTGCTTGCCCAGCTCCAGATTCAGGCTGTTCAGATACAGACTGGAAAGGGACGGGATCTCGTCCGAGCGGCTGCGCAGCGGGGGCAGTTCCAGCGTCAGCGCGCCCAACCGCTCGATAAAGCGGCGGGTGACCGGCGAGACCGGCTCCTCCGGGCGCACCGAACGGGAGAACAGCAGCCGCACCCGGCGGGCAAGACCGGTCTCCTCGATGGCAGCCAGCAGTTCGGCGCTCCATTGTTCCGGGATAGCCTCAAAGTTCTGGAAGTAGACCGTGTTGCCGTTGGCGTTCAGGGGCGAGTTATAGTGGTTGAGCAGAAAATCCCATGATTTATCGTTCATCAAAGCGCAGTTTGCCACCACGAGGGGGCGGTTTACCAGTGCGCTGTGCAGGTAGAGATACCGGGCGATCTGCTCTTTGCCGGTGCCCGGCTCGCCGCAGATGAACAGAGGCTGACGCACGGCAGCAAGGGCGTTGATCTCGGCGTCCTGCGTGCCCATGGCACCGCTCAGGCTGTAAAAGCTGTTGGAGAAAAGATACTCGCACTCGCCCTTGTTCAGCGACCGCAGCCCCGGGCGGTTGGAATGCAGCGGGATGCGGGAGGGTACGCAGTAGAACAGATACCGCTGCACATTGTTCATCAGCAGCACCTGCGCTGTGATGCTGTACAGCTGGCTGCGCTCGGTGTAATAGAACTTTAAGCTGCCCGTGGCGGGGATCTCCCGCAGATGGGTCTGCAAACAGCGGTGCAGCTCCGGGGAGATGTCCTTCAGATTATTATAGTACAGGCTGCCGTCCGGCTCCATCACCACCACTCTGCCGCCCTGCTCCTGCGTGATGCTGCGCAAAAACAGGTTCTCCTGCCGCAGCTGGCCGAACCATGTGCTGATGTTCACCGCCTGATCGATGGCGCTGTGCAGGCTTTCGATGCCGGAGGTGATCAGGAAGGCGTCAAAGCCCATCTCCCGGGCAATGGTGTGGGTGACCATATCACAGACCACCATCCGGTAGCCGCCCTGCTTGAGCCGCTCCAAGGTGTGGCGCACCTCCTCGGCACTGCGGACGGTGAGGATGTCCAGATCAAAGTTCAGCAGGCTGCAAAGGGTGTGGGCGGGCTCGGTGATGCTGGGAAAGCCCACGATGGCGTACAGGCTGGTGTAGTTCTCTGCCAGTTTCATGGTGCGCAGCACATCATACACCGAGATATGGATATCCACCACCGGCAGGTCGGTCACCTGCCGGATCAGGGTGGCGGTGCCGCCGCGGGAGATAATGCAGTCGTAGCTGTTGGGGGCCATGCGCTGCACGATGGCCTGTCCCTCTTCCAGATCGCCGGTGTACACTTCCAGCTCAACGTTGGGGTAGGCCTGCGCCGCCTGCTCCATGGCGGTGCGCATTCCGTCGTAGGGGGCAATGCCCAGAATGCGAGTGTGAGTCTCGACCATAAAACGTCCCTCCGTGTTTCTCTTTGAAACTATTATAAACGGTCTGGTTCAAAAAGAAAACAGAAAGCTGTTTCAAAAAGGAACGCTTTCGCACTTAAAACGGAAAGAAAATTAAAAACGTGCTAAAATGAAACACTTTTCCCGCTTGCGCCGGGTGCATTCCCGCGGCGGATACGGCATAATGAAAGCACAAAAACAAGTGAGGGGGCACGAACAATGCTTCGCCTGCTGATGATTGCAGATGATTTTACGGGTGCGCTGGATACCGGCGTACAGCTTGCGGCACACGGCATCCCCACGCAGGTCGTGGTGGGGCAGGCAGACCTTTCCGCGTGCAGCAGCACCGTGCTGGTGGTGGATACCGAAACGCGGCATCTGCCCGCCGCAAAGGCTGCTGAGGCGGTTGCAAGGCTGACCCGCAGTGCGGTGGAAAACGGCGTGGGCTGCATCTATAAAAAGACGGATTCCGCCCTGCGCGGCAACATCGGCGCAGAGCTTGCCGCCCTGCTCAAAGCAAGCGGCGCACGCAATTTACCCTTTCTGCCGGCCTTCCCGCAGATCGGACGCACCACAAAAAAGGGCGTCCACTACATCGACGGTGTGCCGGTGAACGAAAGCCCCTTCGGCATCGACCCCTTCGAGCCGGTGCGCTGCGCCGAGGTGACAAAGCTGATCCATTTGCAGACGGAGATCCCCGCACAGAGCCTGCGCCCCGGCGAGACGGCAGCGGACAAGACCGGCATTCTGGTGTATGACGCTGCCACCGCCGCAGATCTGGAAACCGCCGGGCGGCAGCTGTTCCAGAATGGAACACCCCCGGTGCTGGCAGGCTGCGCAGGCTTTGCCGCCTTTCTGCCGGAGCTGCTGGGGCTTTCGGACGGCAGCGTGGTCGAGACCCCGCAGCTGGACCCCCGGCTGCTGGTGCTCTGCGGCAGCGTGAACCCCATCACCCTGCGGCAGATGGACACTGCCGAAAAGGCAGGCTTTGCCCGCCTGCGGCTGACCCCCCGGCAGAAGCTGGAACCCGGCTACTGGGCAAGCGCTGACGGCAAGGCTGCGCTGGCTGAAATTGAAGCCATGCTGGCAGCAAACCCCCGCTGCATTATTGAAACCAATGACGCCGGGGGCAACCAGCTTACCGCCGATTACGCCGCCGCCCGGGGCATTGACTTGGACGGTATGCGGGTGGGCATTTCCGGCAGCGTCGGGCAGATGTTCGGGGCGCTGTTCGGCAGCGAACATCTGGGTACGTTGCTGCTCACCGGCGGCGACACCCTGCTGCAGTGCATGAACAGCGTAGGCGCACGGGAGCTGGAACCGGTGTGCGAGCTGGAAAGCGGCATCGTGCTGGCGCGGTTCACCTATCAGGGGCGCACCCGCTACGTCATTACCAAGTCCGGCGGCTTTGGGCAGGAGGATCTGCTGGTGGAGCTGGCAGACCGCATTGCAAAGCATTGAGAATGGAAGCAGACAGCCCTTTGCGGCTGGAACAGAAGATAAATGTAACAGAAGGAGAACGACCATGACCTATGCAAAACTGCCCGGCCTGACTTGGGACGGCACCGTGTACGAGAACGAGGAGATGGGCACGCTGGAAGCCCTGCTGCCCACCGGCGGCTGGCCCACCGCCCACGCACCTGCCATGGTGGAGCTGCCCAACGGTGACCTGCTCTGCTGCTGGTTCGCCGGTACTTATGAGGGCAGCGCAGATGTGCACATCATCTGCTCGGTGCTGCCGCATGACGGCACCAAGTGGCTGGAGCCGGTGGATATCTCCGGCGACCCCACCCGCAGCGAGCAGAACCCCTCGCTGTTCTACGGCCCGGACAATGCCGTGTGGGCGATGTACACCGCCCAGCTGGACCGCGTAGAGGGCAAGGACAATATGCAGTTCACCGCCGTGGTGCGCTGCCAGAAGAGCACCGACGGCGGCAAAACATGGGGCGCTTACACCACCGTGTTCCCGGAGGAAGGCACCTTCTGCCGCCAGCCCATTCAGGTGCTGTCCAACGGCCGCTGGATCTTTGCCAACTGGCTGTGCACCGACTCTGCCGAGGGTCTTTCCGGCGACCCCACCGCCTTCCGCATCTCGGACGACGAGGGTAAAACTTGGCGCATGGTCATGATGCCCGGCAGCAACGGACATGTTCACGCCAATGTCATTGAGCTGGAACCGGGGCATCTGGTGGCATTCATGCGCAACCGCGAGGCCTACCGCATCCACCGCAGCGAGTCCTTTGACTGGGGCGAGACTTGGACGGTGCCCGCACCCACCCCGCTGCCCAACAACAACTCCAGCATCAGCGCGGTCAAGCTGCAGAGCGGCCGCATCGCCATTGCCTATAACCCCACCTGCACCCCGAACCCCGTGCCCGGCAAGGCTGCATGGCCCGGCCTGCGCTGCCCGGTGGCGGTGGCGCTTTCGGAGGACGGCGGCCTGACCTTCCCCATCATCCGCTGGATGGAGCGCGGCGAGGGCTACATGGGCGATGAGAACAAGACCAACAACAAGCAGTACGAGTACCCCTACCTGATGCAGGGACGGGACGGCATGCTGCATCTGGCGTATGCTGCCCGCACCCGGCAGGGCATCAAGTATGTCCGCTTCTCGGAGCAGGACGTTCTGGGCGCAAAGCGGGAGACCGTGGGTCTGTATAACCCCACCGCAGCCCAGAGCCGCTGAAAAAGCTTTTTGGAATTTTCATCCTTTTTATAGATCAGAACATCATTCAGGAGGTTGATCAGTATGCTGACCCAGTACAATCTTAAAATGCCGCACGCAGTTTACGGCGGCGAGAACGCCATGGACAATATCACCGCCATCATCAAGGCGCGCGGCGCAAAAAAGGTAGCCATGTTCACCGATAAGGGCATTGAGGGCGCAGGCCTGTTCGCCCTGCCGGAAGAGGCTGTCAAGGCCTCCGGCGCAGAGTACTATGTGCTGGACGAGCTGCCCCCGGAGCCCAGCTACATGGCTGTGCAGAAGCTGGTGGACGAGTTCAAGGTCTCCGGTGCAGACCTCATCGTGGCCTGCGGCGGCGGCTCTGTGATGGACGCTGCCAAGCTGGCAAGCGTGCTGGTGACCGACGCCTACGGCGTGAAGGAGCTGCTGGATAACCCCGGCATGGCACAGAAGTGCGTGCCCATTGTGCTGATCCCCACCACCGCCGGCACCGGCGCCGAGGTCACCCCCAACGCCATCGTGGCTGTGCCCGAAAAGGAGCTGAAGGTGGGCATCGTCAACGAGAACATGATCGCGGACTACGTCATTCTGGACGCCCGCATGATCAAGAACCTGCCCCGCAAGATCGCAGCCGCTACCGGCGTGGATGCGCTGGCACACTGCATCGAGTGCTTTACCAGCAACAAGGCCAACCCCTTCAGCGACCTGTACGCACTGGAAGGTCTGGACCTGATCCTGAACAACATCGAAAAAGCCTGCGATGACCCCGAAGCCATGGCAGAGAAGAACCGGATGCAGATCGCAGCCTACTACGGCGGTCTGGCCATCACCGCTTCCGGCACCACCGCTGTGCACGCACTGAGCTACCCGCTGGGCGGCAAGTACCACATTGCACACGGCGTATCCAACGCCATTCTGCTGGCACCGGTCATGCGTTTCAACAGCGAGCACCCCGCCGTGCGCGAGCGTCTGGCTGCCGCCTATGACCGCTGCTGCCACGAGGAAAAGACCTGCACCACCGTGGAGGAAAAGACTGCATGGATGATCGCCCGTCTGGAGCACATCGTCAAGCATCTGGATATCCCCACCAGCCTCAAGGAGTTCGGCGTGCCTGCCGAGGATCTGGAAGGTCTGGTCAACGCCGGTATGCAGGTACAGCGCCTGCTGGTGAACAATATGCGCCCCGTTACCGCCGACGACGCACGCAAACTGTATCAGGAGATCATGTAACAGAAAAGGAGTAAAGACTTATGAAGACCAGCGATATCAAGGGCATCATCCCTCCCGTAATCACCCCCATGAACAACGACCCTGAGCAGACGGTCAACCATCAGGCTCTGCGCGAGCAGGTGGAGCGCCTGCTGGCAGGCGGCGTGCACGGCATCTTCCCCATGGGCACCAACGGCGAAGCCTACGCCCTGTCCTTCCAGGAGAAGGAAGAGATCCTTGCCACTGTCATCGATCAGGTAAAGGGCCGCGTACCGGTCTACGCAGGCACCGGCTGCATCACCACCGCCGAGACCATCCGCCTGAGCAAGCGTGCCGAGGAGTTGGGCGCAGACGCACTGTCCATCATCACCCCCAGCTTTGCACTGGCTTCCCAGAAGGAACTGTACGATCACTACACCGCCGTGGCAAAGGCCGTCAACCTGCCCATCATTCTGTACAACATCCCCGCCCGCACCGGCAACAAGCTGCTGCCCGAGACCGTGCAGGCACTGTGCCGCGATGTGGAGAACATCGTAGGCGCAAAGGATTCCAGCGGCGATATCGAGAACCTGAAGGCTTACATCCGCCTGACCCGTGAGCTGGACAAGGAAGTTGCCATTCTGGCCGGTAACGACGGCGCTATCCTGACCTGCCTGAAAGAGGGCGGCGCAGGCGGCATTGCAGGCCGCGCCAACATCTGGCCGGAGACCGTTGCCAAGATCTACGATTGCTTCAAGGCCGGAGATCTGGAGGGCGCACAGGCTGCACAGGACGCCATTGCCATCCTGCAGCAGACCTTCAAGTACGGCAACCCCAACACCATCATCAAGACCGCCGTTGCCCTGCAGGGTCACCCCGTTGGCAAGTGCCGCGCACCCTTCAACTATGTGCCCGAGGAAGGCATGGAAGCCATCAAGAAGGTTCTGGCCGAGAACGAGGCCAAGGGTCTGCACTGAAACGCGCTGAAGCAAGGAGAAGGCTGCTATGAATAAACCCATTGTCGGTATTACTATGGGCGATCCCGCCGGTTCCGGCCCGGAGATCACCATCAAGGCTCTGGCTGACCCGGAGCAGTACAGCTACTGCCGCCCCATCGTGGTGGGCGATGTGAAGGTGATGGAGCAGGCCAAAAAGTTCGTTGGCCGCGAGGACATCGTCATCCACCGCTGCGAGAAGGTGTCGGATGCCCTGTTCACCCCCGGCACCATCGATGTGCTGCATCTGGATCTGATCGAGGACATCAGCAAGTTCGAGATAGCAAAGGTCAGCGTGGAGGGCGGCAACGCAGCCTTCCAGTGCGTGAAAAAGGTCATTGAACTTGCCATGGCCGGTGAGGTGGACGCCACCTGCACCAACGCCCTGAACAAGGAAGCCATGAACAAGGCGCTGGAATATTACCACGGCGAAAAGTCGGACGGCTACACCCACTTTGACGGCCATACCGAGATCTACGCCACCTACACCCACACCAAGAAGTACACCATGATGCTGGCACATCACGACCTGCGCGTGGTGCACGTTTCCACCCACGTTTCCCTGCGGGAAGCCTGCGACCGGGTCAAGAAGGATCGCGTGCTGGAGGTCATCGAGATCGCCAACAAGGCCTGCAAGGATATGGGTATCGAGAACCCCCGCATCGCCGTGGCAGGTCTGAACCCCCACTGCGGTGAGAACGGCCTGTTCGGCCGGGAGGAGATCGAGGAGATTACCCCCGCCATTGAGGCTGCCAAGGCCGAGGGCATTACCGGCGTCGTGGGCCCCTGCCCGCCGGACAGCGTATTCTCGCAGGCCATCGGCGGCTGGTACGACATTGTGGTGTGCATGTACCACGATCAGGGTCACATCCCGCTCAAGACCGTGGGCTTTGTCTACGATCGCGAAAAGCAGGAGTGGAAGGCCGTGGAGGGTGTCAACGTCACGCTGGGTCTGCCCATCATCCGCGCCAGCGTGGATCACGGCACCGACTTCTACCACGCCGGTAAGGGCAACGGCAATGAGCTGAGCCTTGTCAATGCCATCAAGTATGCGGTCAAAATGACCGGCCGCGCCAACTAAGTTATCCCCATCCCAACCAATTCTTCATTTTCTTCCAGAGAGAGCCGCTGCACCCCGTACGGTGCGGCGGCTTTTTCTGGTTTTGTTCCGTTTCAAAAAGCAACAAATCAGCCGAAACTAACTGCAATATGTTTCAAAAAGCGACACATTGCGGCAAAAGAATTGAACAAATTCTGAATATGTTTCAAAAAAGAACACAACAAGCCAAAAAATGATTGTGACGCACAGCGGAAAACTATATACTTTTAATCAAGAAAGCCGCATCGGAATTGTGCAAAGGGTCGGGCTCTTGCGCAACAGGTACTGCGGACACAAAAAAGGAGGAAACGTTCTATGACACTTCCCATGATCATTGCTCTGGCAGTGACTGTCCTCATGATCATCCTGATCATGGTGGATAAACTGCCCTTCGGTGCACCCCCGCTGCTGGCGCTGCTGCTGCTGGTGGTGTTCGGCGTTACCGACATCAAGACCGCCTTCGGCGGCTTCGCAAACCCCACCATCGTCATGCTGGCATCCTTCATGGCCATCATTGCGGCTTTGCAGAAAACCAGCTTCATCGTCAAGTTCAAGCAGACCATGTTCAACATGGCCAGCAAGGGCGGCTTTAAGGCCTACGTCCTGCTGATCCTCATCGTCATGCTGGGCTGCAGCCTGTTCGGCACCGGTTCCACCGCCTACTATGTGCTGGTCATCGGCCTGCTGTCCACTCTGCCCTACTCCAAGCAGCTGCCCCCGTCCAGGGTTCTGATGCCTGCGGGCTTTGCAGCAAACCATCCGCTGCTGCCCTTCAACACCGCTCTGCAGTACGGCATCGTGATCGCCGTTCTGGAAAGCGCTGGCGTTGCGGCAAACGTCAATCTGGTCAAGTTCTCTCTGGTCAACCTGTGCCTGTCCATCGGCTTCCTGGTGTGGTGCATCCTGGCCTACAAGATCCTGCCGGATCACCCCATTGCCGAGGCCAAGGAAGAGGCTCTCCACGCCGGTGAGCAGAAGGTCGCTCTGACCAAGAATCAGGAGCTCATCACCTACTTCAGCTTTGTGCTCGCCGTTGTGGGCATGATCCTGCAGAGCAAGATCGGTGACGCAGGCTACGCCATCACCGGTCTGGCCGTGGGCATCATCCTGATCTCCGGCGTCATGGACTTCAACGAGATCCGCAACTCCATCAGCGCACCCATCATCCTGATGTCCGCAGGCGTCATCGGCATCGCCGATGCTCTGGGCAACACCGGCCTGACCAGTCTGGTGGGCGAGACCGTTGCCAAGATGCTGGGCACCAACGTCAACCCCTTCGTGCTGATCTTCGCTTTCTGCATCCTGACCAGTGTGCTGGCCACCCTGACCGGTTCCACCATCGGCACCGTGTACGTCTTTGCTCCCATGGCCATTGCCACCTGCGTCAATCTGGGTCTGGACCCCACCGCAGCCGCTGCCGCTATCGTGGTCTCCGGCTGGTGCGGACACTTCCTGCCCATTGACGGTATGCCCGCCATGATCATGGGCGCCGGCGACTACAAGATCACCGAGTTCTGGAAGTTCACCATTCCGCAGTACTTCATCCGTCTGCTGGCGCTGACGGTGGGCGCTGTGCTGATCTTCCCCATGAAGTAACAGGAGAAACACCAAATGAAAAACACGTTTGAGCTGGAGCACGTCGGCATCAACACCGACAACGCAGGCGAGGCCGAGCAGCTGGCGCTGCTGCTGTGCAAGCTGTTCAACTTGGAGCCCCGCCACGGACAGAAGTCCGAGTTTGCCGGCAACTATTTCGAGTGCATGAAGAGCCCCTTTCTGGGCAAGAACGGCCACATCGCAATGCGCACCCCCGACCTGAAGGCTGCGATGGAGGAACTGGAGGAAAATGGCTTCCGCTTCCGCATGGAGACTGCCGCCTATTTTGAGGACGGCCGCATCAAGAATGTATATCTTGACGGCGAGTACGGCGGTTTTGCCATCCACATCATGCAGAAATAACGCCAACTGACCGATCTTGTACAGAACCGGGGATGGAGCGATCCGTTCCCGGTTCTGTGGTTCACGCCCCGCGAAAAATCAGAGGAGAAAAATTATGCTGGTTCCTGTATTGCTATTTATCGTCGGCCTGCTGTTCCTGATCAAGGGCGGCGACTGGTTCGTGGACGGTGCTTCGGCACTGGCCCGGCGGTTCCACCTGCCGGAGCTGCTCATCGGCGCAACGGTGGTGTCCATCGGCACCACCCTGCCGGAGGTCATGGTGTCCACCATGTCCGCTGTGTCCGGTCATGGTGAGATCGCCTACGGCAACGCCATCGGCTCGGTCATCTGCAACTCTGCCCTGATCGCCGCCATCACCATCGCCGTCCGTCCGGGCAAGGTAGACCCCAAGACTCTGCGGGTGCCGGTAGCCTTCTTCTTTGCCGCAGCCGCCATCTACTGCGTGGCCGCCTACGCCATGGGCGAGTTCACCCGCCCGCTGGGCTTTGTGATGCTGGCCATGTTCGTGGCCTACATGGTGGCAAACGTATTGCAGATGAAAAAAGCCCCTGCCGCCGCCGAAGCGGAGGCCGAGGCTGAGAGCGCCGGGGAGGAAATGTCCCTTACCAAAACGCTGGTGCTGCTGGTGCTGGGCGCTGTGCTGATCGCACTGGGCGCAAACCTGCTGGTGGATAACGGCACCCTCATCGCACAGGCACTGGGCGTGCCGGAGTCGGTCATCGCGCTGACCTTTGTGGCGCTGGGCACCTCTCTGCCGGAGCTGGTCACCGCCATCACCTCGCTGGTCAAGGGCTGCAGCGATCTGTCCCTTGGCAACATCGTGGGCGCAAACGTGTTCAATCTGGTGCTGGTCAGCGGCGTGTCCGTCACACTGGCACCCTTCACCGTGCCGCAGAGTTCCACCCTGTTCGGCATCAATTCCAGCCTTGTGCTGGAGATCCCGGTCATGCTGGCTGTCATGATGATCATGACCCTTCCCGCACTGAAGCGCGGCAAGCTGTCCCGTGCACAGGGCATTATTCTGCTGTGCATCTACGCTGCCTTCTGCGCCATCCAGTTTACCATGTGACATTCCCGGAGATACTTCCTTGCCCCCGGTCTGCTTTGTCAGGCCGGGGGTCTTCCGTTGTAGCGGCAGAAAAGCAGTTTCATCATAGTAGTATCCTCCTAGACTTGATTTTTAGTGTGCGGCCACTCAAACCAATGCCGTCAAGCCGGTGAGGGGCTGGATGCTTTCGCAATCCTCAAACCAGCTTCTCCCACAGTGCATTCAATGCGGCAGCAGTATCCGCATCCATGCCCTCGTTCAGGCGGCGGGCAGCGTACCAGAGGGTAGAGCTTTCGCTCTGCACATTGGCAAGGGCGGTGTCTTGCAGCGGCAGAGCAAAGTCTGCCACCGACAGAACGTCTCCGTCCTCCGGATCGGTGCCGTCCAGCGTCTGGAAGCAACCATACCGCTGCTCCATGGCGGCGGGGTCGTCCACGATAAACAGGGCACTCTCGCACAGATAAAAATCAGAGTTCAGCTTGTCCTCGCTGGACTGCATCAGCCGCTGCAGGGCGGCATCCTGCGTTTCAAAGTCCAGTGCCAGCCAGATGCCCTTTACCGTGACCTTTACCTTGCCATCGCCGTTCACGTCCCCGGCAAGGGCTTCCAGCCGGGTCTCCAGCTGGCTGAGAAAGGCAGTGTCCGGGTCGGTGCGGCTCACCACTGCCACGGTGTAGTCTGGCTGCACCTCGGTGACCCGGTTCCAGACAAAATACCCCACCGCCAGCACGGCAGCAGCGATCAGCACCACATAATACCAGTGGTAGTGCCACCAGTTGGCACGCTGCTGCGCCGGGGTCAGGGGAGGGGGCGTTTCTTGGATCAGGTCCTCGGGTTTGATATCCCGTTCGTAGCGGTAGGATGCCATGGCTGTGTCCTCTTTTCGTCTGCTTTTCTGCATCTATCATAACACAAATTCCCGGGCAGCGGCAGACTGCCCGGGAATTTTTCATGCTTTATTTACACCCGTGTACGCAGGCACTTGAGGTCTGTGCCGGTTACGGCGTAGGCTCCGGTGCCAGCGGGCAGGAACAGGCTCTGCCCCTTGTGGATGGGCAGGCTTTCGCCGGTGGCGGTCTCGGTCAGGGTGCCCTTGCCTTCCAGCACCAGCAGAGAGGTGAAGGAGGTCTCGTCGCAGACATCCTCAAAGCCACCCTCTACGGCATCCACCGTGAAGTAATCGCACTGCGCCAGATGGCCGTGGAAGTCCTGCGCTTTCGGCGGCTCCCGGCGGGTAACATCCAGCGCCTGCGGGATGTGCAGCTGCCGGGGCTTGCCATCTGCGCCCAGACGGCCGTAGTCGTAGATGCGGTAGGTGACGTTGGAGTTCTGCTGAATTTCCGCCACCACGATGCCCTTGCGGATGGCGTGCAGCGTGCCGGAGGGGATGAAGAAGCAGTCCCCCTTGTGCACCGGCACGGCGTTCAGCACGTCGGTCAGGGTGTTATCCTGAATGCGGCGTTCAAACTCTTCCTTGCTGATCTCATGGGTGAAGCCGTAGTAAAGGGAGGCACCCGGCTCTGCTTCCAGCACATACCACATCTCGGTCTTGCCGTACTGGTGCTCGTGCTCCAACGCGTATTCATTGGAGGGATGCACCTGAATGGACAGGTCTTTTTTGGCATCAATGAGTTTGGCAAGTACGGGGAACTCACTGAACTTTTCGCAGTGGGTGCCAAGGCAGCCGGGATGCGTGTTGATGTACTGCTGGAAGGTGGAGCCGTCCGGCAGGTAGCTGGGGCCGTCCGGGTGGCAGGACAGCATCCACGCCTCGCTCAGGGGGTGTAATTCGCTCTGGATGCCGTACTCGGTGCGCAGCTTTTCGCCGCCCCAGAGGTAGTCTTTGCAGCTGGGAGTAAGTTGAATCGTTTTCATTTTATATACCTCGAATATGCCTGAAATTGAACACAAAAAGGCGATTTTTCCGAAAAAGGGTGCAAAAAAGCTGCCCCGTCCATTTTTCGGCAGGAACGGGGCAGCCAGTTTGCAGGGGATTATGCTTTCAACAGGGCAGCGGCAGCTTTGCCAAGGGTGTCATTGATGGCATCGGCTGCTTCTTCGGTGGGGGCAACGGCAGAGAGATACACCTTGATCTTCGGCTCAGTGCCGGAGGGGCGTACCATCAGCTTGGCGCCGCCCGCCAGACGGAACTCCAACACGTTGGCCTTGGGCAGTCCGGTGCCGGCGGTGTTGTAGTCCACTACGCTTTCCACGGTCATGCCGCCGATGGCGGTGGGCGGGGTCTGCCGCAGCTGCTTCATGATGGCGTCCATGGTGTGCATTCCGCTTTCGCCCTCAAAAGCGAAGCTGTGCAGGGCGTTGCGGTAGCAGCCAAACTCGGCGTACAGCTTGTTGATGGCATCCAGCAGGGTCATGCCCTGCTTTGCGTACCATGCGGCGGCTTCGCACACCAGCAGGGTGGCGTTGACGGCGTCCTTGTCCCGGACGTGGGCACCGGACAGGTAGCCGTAGCTCTCCTCAAAGCCAAAGATGTAGCGGTCGGCTTCACCTGCGGCTTCCAGCAGACCGATCTGCTCGCCGATGAACTTGAAGCCGGTCAGGGTGCGGCGCAGCTCCACGCCGTACTTTGCCGCCACCGGGGTGGCCATATCGGTGGAGACGATGGTGGTCACAGCCACCGGATGCTCCGGCATGGTGCCCAGTGCCTTGCGGGTGCGGCAGATGTAGTCCAGCAGGATGATGCCCATCTCGTTGCCGGTGATGAGCCGGTAGCCGCCCTTGCCGTCCGGCACGGCGGTGCCGCAGCGGTCACAGTCCGGGTCGGTGCCCAGCAAAAGGTCCGGGTGCACTTTGTCGCACAGCTCCAGACCCTTCTGCATGGCTTCCCGAATTTCCGGGTTCGGGTAGGGGCAGGTGGGGAAGTTGCCGTCCGGCTTTTCCTGCTCCGGCACCACGGTCACATGGGTGACGCCCAGCTTTGTCAGCAGCTTTTTCACGCATTCCAGACCGGAGCCGTTCAGCGGAGTGTACACCAGCTTCAGGTCGGCGGTGCCGACACCATCACCGACCCGCTGGGCGTAGACGGCATCCACAAAGTCGTCCAGACATTTCTCGCTGCTGTATTCGATCTTGCCCTCGGCAAGGGCTGCGTCAAAGTCCGCAGGCTGTACGGCAAAGCAGTCTACTGCTTCAATGGCGGCAAGGATCTTTGCTGCCACCTCAAGGGTGATCTGGCAGCCGTCTGCGCCGTAGACCTTGTAGCCGTTGTACTTGGCGGGGTTGTGGCTGGCGGTGACGCACACGCCTGCGCCGCAGCCGTAGTACCGCACCGCCCAGCTCAGTGCCGGGGTGGGCTCCAGACGGGGGTAGATATACGCCTTGATGCCGTTAGCAGCCAGAACAGCCGCCGTTTCTTTTGCGAACACATCGCTCTTGATGCGGCTGTCGTAGCCGATGGCTACCTTTTTGGGCAGGTCGGAGGCGTTCAGGTAGTTGGCAAGCCCCTGGGTTGCCTTGCGGATGTTGTAGACATTCATCCGGTTGGTGCCTGCGCCGATGACACCCCGCAGACCGCCGGTGCCGAATTCCAGCTCCCGGTAAAAGCGGTCGGTGATGGCATCCTCGTCCCCTGCAATGCTCTTCAGCTCCTCGGCAAGGTCGGCAGGCATCCCGGGCTGGGAAAGCCAGCGGTCATACTGCTGTTTGATTCGTTCTTCCATAGGATCACACTTTCTTCAAATACCATATCTTTGCGGGCATCTGGCCGTAGCCGCCGGGCAGTTCCAAGCCGGTGGTCAGCAGCTGTGCCCCTGCGTAAGTGTTGTTTTCTTCGTCCCGGTACTGCGCCGCCGGGTCCAGCCCTGCCAGCACCAGCCGGGGACGGGCATTCAGACTGGCGGTGCCGTGGCTGCCGGTCAGAGCATCTCCCACGGCGAACACCGCCGCCTCGCTGCCGTCCTTGGCTGCAAGCATCCACGCAGCACCCAGACCACTTGCGTCCGGGTTTACCAGCCGGTGCAGCTCCCCGCCCCGCAGCAGGGCACCGTGGGTGCGATACCATGCCACAAAGGAACGCAGCTGCGCAAGCTCTTCCTCCGTGTACTTGGTCAGATCCAGCTCAAAGCCGAAGGTGCCAGTAAGTGCTGCCGCCATCCGCGCTTCCACCGTGGAGATGTGGCCGGTGCAGTGGTTGGGCACGGTGGAAAAGTGTGCACCCATCACACAGCCGGGGTAGAACAGGCTGGTGCCATACTGGATGACTAGGCGGCTCCGGGCATCGGTGTTGTCGCTGCACCAGATCTGGGGGCTGTAATAGAGCATTCCGCAGTCGAACCGTGCACCGCCGCCTGCACAGTTTTCCAGCAGCAAGTGGGGGTATTTCTCGGTCAGGCGGCGCTGCAATTCGTATACCCCCAGCACATACCGGTGGTACACCTCGCCCTGCCGCTTGGCAGGCAGAGCGGCACTGTACACCTGCGCCAGACTGCGGTTCATGTCCCACTTGAGGTATTTCAGCGGGCAGCTTTGCAAGATGGCATCCAGCTGCTGCCAGATGCCCTCTACCACCTCCGGGCGGCTGAAATCCAGCGTGTACTGCTGCCGGATCTCCAAGGGCTCCCGGCCGGGAATGCCGAACGCCCAGTCTGGGTGGGCACGGTAGAGGTCACTGTCCGGGCTGATGGCCTCCGGTTCCACCCAAAGCCCCATCTCCAGCCCCAGCAGATTGATCTTTTTGCACAGGCCGGGCAGACCCTGCGGCAGCTTGCGGGTATCCGCCGCCCAGTCGCCCAAACTGGAAGAAGTATCGTTGCGTCCCTTGAACCAGCCATCGTCCAGCACAAACAGGTCGATGTCGGCCTTTTTGGAAGCCTGCGCCAGTTCCAGCAGCTTCTTCTCGTCAAAATCGAAGTAGCAGGCTTCCCAGCTGTTGATGAGCACCGGGCGGGGGGCGGCCATATTCTGCCAGTGGGGCGGCAGCAGCCGGGTGCGGATGGCATTGTGGAACCGGCGGCTCATCTCGCCTAGGCCCTTATCCGAATAGACCATGGCCGCTTCCGGGGCGGTGAAGCTCTCACCGGGGGCAAGCGTCCAGTGGAAGTGGTAGGGGTGGATGCCCATGACCAGACGCTCACCGGCGTCGCAACGCTCGGCCTCAATGAGGTAGTTGCCGCTGTACACAAAGGCAAATCCCCATGCGTCACCGGTCGTTTCGGTGGTATCGGCATGGCACAGCGCCACCGCCGGGTTGTGGGCGTGACCGGGGATGCCCCGCATACTGCCAATGCTCTGGATGCCGCAGCGCAGCGCCGCACGTTCCGGGGTGCGCTCCGCTGCCCATGTGCCGTTGAGGGTGATAAGTTCCAGCGCATCCGGCGCAAAGTCTACGGAAAGGGAAGCGGCCTTGTGCAATGTCAGGGGCTGGGTGCCTGCATTGGTGTACACGGCAGTGCGGGTGATGAGATCCTCCGCCTCGTACACGCTGTACCGCAGCTCCACTACCAGCCCGCCTGCGTCCTTCAGGAAGACCGATAATGTTTCTACACCCTCCCCGGTGCGGAACATGGGCAGGCCGGGCAGCTGCGGCTTGCCGGGGGTGACCACAGCGTGGTCAAACACAAAGGCGGCTGCTTCGGTGCCGTCAGCGTATTCCGGGATGACGGCGGGAGTGCGGTTATCAGCGGTGCCGCAGCCGGAAAGCTCCTGCGGCAGCAGGTCCGGCCAGCAGCCGGGGTCGCTGTGGGGCATCCGGGCATCCGCAAGGCTGGGCACATCCTCCGGCAGACGGGTGCCGTAATAAGTGTGCAGCACCATGCCATTGGGGGCAACTGCCAGCTGGTAGCTGGTGTGGGTGGTATGCAGGGTAAAGATGTTTTTGGTGCAGACGATCATTGCACGCTGTCCTCCGTGTCAGGTTCTTCTTCCGGTTCCTCTTCCTTGCGCCCGGCTTTTTCCAGCTGAGCAAAGGCGGGGCGCATCAGGCTTGCCATGCCAAGGGCAGAACCTGCGCCGCCGATGAGCAGCCACAGGGGCAGCAGATAGACGAACCACGCAGGGGCGGCCTTTGCCAGCAGAGGAAACCACGCCAGAAAAGCCAGATTCCCCACAGTGGGAAGCAGGTTTGCAAGGGTCATGCGGCCGCTGTCCGTCAGCACCGGCAGAACGCCGGGATAGGTGAACCGTGCCAGCAGGGCAAAGCCCCAGCTGCCGCAGCAGCCCGCCAGCACCAGCAGCAGAAAGGACGCTGCCGCCAGAATGCCGGTGCTGGGGGTGTCCTGTGCGGTGGCGGTGCGCAGCCCGGTGAGGGCGGCAAAGCCTGCCAGCAAAATCACCAGCCACAGGGCAGTAGATTGCTTAAAATCCCGCTTGAACGCCTTGAAAAAGTCGGTATGGACGGTGTAGTCCTCCTTTGCCGCCATCTTGTTCACCACCGTGAACAGCCCCAGAGTGGAGGCTCCGGCGGTGACGATGGGCAAACAGCACACCAGCCACAGCAGGTTGGCAAAAAGCAGATCGCCGATCTTCCCCATAGTGCGGTAGAAGGGGCTGTCGATGTTGGTCTTTTTCATGGCGTTTCCTTTCGGGTGGAGGGCTCAGAGGGGCGGTTTACTCGCCGATGCTCTTGAGGTACTCCAGATTTTTGTCGATGAGGGCGCACCGCTGCTTTACGCAGTCCACACTGCGCAGCGGGTCGGCGGGGGTGTTGAAGGCGAAGTCCAGCAGTTTGTCGATGGTGGTGGAAGCTACATGGAGACGGGTATCGCTGGCTGCATAATAAATATACACGCTTCCGTCATCGTCTGCAATCGCGCCGTTGGTAAAGACCACGTTGGAAACATCGCCCACACGCTCCCAATCCCGGGGAGCGATCAGGAAGCCGGAGGGCTCTGCAATCACCTTGCTGGGGTCGTCCAGTGCGGTGACGAATACATAAATAACGTACCGCAGCCCGGCGGCGGTATTCCGCACGCCGTGGGCAATGTGCAGCCAGCCCTTTTCGGTCTTGATGGGGGTGGCACCCTCGCCGTTCTTTGCCTCGGTGATGGTGTGGTAGCGGCGGGGGCTGGTGATGATCTCCTCGTCAATGACGGCGTGGGTGATGTCCTCGCACAGACCAAAGCCTACGCCGCCGCCGGAACCGGTGTCGATGAAATCATCCATGGGGCGGGTGTAGAAGGCGTACTTGCCGTTGACAAACTCCGGCAGCAGATCCACATTGCGCTGCTGGGGGCTGCGCTTGGTGACAAGGTTCGGCAGACGCTCCCAAGTCTTGAGGTCTTTGGTGCGGACGATGCCTGCGGCAGCCACGGCAGCGGACAGGTCATTCACGCTGTTGTCCTTGCTCTCGGAGCAGAACACACCGTAGATCCAGCCGTCCTCGTGCTGGGTCAGGCGCATATCGTAGACGTTGGTCTCCTCCGGGCAGGTGTCCGGCAGCAGGATGGGCTTTTCCCAGAAGTGGAAGCCCTCCACCGGGCTGTCACTTTCTGCCACGCCGAAAAAGCTCTTGCGGTCGTTGCCCTCGATGCGCGCCACAAGGTAATACTTGCCGTTCAGCTTGATGGCACCGGAGTTGAACACGGCGTTCACGCCCAGACGCTCCATAAAGTGAGGATTCGTCTCCGGGTTGAGATCGAACCGCCACGAAAGGGGAATGCTCTCACGGGTCAGCACCGGGTTTTCCCACCGGTCGTAGATGCCGTTGTAGAAATCGCTCTTTTTGTTCTTGCGGGCCAAGTAGGCATCCTGCAAAGCCTTCTGACGCAGGTATTCGGGGTGGAGTTTAGACTGTGACATCGGGGTTCCTCCTTATCAGTTCCATGCACATTCTGCCGTTGTGGTAGGGGCACTTCCACGGCTCAAGGATGGGTTTGCGGCTGGACGGTTTTCCGTCTGCGTCCACCTCCCAGAACCATTCACTGCCGGGGCGTTTGTCCACCATCACGTTGCAGATGTAGTGATAAATATCGGCGGCGGCATCGCGGTATTTTGCATCGCCGCTCTTGTTGTATTCGTTCACGAAGCCCAACACGGACTCGGCCTGCACCCACCACACACGGGTGGTGTTCACCTTGCCGCGGTCGCACTCGTTGACCACCGAGTGGTCAATGTAAGCTTCCTTGTAGATGTGGGCGGCAAGGTCGGAGTTGATGGCGTGGATACGCTTGGAAAGCGCTGCATCTCCCAGTAAATCGCAGCCCCAGTCGATGAGCCAGCTGGACTCGATATCGTGGCCGTAGCTGTACAAATCGATGATAGAGTTGTAGTGCTGGTCAAAGAACACCAGCTGCCGGTGCAGCTCCGGGCTGTAAATCTTGTGCTCGTAGATATCAAGGATGCGGCGCAGGGCTTTTTCCACTTCCGGGTCACGGCTTGCCTGATAAAGCCCGGCGTATCCCTCGAACACATGGAGCAGGGTGTTCATGGTCTTTGCCGCCATGACACCGTTTTCTGAGAGCTTTTCGTTGCTCTCCGGCTTCCAGTCGATGGTAAAGGCCTCCAGATAGCCCTCGCTGTCGGTGCAGTGCTGCTCGATGAGATGAAAGATCTTTTTTGCGTAGGTTAGCGCAACGGGGTCTTTGGTCAGCCGGTAGTAAGCGGAAAGGGCATAGATGGCAAAGCCCTGATTGTAGGTGTGCTTGGTGGTGTCCTGCGGCTTGCCGGTGTAATCGCAGTTCCAGTACACGCCGCCGTTTGCCTCGTCGTAGCAGTTTTTCAGGAAGAACTGGTAGGCGTGGCGGGCATCCTCGGCAAGGTCTGCCCGGCCGGTCAGCATGGCAGCCTCGGAGAAGAACCACAGAATGCGGCTGTTCAGGATGCAGCCCTTTTCGGCTTTTTTGTCCAGCTTCAGGTCAAAATCCATGTAGCCGTAAAAGCCGCCGTTTTCATCGTCCCGCAGCCTTTTCCAGAAGGGAATGATGGTTTGCAGCAGCATTTCTTCTGCTGCCTGTTTGATGGAAGACATAATACAGAACTTCCTTTCTGTACAAAGTAAAACCCTCTCGGTCACGGCTTGCGCCGTGCCAGCGCCCGGTAGGGGACGTAAAATCTCTTTTTGCAGAGACGGCGATGCGAAAGCGTTGACAGAGAGGGTTGCGCTTGATGCTTAGCGGATGCCCGCCTCGTGGTCGGTGGGGCCTGCGTTATCGTGAGCCTTGATGTAATCCACCACCTCGTCTACGGTGGTGAAGGCCAGACCGACATAGCTGTCGGCGCAGCCATAGTACAGAGCGATGCGGCCGGTGTCGGCATCCTGCAGGGTGGCGCAGGGGAAGCAGACGTTGGGCACGAAGCCACGCTCCTCATACCACTTTTCCGGGGTCAGCAGGAAGTTGCCGCAGCGGTACAGTACCTTGCTGGGCTCGTCCTTATCCAGAATGGCACCGCCGATGGAGTAGACGAAGCCATTGCAGGTGCCGGTAACGCCGTGGTAGAACAGCAGCCAGCCCTCGCTGGTCTCAATGGGGGCAGCACCGCCGCCGATCTTCACGCTCTCCCACCAGTTGGAACCCTTGCTCATCACATGGCGGTGACGGCCCCAGAACTCCATATCCGGGCTCTGGCTCAGGAAGATGTCACCAAAGGGGGTGTGGCCGCTGTCAGACGGGCGGCTCAGCAGGGTGTACAGGCCGTTGATCTTCCGGGGGAACAGCACGGCGTTGCGGTTGAAGGGGATAAAGGGGTTCTCGATGCGGACAAAGGTCTTGAAGTCGGTGGTCTTGGCGATGCCGATGGACGCACCGTAGAAGTCCTGACACCAGATGATGTAGTAGGTGTCCTCCACCTTCACAAGACGGGGATCGTAGGCGTACACCGGCATAAACGGCTCGCCCTTTTCGTTGACGAAGGGGATCTTGTCCTTGTCAAAGTTCCAGTGGATGCCGTCCTCGCTGCGTCCCAGATAGATGTAGGGGATGCCGTCGATCTGCTCGCCACGGAACACGCCGATGAACTTGCCCTCGTAGGGCACCACGGCACTGTTGAAGATGCGGGCCACGCCCTCCACAGGGTTGCGGTCGATGATGGGGTTCTCGTTGTACCGCCACACCGGGGCGGTAACATCGGCAGGCTTTTCCTGCCAAGGGATGTTGGGCAGTGCATCGCAGAACATTTTTACGTTGCTCATAAGATAAACTCCTGTAATAGAAGATTGTTTGTTTTCCTTCCGCCGTATTCTCCCGGCTCCTGCACAGAAACCGGGAGAAGCAGCAGATGAAGGAGAAATGTGGATGTCTTGAAAAGGCTGTACTGGCCGAAAACGGCTTTCCTCTTGCGGTGCCCAGCGTCCACTTCGGCCCTTGGGCGGGCCTCGTGTCCTGCTGACCGCGGCGCCAAAAATTGCTCCCTGCTTCCGCCGCAGGCGGCGGTCGCAATTTTAGCCCTTCACAGCACCGGCAGCCATGCCGCTGTAGATCTGATCCTGACACAGCAGGAACACGATAAGGGCGGGGATGATGGTGATGATGACACCGGCGCAGATGTAGTTGTACTGGTTGCCCATGGGGCCGGAGAACACATACAGCGAGGTAGCAACCACCTGATACTTGGTCTTATCCTGCAGATACAGGTTTGCCATGTAGTATTCGTTGTAGGTGGACACACCCTTCAGGATGGCGCTGGTGACGATGGCGGGCTTCAGCAGGGGCAGCAGGATCTTGAAAAACACACCAAAGTAGGTGCAGCCATCCAGAATGGCGCTTTCGTCCAGCGTGGGGGAAAGGTTCTCGAAGAACTGCAAAAAGATATAGATGGTGATAACGTCTGTGCCCATCATCAGGATGATGTAGCCGGGCATGGAGTTTACCAGATGCAGAGCAGTCATGATCTGGTACACCGTGACCTGAGAGGCGATGCCGGGGATCAGGGTGGCAATGGTGAACAGGTTGCGGATCAGCTTGTTGCCGGGGAACTTGAACCGGTTCAGCACATAGGCCAGCATGGCACTGATCATAATGCTGCCCACCAGCACGCAGATCAGGATAATAAAGCTGTTGAGGAACGCCTTGCCCATGTTGGCCTTGTTCCATGCGATGATGAAGTTATCGAAGTTCAAAAAGCTCTTGGGCAGGGTGATGACGTTGGTGTTGGCATACTCTTGCTCCGTCTTAAAGGCGGTGAATACGCAGGATACGATGGGCACCAGTGCCACAAAGGCCGAGAAGATCAGCAGCACATACTTGCAGATGTTGATCAGGAGCCGCTTGGTCTTGATCGCAGTGGTTTCGTTCATAGGTTCTGCCTCACTTTCACTGAGCCGAGCCGCCGCTGCGGTTCTCCAGATATTTTTCTACGGCCTTCTGGGCGTAGGTGACGATCACAATGAGCAGCAGCAGCACCACAGCCATGGCGGATGCAAGACCCACCTTCTGGTCGGTATGGGCGATCTTGTCCATGACCACGAAGTAGGTGGAGGTATTGAAGCCGCCGCCGGTGACAACGTAGGGCATCTCGAAGGCGGACAGTGCGCCGGACACCGAGATGATGAGGTTCAGCACCACGATGGTGCTGATGGAGGGCAGGATGATGTCCTTGAAGCGGTGCCATGCGTTGGCACCATCGATCTCAGCAGCCTCGTACAGAACGGGGTCCACGGAAGCGATAGCACCGATGAACATGACGATGTTCTGGCCGATGTATTTCCAGATAGAGCAGGCCACCAGCACGATGTTGTTGATGGACTCATCCCGGAGCCAGAAGGGAAGCTTATCCACATTGAAGCCCACCCAGCTCAGCAGGGTATCCAGCACAAAGCCGTGGGTGAAGAAAAACTTGAAGATGAAGCCCACCGAGATGCCGCAGATGAGGCAGGGAAAGTACAGTGCACCCCGGAAGAACTTGCTGCCCTTGCACTTGAAGCTCAGGATGGTGGCAAACAGCAGCGCCAGCGCCATCTGTACCACCGAACCTGCCATGTAGTAAAGGCTCAGGCTCAAAGCGTGGAAGCAGTCTTTGCGGGTAAAGACTGAGATGTAGTTCTGCAGACCCACAAAGGTGCGTCTGCCGATGTACTTCATTTTGAAGAAGCTGAACTCCACCATTTTGAAGAAGGGCAGATAGGTGAACATGAACAAAAGCAGCAGCGGAACGAACAGGAACACCAGCGTAACGATGAGCTGCTGCCCGCGCATACTGTGAAAATATTCGCTGAAGCTCTTGCGCTTTTTAGGCGCGGATACGGTTGCGGAAGATGCCATGTAAAAGACCTCCTTTCACCAAAAGCAGGGCGGACACGAGCCCGCCCTGCTGATTTATAACGATAGATCGCTTACTGCGGTGCGTAGGCATCCACGGCCTTGTCCCATGCAGCGTTCCAGTCGGCTACGATGTCGTCCAGAGTCTCGTCGCCGTTGATGCCAGCCTCCACCACACGCATAACGTGGGTCTGGTCGGCGTTCAGCATCAGCTCAGCCTCCTGCTGCACCTCGGTGGCAAGGTCTGCCAGTTCTGCGGGGGCGGGGGTATCCTCGATCAGGTCGATGCCGTCAAATGCCTTCAGGGTATCGGGGTACTGCTGGCTCTTCAGCACAGGCACGCCGCCCTGATCAAAGGCGAAGTTGGAGCTTTCGCTTAACCACTTGATGTACAGCTCGGCGGCCAGTTTTTTGTCATCGGTGGTGTTCTTGTTCACACCGTAGCAGTAGTCTGCACCTGCGCTGGCGTACTGGGTGCCCTTGACGGTGATGGGGAACGGCATATAGCCGATGTCATCCGCATGGTCGCCTGCGGCCTGCATCTGGACGATGGCCCAGCTGCCCAGCACCATGGCACCGATCTGGCCGTTGTTGATGCGGGGCTTGCAGCCCTCCCAGTCGGTGGTGGTGGGGTCAGCCTCGGTCAGGCCGCGCTTGACAGCCTCGTACAGGATGTAGTACACGGCGTAGGGACCCATATCGTCCGCACCCAGAATGCCCTTCTGGAACGGATCCTTGGTCTGGGGCATGGTAATGTTCATCCAATCGGGGTCTGCGGTGGCACCGCCGCCGATGTAGGCGTCCCATGCGCTCATGGTCCAGCCTGCGGCGTAGTTGGTGTACAGGGGATCGATGGAGGGGTCGTAGTCCTTGATCTTCTGCAGGGCATCCAGGAACTCGTCCGGGGTCTTGGGCAGGGTGGTGATGCCGGCAGCCTCAAAGACCTTCTTGTTGTAGACGATGCCCTGTGCATTGCCGGTGGAGGGGATGCCGTACACGCTGCCGTTATAAGCGCGGTTGGAAGCGAAGTTGTAATCGTTCTCAATGTCGCTCAAAGCGCACAGCGGCTCAAAGTAATCGCCCAGCTCGGTCAGGGGGATGGTGGTGGGGATCATGCACAGATCACCCCAGTCGTTGGAAGTCAGACGGGTGGTCATGTCGTTGGCATAGTCGGTGATGCCCTCGTACTTGATGGTGATGTTGGGGTACAGCTTCTGGAACTCGGCAATGTAGCCATCAAAGGTGCCGTCATCGATGAGGTCGGTACGGTGGCTGATGATCTTCAGGTCAGCCTTCAGGTCGGTGTTGTCGGTGCCGACGGTCAGCTCGTTGTAAGCCTTTGCACCGTCTGCGCCGGCAGCGGAACCGGCGGCAGAACCGGCGGCAGAACCGGTGGAACCAGCGGTGGAGCTGGAACCGCCGCCGCAGGCAGCCAGAGCAGATGCTGCTGCCAGAATACCAGTAGCCTTCAGGAAACTACGACGATTGATCTTACGCATAGGGATATCCTCCTTCTTTATGTGGAACCTTTTTCTGATTTGCGAAAGCTTTCGTTAACTTGATTTAGCTAACTGATTCCTTTCGCTTTTTGTGATTTAAGTATAGCCTTTTCACGATGCACTGTCAATATCACCAAAAAGATTCGGTGCTTTGGTGGCAATTCAGCGATTTTCTTGTGAAAACTGACCTGCAAATCCGGGATACAACACGAAAATTAAACTTAAAATGCTTTGTTAGCTAACAAAAATAGAGGAAATTAACCTAAATGATTGTTAGCTTGAAAGTTTTCAAAGGTTTTTGTTGACGAAACTACCGAAAACTGTTATGCTAATTATAAAGTTAATCGGAATTTTATTTACCTCATAACCAAATCAAGAAGAAAGCTGGTCAGGAACATGGCAAAAGCAGTACGCATGGCGGATATTGCACAGCGGCTGGGCATCAGCACCGTTTCCGTTTCCAAGGGTTTGGCAGGGAAGGAGGGCGTAAGCGCCGAGATGCGTGCCAAGATCCTTGCCACCGCCGAGGAGATGGGCTACCAGCCCCCCGCCCGGACCAACGCCCACCCCGGCGGCGAGAGCATCGGTATTCTGGTGGCAGACCGCTTTTTCAACGAGAATGCCTTTTATTCCAATCTGTACCGTTCCGTGTTGAAAGCTGCCGCCGAGCAGGACATCTCGGTTCTGATGGAGATCGTTCTGCCGCAGGCAGAAAAAAGCTGCAATATGCCCACCTTCCTTGTAAACCGGAAGGTGGATGGCCTGATTTTTATGGGCGAGATCAGCCGCCGCTACCTTGCTACGGCGGTGCAGACCGGCGTGCCCTTTATGCTGCTGGACTTCTACGACGATGCCATTGCCGCCGACTGCGTGCTCAGCGACAACACCAGCGGCAGCTACACGATGACCGAGCACCTTATCTCCACCGGGCGGCGGAACATCGGCTTTGTTGGCAGCGTGCTGTCCACCAGTTCCATCATGGACCGGTATCTGGGCTACGTCAAGGCGATGCTCCGCGCCGGTCTGCCCATCCGGGACGACTGGCGGCTGGAGGACCGGGACGATCAGGGCAAGTTCATGCCGTTCTCTCTGCCTCATGAAATGCCGGACGCTTTTGTCTGCAACTGCGACGTGGTGGCGTACAATCTGGTGGAGACTCTCAAGCGCAACGGCTACCGGGTGCCGCAGGATGTGGCAGTGACCGGCTACGACGACTACCGCTATTCCACTCTTTGCAGCCCCCAGCTCACCAGCTACCGGGTGGATTTGGACGGCATGGCAAAAACGGTGGTGGCGCAGCTGCGCCGCAAAATGGCGCATAAGCCCGCCATCGCACCCACCGTCATCGTGCCCGGCGGCTTTGTAAGAAGAGAATCTACCTGATAAAAAGGGGCTGATGCACAAACCTTCGTGCATCAGCCCCTTTAGCGGAAAATATAGTTTAGATTGGGGATGCCGGAGCGTCTGCGGACGCTCCGGCATCCCGTTTTCATTTTTACAGGATCGTTCTCAGAAAGGCGGTCAGGACGTTTGCCGCCTGCCGGTGGTTTTCTGCGCCGGGGTGCTGCCGGGCACCCACGGTTTCCGGCGTGGTGTTGGGCAGCTCCAGCAGATAGACAGCGCTGTCTCCGGTAATGGCCTTGTACTGCTCCATGCCCTGCCGCAATACCGGCAGCAGCTCGCTGCCCAGCATCCCGATGCACCACACCAGCTTTGCCCCGGGGTTCTTCGCCCGGAGCAGCGTCAAAAAATGCTGTACACCATTTGCCACTTTTTGGGCGTCCGCAGGGTGGAAGTCTCCATTGGAGAGCCGCCGCATCTGGTGGGGCTTGCCAGTGGCAGGGTCTTGCCACGGCGGGTTATCAAATGCGCCCGTGTCGTTGGTGCCCAGATTGACGATGACAGCATCCGGTTTCCATGCAGCAAAATCATTATCCTGCTGTGCGCCAAGGGCGGCATTGCGCTGCCCCATAGCTACACCGCACACCTGCGTATAGTAGGGCGGCATCACATGGCGCACATCGTTGTCCCAGCCGGTCACGAGGCCCCAGCCACTTTGCGAGATGCAGCGGTATTCTGCGCCCAATGCGTCTGCCGTCATCCGGCCGTAGTGGTTCTCCGCAGAGAAAAAGGCTCCCACCCAGTCCTCCTCCGGCTTGGCTCCGATGGCACCCTCGCCGCTGGTGATGCTGTCGCCCACAAACTCCAGCCGATACTGCGGCTTCGGCAGGGGCAGAAATTCGCCGCCTGCATATTCCAGCCCGGTGATCTGCAACAGATGCGCCGGGTCATCGTGCATCGCCTGAACATCCTTCAAAAGACGGACATGCTTTGCCTTGCCCGGTGTCATGCCCCGGAAAAGGCACACCCGGCTTTTGCCGGGGTTCACCGCAAAGCGTGCGATCCATGCACCGTTCAGCTCTACGCTGACCCAAGGCTCCATGACCTCATAATCCGCAAAAAAGTCCACCCACAGCTCACTGCCGGTAAAGTCCAGTTCGATGCCGCTGGCCGTCCAGAACAGGGTCAGCGGGTCACGCCCGGTGTGCCGCCCCAGTGCCCGCACCTGCGGCAGCTGGGTCAGCGTCGCAGTTGTAAGTTGCTCCATTTTCTGTTCCCTCCTGTTTGCTTTGACCGAAGCATAGCAGATTCTGCGCAAAATCGCAAGCTAAATCTGTAAGCTAAATAAAACCTAAAATTTAGTTTAGCCTTTGCACCTCCCGGTGCAGGGGCTTTTTTCAGGTCAGGTTGACCAGTGCTTTGCCCCTCTGCTTGTACCATACGCTGAAAATGAAACGGCATATTGACGGAACTTCCAAAACCGCATTATACTTATTGTGCAATTTGACGTTGATTTTTGAGAAAAAGAGGAAGATGTCATGGAGCTGGAACACAACTTTTACGGGGTGAATTTTGCACCCTTTCCCCGGCGGGGCAACCTGAGCAGCGAGAATGCCCACCGCAGCATGGCAGCCATGGTGGAAGCCACCGCCGCCAACTGGGTCATCCTGTCGCCCTCTGGAATACAGTCTGGCCCTTATAGTGAGGAAATTGACTGGCGCACCGATGCCACCCCCACAGACGAGGAGCTGTGCGGTGCCATCCGCTTTGCCAAGCAGTTGGGCTTGCAGGTGGCGCTGAAGCCCACCGTCAACTGTGCCAACGGCGTGTGGCGGGCGCGCATCAGTTTTTTTGACCACGATGTGCCCTGTGAGACCCAGTGGAACAGGTGGTTTGCCAGCTACACCGCCTTCCAGACCCACTACGCTGCTCTTGCCGAAGCCGAAGGCTGTGGGCTGTTCCTGACCGGCTGCGAAATGACCATGACCGAGCACCGGGAAACGGAGTGGCGCGCCCTCATTGCCGCCGTGCGCCAGCAGTACCACGGCCCGGTGAGCTATAACTGCGATAAATACGGCGAGGACCATGTGAACTGGTGGGATGCCGTGGACTGCATCGCCTCCAGCGGCTACTACCCCCTGAAGGACTGGGAAAACCAGCTGGACCGCATCGAGGCGGTGAGCCGGAAATATAAAAAGCCCGTCCTCTTCAGCGAGGCAGGCTGTATGAACATCACCGGTTCTTCTGCTGTGCCCAACAACTGGGAGCTGAAGGGAACACGGAATGATCTGGAGCAGGCAGATTGGTATGAGGCAATGTTTTCCGCCTGCGCCAAGCGTCCGTGGGTCATGGGCTTTGGCGTGTGGGACTGGCCTGCCGACCCCAGAGCAGTCAGTGCCTACGCCGTGTCCGGCCGTCCGGCGGCAAAAATTATCCATAGTGCATATCAGGGAGGAGTTTTAGAATGAATACGTCCAATTTTGCTCGTTTGAAAGAACTGTTCCGCCGTGCCGCAGCAGGGCAGGAGTTGACCATTGCCTTTTTGGGCGGTTCCATCACGCAGGGCAGCCTTTCCACCCAGCCCGGTAATGCCTACGCTTTCCGGGTGTACCAGTGGTTCGTGGATACCTTTCCGCAGTCGAAGTTTCACTATGTCAACGGCGGCATCGGCGGCACCAGCTCCCACTATGGCGTTGCCCGTGCCGTGACCGATGTGCTGATGTACCAGCCGGATTTTGTGGCGGTGGATTTCAGCGTCAACGATCTGGAAGTCCCCTTCCGGCAGGAGACTTATGAGGGTGTTGTCCGCAAGCTGCTCACATGGCCCTCCCACCCGGCGGTAGTGCTGCTGAACAACATTTATTACGATACCGGCGAGACGGCACAGGACGAGCACAACGCCGTGGGCGACCACTACGGTGTGCCCCACGTCAGCATCCGGGACAGCATTTACAAGGATCTGCATGCCGGTAAGTATGCCAGCCGCACCCTGCTGAGCCCTGATGGACTGCACCCCAACGATTACGGTCACGGTCTGGTGGCAGGGGAGATCATCAAGCTGCTGGAGGCAGTCAACGCCCACCGGGAAGAACCGGAGCAGGAGCCTGCCTTCCCGGCACCGCTCACCGCCAACGCCTACGAGAACGCCCGGCGGCTGACCATCCGGGAGCTCTCCCCCAAGCTGGAGGGCTTCCGGGCAGACCCGGAGGAAAAGCTGGGGCATCTGGATCACTGGAAAAACGGCTGGATCGGCCAGAAGCCCGGGGATAAGATCACCTTTGAAGTGGATGCCTCCTGCATTGCAGTGCAGTACCGCAAGACCATCCGCCGCCCGGCGCTGCGGGCACAGCTGGTGCTGGACGGCGACACCGCTCATGCCGTTGTGCTGGACGGCAACTTCGATGAGGATTGGGGCGACTGCCTGTATCTCCAGCCCATCCTCCACCATGGTGAGCAGAAGACCCATACCGTGGAGATCACCATTCTGCCCACAGAAGATGAAACTCCCACGGAGTTCTACCTCATGGCACTGATCACGGCGTGAGACTGAATGCCCCTCCTAGACTTGATTTTGGTGTGCGGTCACGCAAACCAATGCCGTCAAGCCGGTAGGGGATAGGGCGATTTTATTTGTCGGAGAGTAAGTGCACGGTTTCAAAACGTGCAGAGGGTGCTTTTCGCTGCAAAATCCGACAAAGGGTGCAGAAATTACCGGGTGAAAAATCACGTTGTTTTGATATAAAATAACAATGACTCGAAATTTCCAGAAATTGAGATGAACCGGCGGCTTGCTCCCTTGATCAGTGGGCTCAGGGTTCGAGTTTCTTCCATCGCACCAAACAATGAAAATCCGAACTTTTTTCCGATAGGAGAAGGGTTCGGATTTTTTGTTCCTATTTGCTGGTAGTGTGATGCGCCTGTCCCACCGTGGCAAAGTCGGGCGAGAAAATCAAAGTTCCAATTTCGCCGGTCTATCAAAAATCGTCGCTGATTCTTGGATAAAATCACAAAATCCGCTGCTTTTCTTGACAAGTGTTTCTTTACAGGAATAGAATGGGAGCATAGCTTTGGAAACCAGAGCAGGAAAGGAATCAGGACGTATGAAAAGGCTTATTGCGGTTTTTCTGGCCTTGTCCATGCTGATTACATGTGCGCCGCTCAGCGCACTTGCTGCACCGGACGACCACCTTGCACAGTCTGCTGTGGAGCAGGCCGACACGTCAAAAGAGGAACTGCTGCGGCAGATCGCCTCGGATCCGCTGCTGCGTGCACCGTCTGTGCAGACGGCGCAGCAGAGAGATGAGGCCAGCGTGGACACCTCCGACACCTCCGTGACCGCCACCAACGGTTTTGGCAGGCTGCTTCTGGATGGGATGGATGACTCCGTAAACGGCACGGACTTTTCCAGTGCCAACCGTGTCATCGGCATCAAGATCAACGATGCCGCAGCTACGGTGGAGTTTGTTGCGGCGGAGACAGCCGACCTTGTTGTGGCCATCTACACCGATGACGATGCACAGGAGATGGTGGCCAGCGGCACGGTGGAAGTGCAGCCGACGGCGGCAAACACCGGCAGCACCACCGTTGTAGTGCCCCTGACCGGCACCATCCCCACTTATTTTACAGCCAAGGGCTATCTGCTGGACAAGGCCGAGCACGCTCCGCTCAGCGCTGCCTATCTCAGCAGCGAGCACACAAAAGCGATCGAGGAGATCAAAAACGCCACCATTGAGGATTTCCCGGAAGAAAAAGTCGTCAATTTGGATGCCGATCCCAGCACCAACTTTGCCGTGGTGGCAGACGGCGTTGTGCGCGCTGTCGAGGGCGAAAACGACACCGCAGAGAGTGAAAATGATATTGCCGCCCGGAACAGTGCTGCGTTCAACAACGTGATTTTGGCCCAGGCGGAAAGCCAGACCTATATCATTGAGAACCCCAGCAACCGGGTCAAGTATTTGCGCACCGACCAGATCCTTGTACTGCAATACGATGAAACCAACATGATCGTAACGCGCGTTGACTCCACAGAGCAAAACGGCAATGTGATCACGATACGCGGCAAACTGAACTTTGATCTGGAAGACGCATTCGACTTTTTGAAGCTGGAAGAACAGACCGGCGGCGACAAGCAGTACCATTATGTTGCGGATACGGGAGACGAAGGCTTGACCTACCTTGGGGAAGAGTATTCCGCGGGCGTTGATGAAACGAACGCCGTTGATATCAATATTCCCATTACGTTACAATCCAAATTTCAGCTTTACAAATCTAAAACCATTGAGGGCAGCGCTAAGATCGGCGTGACCGGCACTTTTAAATTTTATCTTTCTGCCGGACAAAAAGAATTGGCGACCTCTGCCAAAGCCTATGCGAACATCAGCGCAAAGTTCGAACAGACACGCATGGAAGTAGCTGTTCCGCTTGGCGTGTACGAATTTTCGCCGATCGCGGGTATTTACATGGCAATCCGGCCTACGTTCAAATTCTCTCTCAAAAACAGCGTCACAGCCACACTCTCCATTGAGTCTACGGCTGGCTGTGAGTGGGTAAACTATCACTACCAGCCTACGAGCAAGGATCCCTACATCAAGTTTGAGGTCGAGCTGGAAGGTGAAGTGTTCCTTGGTCTGGATCTTGAACCGAGCGTGAAAGTGTTCAGCAGGGCGATCGAAATCACATTTAAGACCCAATTTGGCGCGGACATGAAGTTTACCCGGAAAGCTGCTTCGTGGGACACCTCCAATCCCTCGCAGATGGAGGAAAAGATCGACCCCAACAACTGGCACAATTCGCCCACCAGCTACCACGCCTGTGTCAATTGCTATGAGATCAGCACCGGGTTGAATCTGACCATCGGCATGACGATCAGTCTTGTGGGCAAGGTCGTCTCCCGGGCTTCTGATTTGAACATCCCCCTCTCGGTCAACATTGCAAAGGGCCATTACTCTGTTGATTACAGTGATTTCACCCTGTTTGGCGGGAAATGTAATCACGACAAATACCGCATCGTTGTCTCTATGGACAAAGCGGACTCCGCCGGAACCAAGCTCTATTACAGCAAAAACGGCGGTATGTATCAGGGGGCCGGGGAGCTGAACAGTCAGGGCTGGCTGCAAATTTTTCTGGAACCCGGCACCTATACCTTCAGCACCGTGCCCGACAGTAAAGCAGAGGAGCGGTATTACTGCACCTTTGCCGTTACGGATATGCCGCTGAACCCGCTGCTGCGGTACGCCACCCGTTCGGGCGTGTGCGGGGCCGAGGACGGCAACCTGACTTGGGAGATCAGTGACAGCGGAATGCTGTCCATTTCCGGCACGGGCAAAATGAAGGATTACAGCGAAACCAGCCCCGCACCGTGGCCCAAGGAAGAAGTGACCGGTGTCGAGCTTCAGGCCGGGGTCACTTCCATTGGCAGCTATGCGTTTGCAGGCTGTTACCGGATGCTGAGCGCCAATATCAGCGGCACTGTGGACACCATCAACGACCACGCCTTTTCCGGCTGCCTTGCCCTGAGCCGGGCCGACCTTTCCGACGATCTGGTGGTTCTGGGCCCATACGCCTTTGAAAACTGCAAAAAGCTGGAAAGCTTTGACGTTGGCGGCTGTCTCCTCCGGCTGGAGGAGGGCGTTTTTGACGGCTGCACTGCGCTGAAAAACGTCCAGCTCCATGAAGTAATGGAAATCGGTGCGGCCGCGTTCCGCAACTGCTCGTCCTTGCAAAAGCTGGATGCGCCCAGCGTCCTTTCCATCGGGGACGATGCCTTCAACGGCTGTTCTGCACTGAAAACGATCACCTTTGCCAAGCAGCTTTCCAGCTTTGGCGTGCGCAGCTTTTATAACTGTACCAGCCTGACCCGGATCAACATCCCGGACGGTGTCACCGTGATCCCGCAGCAGGCTTTCTATCAGTGCACCAGCCTGAACGACATCCTGCTGCCGGACAGCGTGACCACCGTTGAAGAGGAGGCGTTCAAGCTCTGCCGCAGTGCTGCCACCATCCGGCTTTCCAACCAGCTGGCTTCCATCGGTCAGGGGGCTTTCTACGGCTGCGAGTCCTTTGCCGGCAAGCAGCAGTTTACCCCCAGCGGCAGCAGCACTCCCATTGCCACCACGCTCCTGATCCTGCCGGAAACGCTGACCTTTATTGGCGACAGCGCCTTTGAGGCCTGCACCAAGCTGGACGGGGTCAAGTTCCCCGAACATCTGAACGCCATTGGCAGCAATGCGTTCCAGAACTGCACCAGCCTTTCGAGGGCCATCCTCCCGAACGATTTGCAGCACTTTGGCAAGGCCGTTTTTGCAGGCTGCACCAGCCTGACGGAAGTCTCCATCCCGCACGATATCAGCCGCATTGCCGTCAATACCTTCGACGGCTGTACGGCGCTGCAAACCGTCCATCTGCCTGCCGGGACAGACCTCATCGCAGATTCCGCATTTAACGGCTGTACCGCTTTGCAGCGGGTGGAATACGATGGCACCGTCGGCGACTGGTACAATGTCCAGATCGAGGATCACAATGAGGTGCTGTACACCACACCCATTTCCTGCTCCGATGGTGATACGTTCGGCCACAAAACGACCCATGGAACGCTGCGCAACGGCATGGAATGGATTTTTAACAGTGATGCTACCCTGACCATCCGCGGCACCGGCCCCATGGTCGATTTTGAGTTGGACGCCACAGACGATACGGTCGTTGTGCCGTGGGAGGATGTAAAATATAATATCTCCCACGTTGTGTACGAAGCGGGCATCACGACCACCGGCGATTTCATTTTCTACAAATGCCCCAACCTGACCAGCGTCACCCTGCCCGATACCATGACCGAGATCGGCAACAGCACGTTCGCCGGCTGTACGAGCTTGGAACAGGTCACCATCTCCGACGGCGTTACGAAGATCGGCAACAGCGCGTTCTCCGACTGCTCGAGACTGGAACAGATCACCATCCCCGACAGTGTCACTAAGATCAGCGCCGGTGCATTCTCTGGCACGGAGCTGACGCAGGTCAGTGTGCCGGGTGTGACGGAGATCGGCGTTAACGCATTCGGCAATTGCTGGAAGCTGACCCAGATCCATGTTTCCGCCCGGCTTGCCACCGTGGAAAGCGGCGCGTTTGAGGGCTGCTCCGAGCTTATGGATGTCTATTACAGCGGTACGGCGGAACAATGGCAGGCAGTGAACAATCAGGATGCCACCATTGCCGATGCCAACATCCACTGCGCCGATCAGGATATCCCCGGCGTGAAACATGGCACTTGGAACGGTGTCACTTGGCGCTTGGCTCCGGATGGCACGCTGACCGTCAGCGGCACCGGCAGTATCACGGCAGGGTATTCCTGGTGGTTCCCATGGAACTCGTTCAAAGAGGAGATCCTCAAAATCGTGATCGAGGATGGCATCACCAGCGTTGGAACCAACGCGTTCCCGGACTGCCCGAATCTGAAAACCGTCGAAATTGCCGGAAGCGTCACCTCTCTTGGGATACAAGTTTTCGCAAACTGTCATAAACTGGAGGAGGTCCATCTCTCCGAGGGGCTGAAAAATATCGGGTGCAGTGCGCTTGGCGGCACTGCGATCCGCACGATCGAGCTCCCGGAAAGCCTGGAAACGCTCGGCTGCTGCGCATTTGGCTGGTGTCCCAATCTGGAAAGCATCCGCATCCCGTCCAACGTCTGGGGGCTGGACCGCGCAGTCTTTACATCCTGCGATAACCTGAAAGAAGTCTGGCTTCCCCGGAGTCTCCGGTACATTGACGTTACACTGCCCGGCTATGAGCGCTATTCAAATTGCACCTGCTTCCCGGATAGTGTACAAACGTTCCATTATGAGGGCACCAGCGACGATTGGCGGAAGATCCAGATCGGCGGCGGCAACTCCAATTTGAAAGAAGCGACCATTTACGGTGCCGACGGCCCCTTTACCATCCGTTCCGGCGACTGTGGTGAAGAGGGGGATAATGTCCAGTGGGTTCTTTCTGAAGACGGCACCCTGACGATCACCGGCAGCGGCAAGATCCGAGGGTTCTCAAATTCCGATAACCATGGGTATAACGGCTATACGACCGATGATTCTTCTCCCTGGCCGGAAAACCTTGTAAAACGCGTCGTGATCGGCGAGGGGATCACGGAGATCGGAGACAACGCTTTCATCAGCAGCTGCAATTTGGAGGAGATCGATCTGCCCACCAGCCTGACCCGGATCGGTGTTCTGGCGCTTGCAATCTGTCCCAATCTTTATGCCGTCAGCATCCCGGCCAATGTCACGGACATCGGTCAGCTTGCCTTCCGCGATGATACCTCTCTGAGTTATCTCATCCTCCCGGATATTGACACCATTCGGATGGGCATGTTCATTGACTGCTCTGCTCTGGAAGGCATCACGATCCCAAGCAGCGTCACTTCTATTGAGAATCAGGCTTTTGACTGCTGCGGTGCGCTGAAGGATGTTTCCTTCCTTGGCACCAAAGAACAGTGGAGCAAGATCAGCATTGGGCGCGACAACACAGATTTGACTTCTGCAACGATCCATTACATCGACACCTCCGCAACCGCAGTGGATGCTGTGATGGTTGACGTTGCCGCACCGGACAACCTTCTGGACGCAGCTGCCCCCGAACCGGCAGAGCCGGAATGGTCTGCCGACGCAGAGGAGGACGTGCCGGAGGTCACGGACCGGCTCCTTGACCTGACCGAGGAGCCTGATGTGTCCGATGCCCTCCTGACCGAGGCAGATACCGAACCCGAAGCCTCCGGCTTTGACGCGGTGAGCACCCTGCCCGCTGTGCCCGAAGCTCTGGCCGATACCTCCAACGCCATTGCCGTCAGCAGCGGCGTGACGGAGGACGGCGGCGTTTCCCATGCACGCTTTACCGGCCTGACGGCGGGCGAAGATTACGCGGTCATCGTGAGCTGCTCGGCAGATGCTCCGCTGGACGGCGCAAACCTCTTGTACATTACCCAGATCGCGGCCAGCGCAGACGGCACGTTGGATGTGCCGTTCCGTACCCATAGCGCCGGCGATGCCGCCTACGTTGTAGCCTGCCGCCGCGGCAATGATTCCCACGGCGGCGGCACATCAGGCGGTGGCACATCTGGCGGCGGCACATCAGGCGGCAGCACATCAGGCGGCGGTACGTCTGGTGGCGGCGGCGGGCTGATCGCCATTCTGGCCGGCGGCGTAGCCGTCATTGTAGGGGGCATCATCGCCATGCTCCCGGCCAAAATTTCCGGCAAAGTCGAGCAGGCAGATCATACTGTGCTTGCAAACGCAGACGTACAGCTGTTGAAGAACAACACGGTGGTGGCCCGGACCACCACCGATGCCAACGGCAGCTTCACGCTCAGCGCCAAGCGCGGCAAGTATATTCTGCGCATCACCTGCCCGGTGACCACCGTGGACGAAGCCGGACAGCCCATCACTCAGATGGTCACGCAGGATGTCCCGGTCAAGGCCCCTGCCAAAGGCCTGACCCTGACGTTCTGAGCATTCCTGAACAAAAGCTCCCGCATTCCAACGGGAACGATAAGTACCCCCAGTACCGGACACCCGGTACTGGGGGTACTTTTATTATTATTGTACCCTGCGGAGCGGCTTTTTGTTTTACGGCTGGGTCAGCACCTCCGGGTCACCGGGCTTATAGATATGAGTCTTAGTCAGGCGGCGCATGGTGTCCTCGTGGTTGCGGCTGGCGTAGGCGGTGTACAGGATATCCATCACGTTCAGCTGGGAAAGCCGGGAGGACATGGCACCGTTGCGGAACAGGCTCTCGTTGGCGGCCACATACAGCACATGGTCGGCCAGCTGCGCCACCTCGGAGGGGTAGTAGCGGGTCACCGCAATGACCGGTGCGCCGCCCGCCTTCATCTCCTTGATGCACTGGATCATCTCCATGGTTTGTCCGGAGTAGGAGAACACGATGCCCACATCTTGCGCGGTGGCGTTGCGCGCCTGCAAAAGCTGCGAGTGAGAGTCCTCGTTGACCACGCAGGGCTTGTCCAGCCGCAGAAATTTCAGGTAGGTGTCCTTTGCCACGCACAGCGAGGAGCCAATGCCGAACAACAGCACCGTGCGGGCGTTTGCGATCAGCTCCACACACTGTTCCAGCTCGTCCAGCAACAGCAGCCGCTGGGTGTCCAGCAGGCTCTGGATGTTCTTGTGGGTCACCTTTTCCACGATCTCCTGCAGACTGTCCTGCGGGGTGATGTCCTTTTCCCGGTGGCTGCCGTTTTCCCCAAGGGTGGCAAGCTCCAGCGTCAGGGCGTGGCGCAGTTCCTTGTAGCCCTGAAAGCCGATGACCCGGCAGATGCGCACCACGCTGGAAGGGGAGGAGAAGGAGCGCCGCGCCAGCTCCCGGATGGTGAGGGTGGTAGTCTCGTCCGGGTTTTCCAGAATGAACTGCGCGATCTGCCGCTCGGTGCTGCTGAGGGAGGGCTGCACCTCCCGCAGGCGTAAAAGAACGTTCTGCATATCGATACCTCTGTTGTATTTCAGGATGGATTGAACAAGCTGCACAAAAAAGTCGTACTTGTAAGCAAAAATTTCAAAAACAATGCTTACATAAAACATTGTACCACAAAATAGTCTTTTTGTGGACATTTTGTTTGAAAAAGTTTATACTTTAGTCACAATCACGCCGCAAGGGGTGCGGCGGAAAGTTGAGGTGCAGGAAATGGGATTGAATCTGAGTGGGATGACCACCGAGACCCGCAACCCGCGCACGATGCAGCTGGACCAGATGTCCCCGCTGGAGATCGTGACAGTCATGAACGAGGAGGACGCCCGGGTACCGCTGGCCATTGCCAAGTGCCTGCCGCAGATCGCGCAGGCGGTGACATGGGCGGCAGAAGCCTTTGAAAAGGGCGGACGGCTGTTCTATATGGGCGCCGGTACCTCCGGCCGCTTAGGCGTGCTGGATGCCGCCGAGTGCCCGCCCACCTTCGGTGTGCCGAAGGAGATGGTGGTGGGGCTGATCGCCGGCGGCGAAAAGGCCTTTATCGAGGCCGTGGAGGGCGCAGAGGACAGCCGGGAGCTGGCTGTTGAGGATCTGAAAGCCCACGGCCTGACCGCAGACGATTTTGTGGTGGGCATTGCCGCCTCCGGCCGCACGCCCTATGTGCTGGGCGGTCTGGACTACGCTAAAAGCGTGGGCTGCCACACCGCCGCCATTGCCTGCAATATCGGCAGCGCCATCGGCAAGGCCGCAGAGCTTGCCATCGAGGTGAACTGCGGTCCCGAGGTACTGACCGGTTCCACCCGGCTCAAGTCCGGCACGGCACAGAAGCTGATTTTGAACATGATCTCCACCGGTTCTATGGTGCGCACCGGCAAGGCCTACCAGAACCTGATGGTGGACGTGCAGCAGACCAACGAAAAGCTGCACACCCGCGCCGAGAACATCGTCATCGATGCCACCGGCGTGGAGCGGGAAAAAGCCCGCGCCGCCATTGATGCAGCGGGCGGCAGCGTAAAGACTGCCATCACCATGCTGCTGGCAGACTGCGATGCCAAGGAAGCCGCCCGGCGGCTGGAACGGGCACGCGGCCATGTGCGGGAGGCCATCCGGCTGGAAGTGCTGTAAGGCACATTTGCACACCCATGTTCCTTAGCGGCAAAGGCCGCATCGGATATACACCTGTTTTAAAGGAGGACCCACTTATGACGAATGAAGAACTGGTCCGCGCGGCGCTGGAGAAAGTCGGCGGAAAGAGCAACGTTCTCACCGCAACCAACTGCATGACCCGTCTGCGGGTGCGCGTTAAAGATGACGCCAAGATCGACGACGAGGGCCTGAAGGCCATCGAGGGCGTGATGGGCATCGTGCACGACCGTACCGGCTATGTAGAGATCGTGGTCGGCCCCGGCAAGTGCCGCAAGTGCGCAGATATCTGCCGCGACATGGGCATCCCGGCGGACGCCGCCGCTTCCACCGCCAACGACTGGCAGACCAACAAGGCCGCTGTCAAGGCCGGGCAGAAGCAGAGCAAGGTCAAGGAGCTGTTCAAGACCTTTGGCGATATCTTTATCCCCCTGATCCCGGGCGTTGTGGCTTCCGGTCTGTGCGCCGGCATCAACTCCCTGATCGGTCAGGTGGTGCCGAACTACGCCGACATCCCCGCACTGGCCCTTATCAGCACCCTGTTGGGTCTGATGAACACCTGCTTCCTTGGCTACCTGACCGCATGGGTCGGCTACCGCGCAGCCGAAAAGTTCGGCGGCACCCCCATTCTGGGCGGTATGCTGGGCATGATCACCGGTCTGGAGGGCATCAACAAGATCTCTTCCATTCTGGGTCTCTTCAACGAGACTGTGCCGCTGGATTCCATCCTGCGTGCAGGCCGCGGCGGCGTGCTGGCTGTTGTGCTGGGCGCATGGTGCCTTGTCAAGATCGAGCGCTGGGTGCGCAAGTGGATGCCCGAATCTCTGGACATCGTGTTCACCCCGCTGATCACCATGATCCTGTGCCTCGTGCCCTATATCCTGCTCATCATGCCCGCCACCGGTTATGTTTCCACCGCACTGTGCTGGGTGGTTGAAAAGCTGTGCATGAGCGATATCCTGATCGTGCGCATCATTGCCGGTTATGTTTCCACCGCTCTGTTCCTGCCCATGGTCGCTATGGGTATGCACCACGGTCTGGTCGCTCTGTACTCCGTGCAGCTGGAGAGCTTTGGCTACGTTACCCTGTACCCCGCTCTGGCTATGGCCGGTGCAGGTCAGGTTGGCGCTGCTGTCGCCATCTACTTCAAGGCTAAGAAGTGCGGCAACACCCGCCTGAAGAACGTGATCACCGGCGCACTGCCCGCAGGTCTGCTGGGCATCGGCGAGCCGCTGATCTACGGCGTCACCCTGCCCATGGGCAAGCCCTTCATCAGCGCCGGTCTGGGTGCTGGCTTCGGCGGTGCCTTCGTCATGGCCATGCAGGTGGCTGCTACTGCTTGGGGCCCCTCCGGTCTGCTGGCTCTGTTCGTCATGACCGCCGGCCCTCACGGTGTGGCTGCTTCCGTTGGCTGCTACGCAGTGGGTCTGGTCATCTGCTACATTATGGGCTTTATCGTGACCAATGCAATGGTCTCTGTTGAGGACGTTGCCAATGCTTAAAACACTCGGACGGTCAGTCTATCTGACGCAGTTTGAGGAACAGCGTGCGTCGCTTTCCGCTTTTGCGGCAGGCGGCGCGCCTGTTTTTATCTCACTGCATATCAGCGAAGAATTTGATGCAGCTTACTGCGCCCGCGTGCAGGAAATGTGCGATTTTCTCTCCGCGCAGGGCTGGCGCATTCTGGCAGACGTGTCGGAAAAGACGATCCGGCAGTTCGGCTGCGCCGACCTGACCGCGCTGGCAAAGCGGCTGCACCTGTGGGGTCTGCGGCTGGACTACGGCTTCTCGGTGGAGCAGATGTGCGCCCTTGTACAGCAGCTGCCCGTTGCCGTCAACGCTTCTACCACCACCCCGGAGGTGGCGCGGCAGCTGGCTGCAGGCGGCGGCACGGTCATCGCCATGCACAACTTCTACCCCCGCCCGGAGACCGGCCTTGACCCGGAATTTCTGCGCGAGAGCACCGCAGCTTTGCAGGCAGAGGGCTTGCAGGTGTACGGTTTTATCCCCGGCGACGCCCTGCTGCGCGGCCCGCTGTACAAGGGTCTGCCCACGCTGGAAGCCCACCGCACCGCCGCTCCCTCGGCAGCCTTTGCAGACTTGGCGCTGAACTACGGGCTGGACGGCATTTTTGCGGGCGACCCGGAGGTCAGCGCCCGGGAGCAGGAGTACATCCGCCACTTCTGCACCACCGGCGAGCTCTGCCTGCCGGTCGCCCTGCGCCCTGGCTACGAGACGCTGTACGACCGCACCTTTACCTGCCGCCCGGATTCGCCCAAAGGGCTTGTGCGGTATCAGGAATCCCGGCTCTACTCCTGCTTTGGCAGCACCGTGCAGCCGGATAACTGCACAGAGCGCCGCCGCCGCTGCGTGACCATGGATAACATCGGCTACGGGCGCTATTCCGGCGAGATCCAGCTTGTGCGCGCTGCCTTACCCGCAGACGAAAAGGTGAACGTCATCGGCGAGGTGCCCGCAGAATACGACCTGCTGCTGGACTGCATTAAGCGCGGAAAGACCTTCCGCATGGTAAAAACATCATAAAAACAAGCACCGGAGCGTCCGCAGACGCTCCGGTGCTTGTTTTTGTTTATTTATTGATTCTTTCTTGGATACACAAAGGCGTCGCGGCGGTACACCGCCACGAGATATGCCGCCATGAAGCACCAGATGATGGGCTCGCACAGGATGACGGCGTTGTAGGCGTAGCGCGGGATGAACACCAGCACAAAAACCACCTTGCCTACCAGCTCGATGACGCTGGAAAACAGCGGCAGAACCTTTTGCCCAAGGCTCTGCAAGGCGTACCGGGTGCACAGCAGCACTCCCAGCACCGCGTAGAACGGGGCGTTCCACATCAGATACCGTGCGCCGTTTTCCAGCACGAGGGGCGCGGAGGAACCGGAGATCAGCTGCACCAGCTGCCGTGCAAAAAGCTGCATCAGCACCACCTCTGCCGCCATGATGACCACCGAGCACAGGTACATGGTGCGCATTCCCTTGCGCACCCGCTCCGGCTGGGCGGCGCCCCGGTTCTGGGAGACAAAGGTGGAGCCTGCGTTTGCCATGGAGATCAGCGGCATACTGGTAAAGGAGAACAGCTTGCGCGCGGCGGTGTGCCCTGCAATGGTCAGCGTGCCCAGCCCGTTGATGCCGTATTGCAGCACCACCGACCCTGCCGACACGATGCTGCTCATCAGCCCCATGGAGATGCTCTGGCTGAACAGCTCCCAGTACAAATGCTGTCCCACCGCCCAGTGCCTGCGGGCGGGCAGCAGCAGCGGCACGCGGCGCATCACATACAGAATGCACAGCACCACCGAGATGCCCTGCGCAATGACGGTAGCCACCGCCGCACCCTGTACGCCCATGCCAAGCCCGGCAATGAACCACAGGTCCAGCGCAACGTTCAGCCCCGAACTGATGAGCAAAAACACCAGCGGCATCACGCTGTTGCCGATGGCGCGCAGCAGTCCGGCGCACAGGTTATAAAGGAACATCACTAAAACGCCCAAGTCGATGACGATGATGTACCGGTAGGCGTCCTCTAAAATCTCTGCGGGGGTGTCCAGCAGATGCAAAAGCGGCCGCAGGCCGAAAAAGCCCGCCGTGGTAATGACAAAGCTTGCGCAAAGCCCGATGACCAGCGACCCGGCCACCGTCCTTTTGAGCAGATCCTCGTCCTGTGCCCCGTAGGAGCGTGCAGCCACGATGGAAAGCCCGTTGCCGATGCCGATGCCAAAGCCCACCAGCAGCTCGTAGATGGACCCGCAGGAGCCGATGGCAGCCAGTGCGGTATCGCCCAGCACGTTGCCCACGATCATGGTATCCACGGTATTATACAGCTGCTGGAATAAATTGGACACCAGAATGGGCAGCATGAACAGAAAAAGGTTCTTGAAAATAGGCCCGTGCAGCAGGTCTGCATTCCGGTTGAAGAGGTTTGTTTTCAGGGGTCGCGTCTGGGTCATAGGATTCCTTTCTTCGCGCAAAAAGGAGGCCGTTGCACAAAAAATGTGCAGTGGCCTCTTTTGCGGTAAAACGATTTAAAAATTTTTATTTGTAGTTTCGAAACGACTTTTTCACAGCTCCTGCTGCTCAAACCCGTTGACGGTCAGCACGGTCAGGGCGGTAAAGCCGGCGGCCTTGATGGCGGCGGCGGCTTCGTCAAAGCCGAAGGTCAGCGCGGCGGTGTCGTGGGCGTCGGCGGTGATGATCACCCTGCCGCCCAGCTTGTTCCACTCGCCCAGCAGCCATGCGCCGGGGTAGAAGTCCTTGCGGTAGCCCCGGTATACGCCGCCGGTGTTCACTTCCAGAATGCAGTTGTTCTCCCGGGCAGCTTGCAGCGCCTTGAGCGCTGCGGCCTTGTAGCGGGGAGACTCTTCATCAAAGAAGCTGCCGTCCGCATTCAGCTTTTTGACAAGGTCGATATGTCCCAGAATGTCCGGCTTTTTGGCGGCGATCTTCTCCACCTCGGCAAAATAGGCCTCCACTGCTGCCAGCGGGTCGCCATCAAAATCGTTGTTGATGCAGTCCCACAGCTCCTCGGGGCGGTAGTCTACCGCGTAGTACCGGCCGGTGTTTTTGCCGTACAGATGGTGTGTGCTGCCGATCCAGTAATCGTAACCGGCAGGTCTGTCCCCGCTAAGGCTGTCCCACTCGATGCCGCACAGGATATCCAGCCTGCCCCGGTACTCGTTTTTCAGCGTGGCAACGGCGGCGCGGTATTGGGCGGTGCCATCGGGGCTCATGCAGTAATTGCAGGCGGGCTTTGCGTAGCTGTGGCCGGAAAAGCCCAGCGTGGTCAGTCCCTGCGCACAGGCGGCGGCAGCCATCTGTTGCAGGGTGTTTTTGCCGTCACACAGGGTGGAGTGGCAATGCACGCTGGACTTTCGGTAATCTGCCATAGGCTTTTCACTGCATCCTTTCCTGCTTGACCTTGTGGTCGATGACGTGGCGCTTTTCCAGTTCCCGGGTCACATCCTCTACGGTGATGCCCGCGCTGACCATCAGCACCAGCACATGATAGGCAAGGTCGCTGATCTCGTAGACCGTCTCGGCCTTGTCCTCTTTTTCGCCCGCAATGATGACCTCGGTGCACTCCTCGCCCACCTTTTTCAGGATCTTCTCCTTGCCCTTTTCAAACAGGTAGGTGGTGTAGCTGCCCGCGGTGGGGGTATCCTTGCGGCCTTTAATAAGCTCGTACAGCCCCTGCCAGCTGAACTGCTTCAGCTCCGGGGAGACGTATACTTCCTTGAAAAAGCAGCTCTCCGCTCCGGTGTGACAGGCGGGGCCGTCTTTCACCACCTCTACCACCAGCGCATCGGCGTCGCAGTCGGCGGTAATGGACACCACCCGCTGCACGTTGCCGCTGGTCTCGCCCTTGCGCCAGATCTCCTGACGACTGCGGCTCCAGAACACGGTGCGTCCCTCGGCAATGGTCAGCGCCAGCGTTTCGGCGTTCATGTAGGCAAGGGTGAGCACCTGCTTTGTGTAGTGATCCTGCACGATGGCGGGGATCAGGCCTTTTTCATTAAATTTCAGTTCCATGACGGTTCTCCCTCCCCGGATGGGGATACTGTGTATTTTATCGTATTCAAGACAAAAATGCAAGGGTTTTATGCGTTTTTACAGCCGCATCTCCACGCCGCTTGCGTTCAGGTACTCCTTCAGATCCCGGATGCCCAGCAGCTTCTGGTGGAAGATGCCCGCCGCCAGCCCGGCGTCGATGCCTTTGTGGTGGAACAGCTCCAGAAAATCCTCTTTTTTGCCCGCGCCGCCGCTGGCAATGATGGGGATATTCACCCGGGCGGCCACCGCATCCAGCATTTCAAGGTCGAAGCCGTTGCGCACGCCGTCGGTGTCGATGCTGTTCAGGCATATTTCGCCCGCGCCGTGGGCGGCGCACCAGCTTACCCAGTCCAGCGCATCCCGGCCGGTATCCTCGCGCCCGCCTTTGGCGAACACCCGGAAGTGTCCGTTCACCCGCTTCACGTCTGCGGAAAGCACCACGCACTGGTCACCGTAGCGCTGGGCGGCGGCGGGGATCAGCCCGGGGTCTTTCAGCGCGCCGGAGTTGACGCTTACCTTATCCGCGCCGCATTTCAGCACCCGGTCAAAATCCTCCAGTGTGTTGATGCCGCCGCCCACGGTCAGAGGGATAAAAATTTCTCCCGCCACCCGGGTCAGGATGTCGGTAAAGAGGGCGCGTCCCTCAAAGCTGGCAGTGATATCGTAAAACACCAGCTCGTCTGCCCCGGCGGCGTTGTACAGCTGTGCCATCTCCACCGGGGCGGCCACGTCCCTGATGCCCTCAAAGTTCGTGCCCTTGACCACCCGGCCGTCGCGCACGTCCAGACAGGGGATGATGCGTTTGGTTATCATAAAGCTCCCTCTCTCTCAGTCCTGCACCAGCTGCACGCAGCGGGCAAGGTCCAGCGCACCGGTGTACAGACTTTTGCCCAGAATGGCGGCTGCCGTGCCCATCTGCTGCAATTCCAGCAGCTCTGCCTCGGAGGAGATGCCGCCGCTGGCGGTAAAGGCCACTCCGGGCACCTCTTTTGCCAGCTGACGGTACAGGGCAAGGTTCGTGCCCTGCATCGCGCCGTCACAGGCAATGTCGGTGTAGATGATGGCGGTGCAGCCGGCTTCTGCCAGCCGCTTGCAGAAGGCCATGCCCGGCTCGGCGCTGACCTCCTTCCAGCCGTGGATGGCAACATAGCCGTCCTTGGCATCCACGCCCACGGCGATCTTATCGCCGTATTTTTGCAGCATCCGGGCGGTAAAGGCAAAATCCGTCACCGCCACGCTGCCCAGAATGCAGCGCCCCACCCCGAGGGAAAGATATTTTTCAATGCGCTCCTCGGTGCGGATGCCGCCGCCTACCTCGATGTACAAACCGCCCTGCTTTGCCAGCGTGGCAATGGTATCGTAGTTGGAAAGGGTGCCGTCCTTGGCACCGTCCAAGTCCACCACATGAAGATTTTTTGCCCCGGCGGCCACAAAGCTGCGTGCCTGTGCGCAGGGGTCCTGCCCGTAAACGGTCATGCGGTCGTAATCGCCCTGTGTCAGGCGCACCACCTGCCCGCCGCGCAGGTCAATGGCTGGAAATAGCTGCATAGTTGTTTCTCCTTTAGCGTCCTCGCCCTCTCAGTCACCTTCGGTGACAGCTCTCCCGATAACTTTCTCATAGCGCTTAATACTTTAGTGCCGGGGTCAACGGCTTGCGCCCTCTCAGTCAAACCCTGAGGGTTTGCCAGCTCTCCCAAAGGGAGAGCCAAGTGCACTACCGGACACTTCCGCATTTCTCCTAAAGCTTTAGCAACGGACTTTACGGCTTGGCTCCCCCCTTGGGGGAGCTGGCGCGGGAGCGCCTGAGAGGGCGAGCCAACTTACAATTCGCTGAACGCCTTGAGGATCCGCAGCCCGGTATCGCCGCTTTTTTCCGGGTGGAACTGGGTGCCGTACACCCGCCCTGCCCGCACCGCGCCGGTGACCGGGATGGAATAATCGCTGACGGCAAGGGTGCTTTCGGCGCAGTTTTTGCCGTAGTAGCTGTGGACGTAGTACACATACTCGCCCTCGCGGATGTAGCGGAACAGGGGGTCGTCCTTTACGATGTGCAAAGCGTTCCAGCCCATCTGCGGCACTTTCAGCCCTTTGTCCGCAAGGTCGGGCCCCAGCGGGCAGACCTCGCCTTTGATAAAGCCCAGCCCGGCGTGCTCGCCGTACTCGTAGCTTTTTTCAAACAGCAGCTGCATCCCAAGGCAGATGCCCAGCAGGGGCTTGTGCGCCGCCTGCTCCTTCAGCACCGGCACAAGGCCGGTGGCGGTAAGCTTTGCCATGGCATCCCCGAATGCGCCCACCCCCGGCAGAATGAGCCGGTCGGCGGCGCGGAGGACATCGGCGTCGGCGGTGACCACCGCCTGCAGCCCCAGCTGCTGCAAGCTGGAACGCAGGCTGAACAGGTTGCCCACGCCGTAATCAAGAATGGCGATCATACCAGCAGTCCTTTCGTGGAGGGGATCTCGTCCCGGTGTGCCGCGTCGATGCGCACGGCTTCGGCCAGCGCGTGGCCCGCGCCCTTGAAGCAGGCTTCCAGAATGTGGTGGGTGTTCTCGCCCGCAAACTGTACAAAGTGGACGGTGGCGGGCACGCTGCGGGCAAAGCCGTACCAGAACTCCTTGGCGCACTCCACGTCAAAATCGCCCACCTTTTCGGTCTGGCAGCGGATGTCCCAGTTCAGGGTGCAGCGCCCGGAAAGATCCACTGCGCACAGCACCAGTGCCTCGTCCATGGGCAGGTAAAAGCTGCCGTAGCGGCAGATGCCGCGCATCTCGCCCAGCGCCCGGGCAAAGGCCTGTCCCAGCGCAATGCCCACGTCCTCGGTGGTGTGGTGGTAGTCCACCTGCACATCGCCGTGGCAGGTGAGCACCAGATCAAACCGTCCGTGCCGGGCAAACAGCTCCAGCATGTGGTTCAGAAAGCCGCAGCCGGTGTCGATCTCGTAGCGGCCAGTGCCGTCCAGATCAAGGGTCAGCTCGATCTGAGTCTCGTTGGTGTTGCGTTCCAGCGTTACCATGCGCTCTGCCATTGTCACACCTCCAGTATTTTGTCCACAGCGTCCATCAGTGCCTGCATCTGCTCCGGCGTGCCGATGGTGATGCGCAGCCAGTTTTCAATGCGCGGCGCATCAAAATGCCGCACCAGAATGCCATTTTTCTTTAACTTTTTGTATAGCTCACCACCGTTTATCCGTTCTGTGCTGGCGAATACAAAGTTTGCGCGGCTGTCCAGTACGGTAAAGCCCCGGTCAGTCAGCTGCTGCATCGTCCATGCGCGGGTGTCCATAATGGCGGCGCGGGTCTTTTCAAAGTAGGCGGTATCCTCCAGCGCAGCCTGCCCGGCCTTCAAAGTCAGGCGGTTGATGTTGTAGGGGTTCAGGCTGAACTTGACCCGGTTCAAATCGGCGATCAGCGCCGTGCTGCCCATGGCAAGCCCAAGCCGCGCACCCGCCAGCTGCCGGGATTTGGAGAAGGTCTGCACCACCAGCAGATTTTCGTATTGGTCGATGAGGGGCACGCAGCTCTCGCCGCCAAAGTCCACATAGGCTTCGTCCACAATGACCACGCTGTCCGGGTTCGATCGCAAAATGCCCTCGATGGCATCCCGGGGCAGACACAGCCCGGTGGGAGCGTTGGGGTTTGCAATGACGATAGTCTCGTGCAGGCCGTGGTAATCGGCGGGGTCAAGGGTGAAATCCTCTTTTAAGGGAATGATGTGGGTGGGGATGTGCAGCAGGCCGCACCACACGCCGTAGCAGCCGTAAGTGATATCCGCAAAGGCAAGCGGGTGGCTCTCGTCACAGAAGGCGCGCAGCGCAAAGAACAGGTTCTCGTCGCTGCCGTTGCCGGGCATGACCTGTGACGGCTGCAAGCCGAAATGCGCCGCCGCCGTGCGCAGCAGCTGTGCACAGGCGGGGTCGGAGTAAAGGCGCAGCTTTTCCACCTCGGCTTCGCTCACGGCTGCCACCACCCGGGGAGACGGCAGATAGGGGCTTTCGTTGGTATTCAGTTTGATGTACTGCTGATCCTGCGGTTGCTCCCCGGGCGTGTAAGGGGTGACAGTGGACAGGGCAGGGGAAAGAAAACGGCTCATAATGGTTTCCTCTTACTTCTCATACCGGATGGTCACGCTGCGGGCGTGGGCGTGCAGACCCTCGCGCTCGGCAAAGTCTGCAATGCGGGGTGCAACGGCTTCCAGCGCGTCCCGGGTGTAGTAGATGAAGCTGGACTTCTTGACAAAGTCGTCCACGCCCAGCGGGCTGGAAAAGCGTGCGGTGCCGCTGGTGGGCAGGGTGTGGTTGGGGCCCGCAAAGTAATCGCCCAGTGCTTCCGGCACGTTGCGGCCAAGGAAGATGCTGCCCGCGTTGCGGATCTCGTTCAGCACCCCGAAGGGGTCCTCCACGCACACCTCCAAGTGCTCCGGCGCGATAATGTTGCAGGCTTCAATGGCCTTGTGCAGGTCGGTGCAGAGGATGATCTTGCCGTTGTCGTCCACGCTGGCGCGGGCAATGGCGGCGCGGGGCAGCTGCGGAATTTGTACCTCCAGCTCTGCCTGCACCGCCTTGGCAAGGTCTGCGCTGTCGGTGACAAGCACCGGGCTTGCCAGCCTGTCGTGCTCGGCCTGACTCAACAGGTCTGCCGCCACCCACGCGGGGTCGCAGCTGCCGTCTGCCAGCACCAGAATTTCGCTGGGGCCCGCGATCATATCAATGCCCACCTTGCCGAACACCTTGCGCTTGGCGGTGGCAACGTAGATGTTGCCGGGGCCAACGATCTTATCCACCGCCGGGATGCTCTGGGTGCCGTAGGCCAGCGCCGCCACGGCCTGTGCGCCGCCGGTCTTGAAAATTTTAGTTACTCCGGCGGTGGCGGCAGCGGCCAGAATGACCGGGTTCACCTTGCCGTCCTTCCCGGCGGGGGTGGTCATGACGATCTCGGACACCCCTGCCACCTTGGCGGGGATGACGTCCATGAGCACGGTGGAAGGGTACGCCGCCGTGCCGCCGGGCACATAGACACCGGCCTTTTCAATGGGAGTATATTTCTGCCCCAGTACAATGCCGGGGCGGTCGTTCATCACAAAATTTTTGTGCACCTGCTGGCGGTGGAACTGCTCGATGTTGTCCGCCGCCTGCCGCAGGGTCTCGAGAAAATAGGGGTCCATGCCTGCAAAGGCTTCGTCGATCTCGGCCTGCGTCACCTGTAAATTTTCAATTGTTGCGCCGTCAAATTTCAGGGCGTAGTCCTTCAGGGCGTCGTCGCCCCGGGTGCGCACGTCCGCAATGATGGCGTCCACCACGTCCTCTACGTTCTTTTCGGCGCGGATGTCCCGGTTCAGAATTTCCTCCGGTTTCAGCTCGTCAAAATTATACAGCCTGATCATTTCTCTTCCTCCTGCTTGTGCAAGGTGTCGCGCAGCTTTTCCAGCATGGTGTCCATCTGCCGGTGCTTGAACTGGTAGCTGGCCTTGTTGGCGATGAACCGCGCCGAGATGGGCATGAACTCGGTGACCACCTGCAAGCCGTTCTCCCGCAGGGTGGTGCCGGTCTCCACGATGTCCACGATGACATCCGAAAGCCCAAGGATGGGTGCCAGCTCAATGGAGCCGTTCAGCTTGATGATATCGATATCCCGCCCCATGGAGGCGTAGTAGCGCTTTGCAATGTTGACGAACTTGGTGGCCACCCGCACCGGGCGGCTGGGGTCGTCCCGGTAGCCCGCCGGGGCGGCTACGCACATCCGGCAGCGGCCAAGGCCGGTGTCCAGCAGCTCGTACACATCGGCGGCGGCTTCGGTCAGGATATCCTTGCCCACGATGCCCACATCGGCAGCGCCGTGCTCCACATAGATGGCCACGTCGCTGGGTTTGACCAGAAAATACCGGATGCCCGCCGCCGGGTTCTCCACCACCAGCTTGCGGGTGGCGTTGTAGTCCTCCGGGCAGCCGTAGCCGATGCCCGCCAGTAAGTTATACACCTTGTCGCCCAGCCGCCCCTTGGGCAGCGCCACGTTCAGCATCACCTTGCCGGTGTCCTGATGCTGCACCGGCGGCATCGCGTTCAGCCGGTCCAGCTCGTCCAGATACACCGCAAAGCCGATGGCACCCGCCCCGGGGGTGAACTTCTGCAGCAGCAGGTCGTACCGTCCGCCCTTCAGCAGCGGACGGGGCAGGGCTTTCAGGTAGCCCTGAAACACAAGGCCGTTGTAGTATTCCATCTCACCGGCTAAAGTTAAATCCAGCCGGATGCTGCCGCCCGTCTGTCCCAGCGTAGGCGCCAGGGCGGTCAGCTCTGCCACGGCGGCGGTCATGGCGGGGTTGCGGCAGAGCGCTGCCGCCTTGGAAAGGGTAGCCGCGTAGCCGCCGGAAAGTTCCAGCACCCCGCACAAAGCGTCTGCCGCCGTTTCGGAAAGCCCCGCAGAAAGCGCGGCGGCGCGCAGCTCGTGGGCGTTTTTTTGCCGCAGCTTTTCCAGCAGCTGCGCCCGGGCGGCTTCCGGCACGCCCAGCGCATCGAACAGGCCGAACAGGTAGCCCATGTGGCTGACTTCCAGCACCCACTCTGCGCCCAACGCCGCCAGCGACTGCGCCGCCAGACACACCGCCTGCTGCACCTCGGCTTTGCCCACAGCGCCCAGCAGCTCCAGACCCATCTGGGAGATCTCTTTGAAGGTGTGGCTCTCGGCAGAGGGACGGTAGACGTTTTCGTGGTAGTAGTACCGCAGCGTCTCGCCCGGCGCGGGCTGTGCCGTCTTGGCGATGGACAGGGTCACGTCCGGCTTGAGCGCCAGCAGACGGCCATCCAAATCGGTAAAGGTGATGACCTGCTCCGACGACAGAAAGCTGCGGTTCTCCTGATACAGGCTGTACTCCTCGAACCGTCCCATGTGGTACTTGCGGCAGCCTGCTGTCTCGTACAGGCTGCGCAGCGCAAAGGAGGCACGCTCCTTTGGCTGCAGATGCTCCAGACTGAACTCCATTTCGCTCCCCCGTTTCCTTTCCCGTGTTTCTTTCCCTGCGCCGGCACAATTCCGGCGTCTCTATACACAAAAACATCCGGCGCGGCATCCTCCGCGCCCATAGTATGAAAGGCTTCTGTCCTTATTTTACTTTATCTGGGTAAAGTTGTAAAGCGTGAAAGTGACGTCTTTTCCATTCTTATCCTACAATTTTTCAGTGCGTTTGTACAGAAAGGCGAAAATTTTTCACCCCACCACACGCACAGGTGATGGAAGGAAAAAACAGAGAGGGAAACGCGCCCTCTCAGGCGCTCCCGCGCAGCGACTGAAGGGGTAAAAAAGGACTGCCATGCACTCTGCACGGTAGTCCTTTTTTGTATTATTACAGCTTTTCAAACACCAGAAAGCGGAAGGCGATGGTTGTGGTGAGCTGCGGCAGAGCCGCAAGGCGGGCAGCACCGTCGCGGGGCGTTTTCCAGTAGTAGGGGGTCATGGCGAACAGGGCTTCCAGCTGGGCGGCGGGCACGGTGATGGTTCCCTGCACCTCACGCTCGTCGATGGCACGGAAACCCGGGTACTCCACCTGCTGCACCGGGTTCTTATAGGGCTTTTCGTAGAGCACGGCCTTCATCTGGTACAGATGCTCTGCCCCCGGCACAACGTAGATCATGCGCCCGCCCGGGCGCAGCACCCGGCTGAACTCCTCCTGCGCAAAGGGCGAAAAGCAGTTCAGCAGCACATCTGCCCAGCCGGTGCGTACAGGCTGGCTGAAGCTGGACGCCACCGCATACTGCGCGGCAGGCAGCGCCTTTGCAGCCAAACGCACGGCGGGCTTTGCGATATCGAACCCGGCCAGCTGCAGCGGTTTTTCCGCCGCCGCGAACTGCTGCGCGATGCAGCGGTCGTACCAGCCCTCGCCGCAGCCTGCGTCCAGCAGATGCAGCGGAGCATCCGGGGCGGCGGGCACGCCGTGGGCAAGGCACAACTCCCCCAGCGCCTGCCCGAAAATGCCGTAGTATCCGGCGTTCAGGAAGGCGCGGCGGGCAGCTACCATCTCCTTGCTGTCCCCGGGGGCTTTGGTGCGCATACTCTGCACCGGCAAAAGATGCCAGTAGCCCTCCCGGGCGCGGTCAAAGCAGTGGCCTTTTTCACATTTCAGGTCGGTTTCCCCTTGCAGTGCGCCGCCGCACAGGGGGCACTGCCACGGGGCAAAGGCTTCGTTCCGGCTCATACTTCTTCGCTGTGATCCTCAATGGGTGCGGTGGCACCGCCGTGGGCGTCCATATACTCCTCAAAGCTGGTGTACTTCTGCTGGGGCGGGCGGCGGCTGATGAGCATCAGCCCCGGGTCCTCGTCCCGGGCGGCAGCATTGCGGCCGCGGCGGGCAGGCTCGGCCTTGGGGGCGCGGGGTGCGCTGCCGGTGCGGTTCTGATTGCCTGCGCTGCCGCGCTCGTTACGGGCAGGGCGGGCGTTGTTGCTCTGGGCAGCGCGCTGCTCGCTGCGGTCATTGCGGCGGCTGCCGCTGCGGCTTGCATTCTGATTATTCTGGGGCTCCTGTGCGCTGCGGATAACAGGTGCTGCCGGAGCAGCAGGAGTCTTGCGTGCCGGGCGCAGCGGAGTAGCCTCCGGGGCGCTGACAAAATGGGGGTCAAATTTGGGCTGGGCGTTGCTGCCCCGGGCGGGGGCGGCATTCTCGCGGCGGGCGCGGGGCGCTGCCGCCTCCTTGGGGGCATTTGCGCCCCGGTTGTTGGCGCGGCGGTCGTTGCGGGCCCCGCGCTTTGCGTTGCTGTCTTGCATCAGTATTTCCTCTTTTTTCGGTTTTGCAGGCACCGCGTTCTTTGCGGCCTTCGGCTCCTGCTTCGGCGCGGGCGCAGCTGCCTTTGCAGCTTTTGCGGGCGCAGTTTCGGCCTGTTTTTTCGGCGCTTCGGCCGGTTTTTCTGCTTCGGGGCGTGGCTTTTTGCCGCGCACGGGCAGCACGGGGCGCACCGGGGCGGGCACGCCGTCCCACGGATGACCGGATACCACCGGGATCTTGCGGCGGTTCAGCTTTTCAATGCCTGCCAGATACTCCTGCTCCTCCGGGGCGCAGAAGCTGACGGCGGTGCCGTCCGCACCGGCGCGGGCGGTGCGCCCGATGCGGTGCACATAGGTCTCCGGCACCTCGGGCAGGTCGTAGTTGAACACATGGGAAAGCTCGCTGATATCAATGCCGCGGGCGGCGATATCGGTCGCTACCAGCACCCGGGTCTTGCCGGACTTGAAATCCTCCAGCGCGGTCACGCGGGCGGTCTGGCTCTTGTTGCCGTGGATGGCGGCGGCGGGGATGCCCTGCTTTGTCAGGTCCTTTGCGATCTTATCCGCGCCGTGCTTGGTGCGGCTGAACACCAGTGCGTTGACCACCGGCGGCTGCAAATTTTTGATGAGCCACGGCAGCAGCAGCTTTTTGTTGCCCTTTTCCACATAGTACAGGCTCTGCTGGATGCGGTCCACGGTGCTGGACACCGGGTCCACCTTGACAAAGGCGGGGTCGTGCAGGATGCCGGCGGCCAGCTGCTCGATCTCGGCGGGCATGGTGGCGCTGAACATCAGGTTCTGGCGCTGGGCGGGCAGCTTTGCAATGACCTTTTTCACGTCATGGACAAAGCCCATGTCCAGCATCCGGTCGGCCTCGTCCAGCACAAAAATTTCCAGTGCGGACAGGTCGATAAAGCCCTGCCCGATCAGGTCGTTCAGCCGTCCCGGGCAGGCGATGAGGATGTCCACGCCCTTTTTCAGCGCTTCCACCTGCGGTGCCTGTCCCACACCGCCAAAGATGACGGTGCTGCGCAGCTTCAGGTACTTGCCGTAGGCTTCAAAGCTTTCGCCGATCTGCAAGGCCAGCTCCCGGGTGGGGGTCAGGATCAGGGCGCGGACAGCACCCTTGCGGCGGGGCGCATTGGCGGTGAGCCGGTCCAGCATGGGCAGCGCAAAAGCCGCCGTCTTGCCGGTACCGGTCTGGGCGCAGCCCATCAGATCCCGGCCTGCCAGCACCGGCGGGATGGCCGCCGCCTGAATGGGCGAGGGGGTCTCGTAGCCCGCTTCCTGCACAGCGCGCAGCAGCGGGGCGGACAGATTCAGTTCTTTAAATGTCATGGTTCTCCTATTATTCTGTGATCTTCCGGCACTCGATGTAGTAGCGCTTTTCCTCCGCGTGTCCCATGCTGAAGGTCTTGCGGGGCAGCACGCCGCCCATCACAACGCCGCGGAACAGGTCGCTCTTGGCGAAGGGCGGCATCAAAAACGCCACCGCGCCCTGCTTGCACAAAGCGCGCACAGCCGGTTCGTCATGCACATAGTCCACCTTTGCTTCCGGGTGGCGTGCGATATAATCCGAAATAAAATCGTCGATGGTGCCCACGGTCAGCGGCTCGGTGGGGTCCTCAAAGCTGAGCACATTGGCCATGTGGGGGCCTGCCAGCGTAAAGGGCTGCTTTTTGCTGCCGCCAAAGCAGCAGCCGGCCATGTTGGCATCGCTCCATGTGATGAGGCTCAGCAGCACGGTGGCGCAGTCCACGTTGAACAGTACCCGGTGGATGGGCTCGATCTCAATAGCCGGGGAGTGCACGTTGCACACCTCTGCCAGACACCAGCGGGCGGGGTGATTTTCTGCCTGCTCCGGGGTCAGGGTCTTTTTCAGCTCCTCCCAGCAGGCTTTTGCGGTGGCCAGCGAGTGGTTGCCGTCGCCCACGGCCAGCGTCAGCGGGTCGCGGCGGGTGGCATCGGGGTATTTCTTGTCAAATTCTTCCTGACTGCCCAGCACGGTCAGCGCATTTTCGATCTGTGCAATGAGGGCGGGGTCCTCCACCGCCCAGCCTGCCACATGACCGCCGCCCAGCATCAGCTCACCCTCGTACACCTTGGGCAGGCTGTCTTTGTGGGCGGCAATGGGCTCGATGAGGGTGCAGTCCGGGTCGTCCGCCAGCATCATGATATGGGGCGTTTCCAGCGCAGCGCCGGTGCGCACCTTCATGCGGGGCGGGATGCGGCTTTCCACCGTGCACTCGCTGGGGCGCACGGTGCATTTTTCGCCCCGGCGGTAGCTGTAAGCTTCCAAGTCCACACGCCCTACAAGACCCTGCCGCACCCGGCCGCTCTGCTCGGTGCGCTCTACATAGATAAAGCCGTCCACCGCCCGGGTGAGCACGTTTTGGGCATAATCCTGCATGGTGGCGTGGATCTTTTCCACCCGCGCATCGGCGTCTCCGTCCTCCAGATACACCTCCGGCAGGATCAGGTTCAGGGTGCTGGGTGCACCCGCAGCGGTCTTTTCTGCCCGCTGCCAGTAGCTGCGGGCACTGGTAAACTGGTCACAGGCAATGCAGCCCCACTGCTCCAGCGGCACCTGCTCCGAAGGCAGCAGGATGTGTGCGGGTGCAAAACAGGTAGTCGGTTTCATAGTCGTTTCCTCCCCTCTTTATTGCAATTCAACTTTTTTAATGCAACAGCAACAACGTTGAATTGCATATCGCAAATATGCTGTTTGAATGTTGCGCTAATTTTTGACTTGCGATAAAAGCCGCTTCTCAGCGGAACGCTGCGGTGTCGTGCACCACAAGATGCTGCACACCGGCGTCGGCAGCGGCCTGCTCCAGCGCAGCGCGGCTGTCCGCTGCCAGTTCGGTACTGCTGGTGACCAGCAGGTTTTCCATGCCAAGGGACGTGCCGGTGGTGCCGAGGGCATCGGTGGCAGCGGTGCACAGCGCGTCAGGGTAGCTGACCCACAGGGTCACGCTGCCTGCAAAGCGGGTCTGCCATGCGGCGATATCCGCAGTCAGCTGGGCGGCGCGTCCTTCCCGGCTCTTGCCGCCGGAAGCGCCGAAGTCCTGCTTGCGGGTGATGATGTTGGGGAACTGCACCCCGGTAAGCACCACCTGCTCGTAGCCCATGCCCTGCACCTCCTCAATAAGGTCGCCGATATACTGCACCGCACTTGCGGCAAAGGGGTTCATCCATGCCTTGCCGCCCTTGGCTGCGCTGACGTTGTCCAGCCAGAGGCTGTTGCCGTCGTAGTGCACGCCCATGCTGCGGTCGGTGTACACCGACACCGGGTCGGTAAAGGCGGCAAGCTGCGCCGCCGGGATGATGCCCTCCTCCCGCAGGATGGCGGCGATATTGGCCGCATCCACCGGGTTTTCAGTGATGCTTTGCGCAGCAGCTGCCACGCCGGAAGCATAATACACCGTGCCAGCGGCATCCTTCAGGGTGACAAGGGCGTAGTCTGCGCCCTGCTGCTTCAGCTGCCGGGCGGCGGCGCGGATGGCGGCATCATCGGTCAGGGCGGTCACATCCAGCTCTGCCCAGCTGCCGCCGGTGATGGCCTTGCCGTCCAACGGCTTTTCCTCTTCCGGCTCCGGTTCAGACGACGCTGCCTGCGAGGCGGCAGCGCTGCTTGCCGCCGCAGAGGAAGCTGCTGCCTCGGCGCGGGAAGCGCTTTCGGCCTCGAGGTCCCGGTCCTTGACCACGGTATACCATGTGTGGGTGGCCCAATCCAGCACATGGGGTGCGGCAAACCATGCTGCTGCCAGCACTGCCACTACCAGCACCGCAATGCCGATGCCGCGCTTGACGCGCATTTCCCGGCTGTAAAAGCTGCGGTGATAATGCTTGACCTTCTGACGTTTATACTTAGCCATGGTATTCTTTCCTCCCTGTCTGCATTACAGGATGACGGAATGTCCGGTAAAGCCATAGATTGCCAGCGCCAGCACGCCGATATACACCAGCGTAATGGGCAGGCCGCGGAATGCTTTGGGGATGGCTTTGCTGCGCAGGCGGTGGCGTGCCTCGGTGACCAGCAGCACCGCCAGCACATAGCCGATGCCGCTGCCAAGGCCAAAGCCAAGGCTTTCGCCAAGGGTAAAGGTCTGGGTGCGCTCCACCAGCACCGTGCCCAGCACGCCGCTGTTCAGCGCGGCCAGCGGCACGATGCGCAGCAGCTGGGCGCGGCGGGGCAGGCTGCGCAGCAGCCACAGCACCAGATGCTCTGCCAGACACACCACGGCGATGCTGGCGATATACACCAGCGGGCGCAGCTGGGCGCGGTTATCCAGCGGGGCAATGAACCACCGCCCGGCAAAGAAAGCCACCGGCGCCACCAGCACCTGCGTGATGCACAGCATCATGCCGAACAAGGCGCTGCTGGTGCGGTCGTCCCCCACCAGCTGCACCATGCGGGACACGCCCAGTGCACGGGTAAAGACAGCGTTCTGTGCAAAAATAGCCAGCAGTGCATAGCTGAAAAACACTGCCGAACTGCTTACAACTTCTTTCACGGTTCGCGGTCCGCCTCCTTCTGGTAGTGCACGGTCAGGGTATCCCGCGCTTCCTTTTGCAGATATTCCTTGCGCTTTGCAGCGGCAGCGCGCCAGATGGCGCACAGGATGCCCAGCACGATAAAGCCGCCAGCCGGCATCTTGGCCAGCGGCAGCAGCGCCCAGCGTCCCACCGGGGCACCAAACACGGTGCCAAGGCTGAGCCACTCGCGCAGCATACCCACCACCACCAGCAGCAGCGCATAGCCCACGGTGATGCGCACGCCCTTGGAAACGGCCTTATGCACCGTCTCCTGCACGCGGCCGAAGCGGTAGGTCAAAAGCGGCTCCACCACCAGCATGGGCAGGTAGATGCCAAGATTCAAAAGACCCGTGCCGAACACAAAGTTCAGAATGGGATACGCCGCCAGGTACACCACAGCGGCGCTGGCTGCGTACAAAAGTGCACGGGGCAGCAGCTTTTTTTGCAGCTGCTCCGGGGTGGGCTCCTCGTCCCGCAGGGGCACAAGGCGGCTGAGCAGGCAGGCCAGCACGCGGGAGGGCACCAGCAGCAGCGCCACCGCCGCCGCCAGCATCAGGCTGTTCTGCCCGGTGGTAGCCACGACCACCAGCGGTGCCAGACCCATGCCCTGCATGACCACCGGGTTATTCAGGAACACGCGGTCGTGATGGGCAAACTTTTCGGGATCTTTTAAAATCAGTTCCGCAGTACGCTTTTTCATTCCGCAGCCTCCTTTCGTTCGGACGGCAGACGGTGCAGCAGACGGTACAGCCGCTCCTCGGTGCGGTCAATGAGCGCGGACACACTGTTGACTGCCAGCAGTGCAAAGCAGACGCCGGTCTCGTACACGCCAAAATAGCGGAAGCCCATGGTGGCGATGCCCACCAGTGCGCCGTACAGGATGCGCCCAAGCCGGTGATGGGCACAGGTGTAGGGCTCGTTGAGCAGGAACACCGCGCAGAACAGCATTGCACCGGTGTGCAGCTCGTCCCGGATGCCCTGCAAGCGGGGCATCAGGCTGCTGAAGAGGGTGCTGTCTGCCAGACCTACCTGCCGCGGGAAGAAGAAAGCGATGAGCCCGCAGGTGATGAGAAAGCTCGCCGATGCGCCGATGTGCACGTCCTTCTGGGTCCACAGCACAAGGCCGCAGGCCAGAATGACCAGCGCTGCGCCGGTGCCCATGGGGGCGGCAAACTCGCCCAGCACAACGGCGAGGGTGTTCAGGTTCAGGATACCGCCGCTGCGCAGGGTATCCTCGATGGTGCTGCTCACCGGCACGGCAGAGGCGTTCCACAGGGGCAGCGGCGTATAGGGCTGCGGGTAGCGCACCACCTGCTCCGGCCACGATACCGCCGCCACGGCGTAGCCCACGGCAGCGGGGTTGAAGGGGTAGCTGCCGTAGCCGCCAAAGACCTCCTTACCGATGAGCACGCCCGCCAGCACTGCCACCACCAGCACATAGATGTCCACGGTGGCGGGCATGAGCAGGGCGATGATCAGGCTGAAACTCTCGTTGGAGAGATCTTTATTGGTGTACACCCGATGGCGCAGCAGCGCCACCAGACGGTCGCACAGGTTGCCGGTAAGCAGGGCGATGCCGCACAGCAGCAGCGGACGTGCGCCGTAGAAATAGCAGGCCATGCACAGCAGCGGCACACACAGCCAGAAAACGTGCTGGTAGTACCGGCCGGTCTTTTGCAGCTGTCGTTCCTGCTCTTGGATCAAAGCTTCATCCATATACAGCCCTCCTTACAGGCTGGCCAGTGCGCCCACAGCCGCAGAGGGGTCGGCAGCGCCGAACACGGCACTGCCCGCCACCAGCACATCGGCACCGGCTTCTACGCACAGGGGTGCGGTGGCGGCATCCACGCCGCCGTCCACCTCCAGCAGGTAGGAAAGGCCGCGTGCTTCCCGCTCTGCCTTGAGCCAGCGCAGCTTATCCAGCGCCGAGGGCATGAACTTTTGCCCGCCGAAGCCGGGCTCCACGCTCATCACCAGTACCAGATCCAGCTGCTCCAGCCACGGGGCCAGCGCCTGGGCCGGGGTACCGGGCTTGATGGTCAGACCCACCTTGCAGCCCAGCGCACGCACGGCGTCAATGGTGGCCTGAATATCATCTTCGCACTCCAGATGGAAGTTATACAGGGTAGCACCGGCCTTGATGAAGGGCTCGGCGTATTGCAGCGGGTGGCTGATCATCAGATGCACGTCGTAAAAGGCATCCGGCAGCGCCTTGTGCAGGCTTTTGAGCACCGGCACGCCAAAGCTGATGTTGGGCACAAAATGCCCGTCCATCACGTCGTAGTGCAGCATCTGTGCGCCGGCGTCCAGCACCATGCGGCAGTCTGCACCCAGCTTGCCAAAATCAGCAGAAAGAATCGAAGGACTTACGATGGCCATAATATTTCATTACGCTCCGTTATTTTTAGCAGTTTTTATCCAATTCGTTGCGCGTTTTGCGGGCTTTTCCCGCCCGGAAAACACGCGGGCATGGTTATCTTTTAGTTTACATGAAAACGGCCAAAAAATCAAACCCGCAGCCGTTTTTTTCACCGAAAAGTCGTAAATGGCGCAAAAAGTCCATAAGGCGGGTTCGCCCTCTCAGTCACCTTCGGTGACAGCTCTCCCAAAGGGAGAGGCAAGAGCACTGCCGAAAGCTTCTTCATTGCACCTAAAACGTTAGCAATGGACTTTAAAGCTTGGCTCTCCCTCTGGGAGAGCTGGCGCGGGAGCGCCTGAGAGGGCGACAACGCCAAAGCAGCCAGACCGCCCGGGCGGGGCAGTCTGGCTGCGGGGTCTTATTCTACCGGCTTCATGCTGGCGGGGTCCTCTACCGCGCCGGGCTGACCGGCGGCGTCCGGCAGACGCTTCATGCCGCCGGGATTAGGGGAACAGGTGGGCAGGGTGAACACAAAGCGGCACCACTCGCCCTGCTGGCTCTCCACGCGGATCTGCCCGCCGGACAGATTGACCAGCACCTTGCAGATGTTCAGCCCCAAACCGGAGCCACGGGCGTGCAGGCCGCGGGAGCGGTCCTCCTTGTAGAACCGCTCGAACACATAGGGCAGCGCCTCCGGGCTGATGCCCTGCCCGGAGTTCCAGATGGAGATCTCGGCCTCGGGGCCAAGCTTTTCCACGCTGAAGCGGATGGTGCCGCCCGCCGGGGTGAACTTAATGGCGTTGTCCAGCAGGTTATACGCCACCTGATGGATCAGGTCAGGGTCGGCGTAGACCAGCACCTTTTCATCCATGGTCAGGCCTTCCAGCTCGATCATGCCGTCGTTGATGCGCTGCTCTGCCGCCAGCGCCACGCCGGTCAGGGTCTCCCAGATATTGAACATCCGTGCGTTCACCTGATACTCTCCGCTTTCCAGCTTGGAGAGATCCAGCATATTCTGGATGAGCCGCGCAAGGCGCCCGGTCTCCTCGCTGACCAGCTGCAGATAGTGGTTCTGCAGCTCGGGCGGGATGGTGCCGTCCAGAATGCCGTCCACAAAGCCCTTGATGGTGGTCATGGGGGTGCGCAGCTCATGGGCGATGTTGCCCATGAACTGCCCCCGGGAGTTATCATTGGACTGGATATTCTCCGCCATCTGGTTAAAGGTGCGGGCAAGGTCTGCCACCTCGCCATCACCCTCCACGCCCTCCACGCGGACGGAGAGGTCGCCGCCGCCAAAGCGCTGGGCGGCATCAGTGACCTTTTGCAGCGGGTCGGTGAGCTGCCGCATCAAAAGGCGGGTCAGCACGCTGGCGCACAGCAGCATCACGCAGGCGGACATGAGAAAGTTCGACCAGAACTGCTGTTTAAAGTCGGTGAGCTGCGCACCGGAGGAGCACAAAAACAGCCAGCCGCTGAACAGGCTCTGGTCGTCGATGGTCTCCACCGCCGCAATATAGCTTTTTTCGGTCAGGGCACCGCCCAAATCGCCGAAAGCGTGGTAGTGCCGGGCGTCCGGGTCAGCCACTGCATTGGCGCGCCGGCAGATATCCAGCGGCACAGTGTCGGTGGTAAGCTTGTCCGGGTCGGAGGCAATGAGCACATTGCCCTGCCGGTCGGTGAAAAACAGATAGGCCTCGGCGCTCTCGCCGATGATCTCCAGCTTGGTGTTCAAAGCGTCCAGCTCTGCGCCCTGCGGCATGGTCTCGCTGTTTACCAGATACTCCGCGGTGCGCTTGGCAACGTTTACCACCTGATCCAGCGTTTCGTAGCGATCCTTCGCAAAATAATTTTTGAACAGCACCCACTCCGAGCAGCCCATCAGCACGATGCCCAGCACCATCAGGGTGGACACCATGGAGAAAAAGGCCGTGGAGATACTTTTACGCATTACTGACGCACCTCGAACTTATAGCCCACACCCCAGACGGTTTTCAGCTCCCACTTATCGGAAGCACCGGCCAGCTTTTCGCGCAGGCGCTTGACGTGGACATCAATGGTGCGGCTGTCGCCGTAGTACTCAAAGCCCCACACCTCGTCCAGCAGCTGGTCGCGGGTGTACACGCGGTTGGGGTGGGAGGCCAGACAGTTCAGCAGTTCCAGCTCCTTGGGGGGAGCTTCCACCACCTTGCCCTTGACCCGCAGCTCGTAGCTGTTCATATCCAGACGGAGGTTGTCGAACTCAATGACGCCCTCGGTGCTCTCGGCGGCAGCGGAGGTCGTCTGGCAGCGGCGCAGCACCGCCTTGATGCGCGCCACCACTTCTTTTGCATCAAAGGGCTTTACCATGTAATCGTCCGCGCCAAGCTCCAGGCCCAGCACCTTGTCAAAGGTCTCGCCCTTGGCGGTAAGCATCATTACCGGGGTGTTGCCCGCCTTGCGGATGCGGCGGCAGACCTCAAGGCCGTCCATGCGGGGCATCATCACGTCCAGCAGCACCATGTCCGGCTTGACCGCGTTGAACTTTTCCAGCCCTTCTTCGCCATCGTTTGCCACCGTGACCTGATAGCCCTCCTTGGTCAGGTACAGCCGCAGCAGCTCGCAGATGTTGGCGTCGTCGTCCACCACAAGGATCTTTTCGTTTGCCATAAGTTTTCCTCCCCTTTTATGCAGGTTTTTGCTGTATCTTCAGCCCTTCCGGGCGTTTTGACAGGCTCTTTCCTTTCTATTATACGGGACAGTTATGACAAAATAAAGAAGGAAGTGTAGTTTTTTTCACATTTCTGCCCGCGCAGCCGTGCTATCGGCAAGAAACGTTTACAATGGAACCTCCGAAATTTGATTTCTTGCCGATAAAATGGTATAATCATTCTACTGGGAGGTGTTATCATGAAGTACCATTCTGTCGCTGATACGGCAAAATTATGGAATGTTTCAGAACGAACTGTCCGCAACTACTGTGCTATCGGCAAGATCCCGGGGGCCGTGCTTACCGGCAAGACTTGGAACATTCCGCAGGATGCAAAGCGCCCGGCGCGCACCAACAAAAAGCCGGAAGCACCCCGTACCCTGCTGGATGTTTTGCAGAACGAGATGACCGGGCAGGTCAAGGGCGGCATCTACCACAAAATTCAGATCGACCTGACCTATAACTCCAACCATATTGAGGGCAGCCGCCTGACCCATGACCAGACACGGTATATCTACGAAACAAACACCATCGGCATGGAGAATGGTATTGTCAATGTGGATGATGTGGTCGAAACGGCCAATCACTTCAAGTGCATTGACCTTATCATCCGAGATGCAAAGAAACCCATCAGCGAAGCGCTTATTAAAAAGCTGCACCTTACCCTGAAAAGCGGCACCAGCGATTCCCGCAAAGACTGGTTCGCCGTTGGCGAATATAAAAAGCTTCCGAACGAAGTCGGCGGCAGAAGCACCACCGCACCGGAACTGGTTGCCCCACAGATGAAAGAGCTTTTATCTGCGTACAATCAAAATTCTGCCAAGTCGCTGGAAGACCTGCTGGAATTTCACTATGCCTTTGAATCCATCCATCCGTTTCAGGATGGAAATGGCCGTGTCGGGCGGCTTCTGCTCTTCAAGGAGTGCCTGCGGAACAACATCGTGCCGTTTATTATCACGGATGACCTCAAAATGTTCTACTATCGGGGTCTGCACGAGTGGAAAACCGAACGCGGGTATCTGCTGGACACCTGCCTGACCGCGCAGGATCAGTTCAAAGCCGTCCTGGATTATTTCAGGATTCCTTATTCAAGATAGCCCCGCCCCCTTGCGCTGGCGGGGTTCATCGCGTATAATGGTAGATGTATCGTTATGCCAAAAAACGTGTAAGGAGCGTATTTTATATGAAGTTAGGTATCGTCGGTCTGCCCAACGTGGGCAAGTCCACTCTGTTCAACGCCATCACCTCCACCAAGAATGCGGAGGCTGCAAACTATCCCTTCTGCACCATCGAGCCGAACTCCGGCATCGTGGCTGTGCCGGACAAGCGGCTGGACAAGCTGGCCGAGATCTGGCAGACCAACAAAAAGACCCCCGCTATCGTGGAGTTCGTGGACATTGCCGGTCTTGTGAAGGGCGCAAGTCAGGGCGCGGGCCTTGGCAACAAGTTCCTTGGCCATATCCGCGAGTGCGACGCCATCGTGCACGTTGTGCGCTGCTTTGACGATGACAACATCATCCATGTGGTGGAGGACGTGACCAAGGCCGAGGCCGTGGACCCCATTGCCGATATTGACGCCATCGACTATGAGCTGATCCTCTCCGACCTTGAGGTGGTGCAGAACCGCGCTGGCCGCATGGCAAAGGCTGCCAAGAGCGGCAACAACAAGGGCGCTGCCGCCGAGGCCGCATGGCTGCAGCAGCTGGCCGACCATCTGAGCACCGGCAAGCCCGCCCGCAGCTTCGATTTTGACCCCACCGACACCGAGCAGCAGACCGTTCTGCACGAGATGGGTCTGCTGAGCGCAAAGCCGGTGCTGTACGCCTGCAACGTGGGCGAGGATGACCTGATGGAGGGCATCGAGAACAACAAGTACGTCCCGCTGGTGGCTGCCCGCGCCAAGGAAGAGGGTGCCCGCTACATCCCCATCTGCGCCAAGACCGAGGAGGATATCGCGGATTACAGCCCCGAGGAAAAGAAGGCGTTCCTTGCCGAGATGGGCATCGAGGCCAGCGGTCTGGACAACCTGATCACCGCCAGCTACGACCTGCTGGGCCTGATCTCCTTCCTGACCGACGGCAAGAAGGAGTGCCGCGCATGGACCATCCGCAAGGGCACCAAGGCTCCGCAGGCTGCCGGTAAGATCCACAGCGACTTCGAGCGCGGCTTCATCCGCGCCAGCGTCATCGGCTATAACGATCTGGAAGCCAACAACTTCGACTACGCCGCCGTCAAGGCCAAGGGTCTGCAGCGTACCGAGGGCAAGGAGTATGTTGTCAACGATGGCGATGTCATCGAGTTCCTGTTTAATGTTTAAAGTTCTTCCCGTGAAAAGTGGAACCCGAAATGCCCGCGTTTGCGCAGCAATGAAAGCCCCAGTGGGGCTTTTAAGTGGCAGAGCGGTCTGCGTAAGCAGATGGAGGGGTTTTACCCCGACAAGCTCCGCAGGCGGTTCGGGTTCCTGAATTAAAAAGAATCATTCCTCTGAATATGGCCAAAGCGCACGCGGCGGCCATTTTTGATCGTAAAAGGAGCTTATTACCATGATCTTTGGTATTATGGGCGCTATGCCCGATGAAGTAGACCAGCTGTGTGCAAAGCTGGAAAATGTCACCGTTGAGCCCTACGGCGGCGTGGAGTACCACAAGGGTACGCTGGCCGGCAAGCAGGTGGTGGTATGCTGCGCCGGTATGGGCAAGGCCAACGCCGCTGCCACCACGCAGGTGCTCATTACCAAGTTCGGCGCGGAGAAGATCATCTTCTCCGGCATTGCGGGCAACATGACCAGCAAGATCGGCATCGGCGATGTGGTCATCGGCAAAACGGTGCTGTACCACGACGCCCAGTTGGATATGATCTGCCAGAACCCGCCGTTCCTGAAGGAATACTCTGGCGACCCGGCACTGATCGCCGCCGCCGAAGCCGCCTGTGCCGAAGCCGGGGTCAAGGCACTGGTGGGCAAGATCGCCACCGGCGATTTGTTCGTGGGCGACAGCGAAACGAAAGCCGCCATTGAAGCCAAGTGCGCCCCGGACTGCGTGGAGATGGAGGGCGCTGCGGTAAGCCAGATCGCCGCCAAGAACGGCGTGCCCTGCGTCATTCTGCGCGCCATGAGCGACAACGCCGATGAGGACGGCCACGAAGTTCTGGTGGTGAAGAAGTTCTCCATCAGCGAGTATGTCGCCACCGCCACCAAGATCGTGGCAGCAATGGTGGAAAAGCTGTAAAAATCATAGAAACAAAAACAGCCAGACCGGCAGTGCCGGTCTGGCTGTTTTGCGTTTATGTCAGTTTTTGGTCAGGTCTTTGGTATACAGGGCACGGGTGGCGTTGAGCACGGCAATGACCATCACGCCCACATCCGCAAAGATGGCCGCCCACATTCCGGCAATGCCCAGTGCGCCCAGCAGCAGGCACAGTGCCTTGATGCCCAGCGCAAACACGATGTTCTGGTGCACGATGCGCAGGGTGCGGCGGGCGATGCGCATAGCCAGCGCGATCTTGGCGGGGTCGTCATCCATCAGCACCACGTCTGCGGCCTCGATGGCGGCGTCCGAACCCAGCGCACCCATGGCGATGCCCACGTCTGCGCGGGACAGCACCGGCGCATCGTTGATGCCGTCACCCACAAAGGCAAGGTTCTCTTTAGGCTGCTTTGCGGCAAGCAGCTTTTCGATCTGGTCGACCTTATCCCCGGGCAAAAGACCGGCGTGGTACTCGTCCAGATCCAGCTGCTGCGCTACCGCCTGTGCCACCGGCTGTGCATCGCCGGTCAGCATGACCGTCTTGCGCACACCGGAGGCCTTCAAAGCGCGGATGGCATCGGCGCTGTGGGGCTTTACCACGTCCGAAATCAGTAGATAGCCCGCGTAGCTGCCATCCACGGCAACGTGCACGATGGTGCCTACGCCGTCCACGGCGGGCACGGCAAGGCCAAGCTTTTCCATCAGGCGGGCGTTACCGGCGGCAACGCTCTTGCCGTCCACCTTCGCGGTCACGCCATGACCGCCCAGCTCCTGCACGTCCGTGACCCGGGCGGCATCGATGGGCTTGCCGTAGGCAGCTTTGATGCTCAGGGAGATGGGGTGCTTGGACCAGCTTTCCGCCAGCGCAGCGGCTTCCACCAGTGCGGCGTCGGTCACGCCCTCGGCGGGGTGGATGCCGGTGACCTTAAAGGTGCCCTGCGTCAGGGTGCCGGTCTTATCGAACACCACAACGCCGGTGTTGGCAAGTTCTTCCAGATAAGTAGAGCCTTTGATGAGGATGCCGCAGGAGGAAGCACCGCCGATGCCGCCGAAAAAGCTCAGCGGGATGGAGATGACCAGCGCACAGGGGCAGCTGATGACAAGGAAGGTCAGGGCGCGGTAGACCCACTCGCCAAAGCGGGCGGGCTGTCCCATGAGCAGCAGCACCACCGGCGGCAGAAGCGCCAGCGCCAGTGCGCCGTAGCAGACAGCGGGGGTGTACACCCGGGCAAAGCGGGTGATAAAGTTTTCTGCCCGGGCTTTTTTCATGCTGGAATTTTCCACAAGGTCGAGAATTTTAGAGACGGTGGACTCGCCAAATTCCTTGGTGGTGCGCACCTTCAGCAGGCCGGTCATGTTCACGCAGCCGCTGATGACTTCATCCCCGGCGTTCACGTCCCGGGGCAGGCTTTCGCCGGTCAGGGCGGCGGTGTTCAGGGCAGAAGCACCCTCCACGATGACGCCGTCGATGGGCACCCGCTCGCCGGGCTGCATCACGATGACCGTGCCCACCTCGACCTCATCGGGGTCCACCTGTTCCAGCTTGCCGTCCTCGCCCTCGATGTTGGCGTAGTCCGGGCGGATATCCATCAGGCTGGCAATGCTCTGGCGGCTTTTGCCCACCGCCACGCTCTGGAACAGCTCACCGATCTGGTAGAAGATGATAACGGCGCAGCCCTCCACATAATCGCCCAGTGCAAACGCGCCCACGGTGGCCACTGCCATCAGAAAGCACTCGTCAAAGGGCTGGCGGTTCTTGATGCCCTTCAGCGCCTTGCGCAGCACATCCCAGCCCACCACAAGGTAGGGGATGCAGTAGAGCGCCAGCTCCACCGGCATGGGCAAGGCGGGCAAAAGCTTGAGCACGATCACCAACGCCACGGCGATCAGGATCCGCTCAAGGGTCTTTTTTTGTTTCTTGTTCATAAGCAACGCTCCTCATTTTGCGGTGCAGCGGATGAAAAACGGGTGGTTTTCCACAAGTTTTTCGGCAAAAAAATGGGTATTCCACAGTTTTACCCGGGTTTTCCACACAGTTTTCCGGCAGAAAAGCACTTTTCCACGCTTCTTTTTTGTTTTCCTCACGAAATCCGTTGAAAACCCGGTGAAAATTGTTGAAAAGTGGCGGATTTTTCCACAGAAAAACTCCCCCAGTCCGTACCGACCGGGAGAGCTTTGCCGTACATCAGATATCAAAGATCTCGCAGTCGTCCTCTACCTTCTTGCAGGCAGACAGCACATTCTCCATGGTGGCGTGGGGGTCGGCACCCTCGGCGAACTCCACCTTCATCTTCTGGGTCATAAAGCTGACGGTCGCCTTTTCCACACCAGAAACGGTGTTGGCGGCATCCTCCATCTTCTGGGCGCAGTTGGCGCAGTCCACTTCGATCTTGTAGGTCTTTTTCATAATAAGTACCAGCCTTTCTTTTTGTGCGGGCGTGTGCCCGGTTATTCTTCGATATGGTCCATTCCCATGGAAAGGATGCTGCGCACATGGTCGTCGTCCAGTGCGTAGAAAACAGTTTTGCCTTCCCGCCGGAAGCGCACAAGCTTGGAGTCCTTGAGCACCCGCAGCTGGTGGCTGACGGCAGACTGGCTCAGCTGCACGGCGTCCGCGATATCCTGCACGCAAAGTTCGCTGTCATGCAAGGCGTACAAGATTTTGATGCGGGTGGAATCGCCAAACACGCGGAACAGGTCTGCCAGTTCGTACAGCACCTCATCGTCCGGCATCTCCACCGGCTGTTTTTCCTTTTCCGGCGCGGTCTGTTCTAGCCCGGTCATGCTGTCCTCCCCCTTCGTTTCGATATATGAGCATCTGTTCATGTGTTCATGATAACACGCAGACCGCCCCCTGTCAAGGCTTTTTTCAAAGATTTTCGGCATCTGCTGTAAATTGATGAAATTCGCCTTAAAACGCAGGAAATTTGCGTTTTTGAATCGCAAGAAGGGTGCAAATTAGAGGGCGGCAAAAACAAAAAAGAGCATTGGGCAAAAAAGTGCCGCCCGGCGTGTGCAAAAGCCGGGCGGCAGTGTTTTTCAGGTTCAGGTTTCGCTTTGCTGCTGTTCGTTCAGCAGCTTTTCCAGATCGTACCATGCCTTGATGGCTTGCGGGCGGAACACATAGCGGTACGGTTTGAAGGTGACTTCCTCATTGCCGTCTTTGTCGGTCTTGTAGTAGTCCTTCATCAGGCCCTGCTCCACACACCAGCGGGCCGCAGCCTGCGCATCATCGTCGTCCTTGTCAATGTCGGGGTACAGCGCGGTGCTTTCCGGCTGCGGGCAGTCGGCGCGCTTCCACAGAGCAAGGGCAAGCTGGATGCGGTTTTGCGGGATGAAGCCGTAGAGGTGGTGCAGCCACGCATGGGTGCCCACAAGATAGGTGGCGGTGCCGATCACGGCACCTGCGATCACAGCGCCTGCGCCGCTGTCACCGCTGCCGCCATCGGAAGGTGTGTCCGGGTTATCCGGCTGTTTCAGGGTAAAGCTGACCACCACATTGCTGGCGGGCATGGTAAAGGTGCCATCTGTTACGGTGACAGGCTTGCCGCCCGCGTCGGCCACGACCCACTCGCCAAAGGCTTTGCTGCCGTCAGCAGGCAGAGCGGAGGCGTTGAATGCAATGGACACAGCCGCGCCCTCGGCGGCGGACTTGACCTGATTACCGCCCACGGTAACGGTCACGGCATCTGCCGCAATGCCCTCGGGCGGGTCTACAGTAAGGGTGTACTGCGGGATGATGTCAATGGCCTTGACCACCGGTGTGACCTTTACCGCGTGGCCGCGCATGGCAAAGGTGCTGCCGTTAATGTCCTGGCCGTCTACCTGCCAGTTTACAAAGTCGTAAGCGCCGGTGTAGGTCAGGACGACGTCATTGTTCTCGATAGCATAATCAGAGGAGGCCGTGCCGTCGGTCACGGCAACATGGTATGCCCTGATGGTGCTGATCTCCACATCATTGCTGGGCATGACAAAGGTGGTTTTGCGGTCGTCCTTGTTGTTATCAAAGCTCACACCTTTGGACTTGGAATCCCAGCCAGCGAAATGCACGTCCTCAGTGTCCGGGTTGGCCTCAATGGTCACCGTTTCGCCCTTTTTGGCTTCGGTCACGGTGGTGCCGCCCACACTGGCTGTACCGCCGTTTACCGTAATGGTCGAGGGGATACGGTAACTGGCCACGAGAGCCATATTGGGGGTCAATGTTTTCACATCCACCGGGGTGTCGTCGTGGCCGGGGTTGTAGCGCGCATCGGAGGCATCTTTGTACCAGCCGTCGATCTTGCTGCCGGTGGTGCCGTAGGTCTGACCCATGTCTGCGGCGTCCAGCAGGGAGGTGCTGCTCATCCAAGAGCCGAGGTAAATGTCTGCGCCCTGTGTTTTGGCGGTGTTGTTGCAGACCGTGCCGCTGGTAAGGGTGAGTGTTTGATAATTGTAGATACCGCCGCCTTCAGTGGCTGTGCAGCCGGTAATGCTGCCGCCGGTCATGCTCATGCTGTCATTGATATACACGCCGCCGCCTTCAGTGGCTGTGCAGCTGGTAATGCTGCCGTTTGTCATCTTCAAAGTGCTGCTAATGCCAGCGATATACACGCCGCCGCCTCTAGTGGCTGTGCAGTCTTTGATCGTGCCGCCGTTCAGCGTCGTAGTCGCGTTGGAAATATTAACGCCGCCACCGGAGAGGGCGGAACAATGTGTGATCGAGCCGCCGGTCAGCTCAAACGTGCCATGAGCGAACACGCCGCCGCCCCAATTACTGGCGGTGCAACTCTCAATGCTGCCGCCGCCCATGGTCAGGGAGCCGGAAGGACCAATGTAAATGCCGCCGCCCGACCTGTAACTTCCGACTGCCTTGCAGCCGGAGATGGTGCCGCCGTTCAGAACAACTGTGCCCGCAGCATAGATGCCGCCGCCGTCGCTAGCGGAACAGTCTTTGATCGTGCCGCCGTTCATGGTCATCGTGCTGCCGCTGCCAACATAAACACCGCCGCCGCTGCCGCTGCCGGCAGAGTTCGTAAAGTTCTGGATGCAGCTGTTTGCCTCCATCTTCAGGGTGCCGCCGCTCTCCACGGTGACACCGGGGGCGCACCTGGTCTGGCTTTGGCCGTCAAGGCAGACGTTGGACAGCGCAAGCTCTGCTCCGGAGACCTTCAGGGTGCCATTGACTGAAAAGTTGATGGCGTGTCCATTGCCTATGATCTGGACACGGCGCCCCGCTTTAAAAGTGACCTCATCGGTCACATGAATGCTGTTAGAGAGATATATATTGTGCAGGGTGTCAGAGCTGGTGTCATTGTTGATCGCGTCAACTTCCTGCTTGAAATCTGCGTCATTGGATACCTGATGCTCTTTGCTCAGAAGGTCATTCTGCTCGTCCACCGTCTGCGGTGCCGCAGGGTTGGAAAGCATACCCCCACCAGTATCAGCAAAAGCCGAAACAGGGCAGACGCTCAGTGCCATGCTGAGCGCCAGAAGCATACTGAGGATGCGTTTTGTCATGGCGGATTCCCCTTTCAATATTATATTCCGTGCATTTTTCCGTGCGTTTCGCAAAGGCGAAAAAAACACAATACTACTATATAATAAAATACCATTTTTAAAGCCCAAAAGCAAGCAACCCTGCGTGAAATGCCCTTAAATCGGCGTGAAGTGACCGTTTTGCCCCAAAACAAAGCGCACCCTGCGCCCAAAAACACCGAAAATGGGCAAAAGCGGGTGCGTTTTTGCGCAAAATGTGGTATGCTATAAAGGTATTCATCAAACCTGCGCCGTGCGGCGCATAAGGAGGAACTGTATATGAAGCTGGAAACCGGGATCTGCGGCGAGCAGAGCGTGCGCGTGAGCGCAGAGAACACTGCAAAGACCATGGGCAGCGGCACGCTGGACGTGTTTGCTACCCCTGCACTGGTGGCACTGGCCGAAAAGACCTGCTGGCAGAGCGTTGCCCCTGCGCTGGAAGCGGGCAGCGGCACGGTGGGCACCAAGCTGGAGCTGGAGCACACCGCACCCACCCCTGTGGGCATGACCGTGACCTGCCACAGTGAGCTGGTGGCTGTGGAAGGCCGCAAGCTGACCTTCAAGGTGACGCTTGCGGACGAGAAAGGCCCTGTGGGCGGCGGCACCCACGAGCGCTTTGTCATCTTTGAGGAAAAGTTTGCTGCTAAGGCCGAGGCCAAAAAGGGCTAAGAGTCGCTTTTATCTGTTTCGTCCAGCCGCAGCGGCGGCAAGTCTGCGGCCAGCAGCTGCTGCTCGGCGCGGGTCTGCGCGTCCTGCAAAAGCTGCACGGCCTGCACGCTGGCGCGGAACAGTTCAAAGTACATAGCCTTGTAATCCGGCACGGTGCACACCCCCTTTGCGTTTCTGTGGGTAGTCTGCCCCGCAGCCTGCGCCCCGATACGCCGGACGAACCCCGCAGACAATGATTGACACCTGATATGAGGAGCTTATGAAAAACAAAAACCTTTCTTGGGCGGGGGCGCTGTTCGTCTTTGCCCTGCTGCTGTGGTGCACGGCGGTGACCCCCGGCAAGGTAGCCGACCCCGCCACCTACACCTGTGCGGTGTACAGCACCTTCTTTTCCCTGCTGCCGCCGGTCATTGCCATTGTGCTGGCACTGAACACCAAGGAGGTGTACACCTCGCTGCTGGTGGGCATTGCCTCCGGTGCGCTGCTATATGCCAACGGCAACCTTGAACTGGCGCTGAACACCCTATTCTTCAACGAGGACGGCGGCATGATCACCAAGCTGTCGGACTCCGGCAACGTGGGCATTCTGGCCTTTCTGGTGATGCTGGGCATTCTGGTGGCGCTGATGAACAAGGCGGGCGGCTCGGCGGCCTTCGGCCGTTGGGCCTCCACCCACATCCACAGCCGGGCGGGCGCACAGTTTGCCACCCTGCTGCTGGGCGTGATGATCTTTGTGGACGACTACTTCAACTGCCTGACCGTGGGTTCGGTGATGCGCCCGGTGACCGACCGGCAGAAGGTGTCCCGCGCAAAGCTGGCCTACCTGATCGATTCCACCGCCGCGCCCATCTGCATCATTGCGCCGGTGTCCAGCTGGGCGGCTGCGGTCACTTCCAGCGTCCCGGCGGGTTCCGGCATCAACGGCTTCACCATGTTCCTGCGCACCATTCCTTATAACTATTACGCCGTCCTGACCGTTGTGATGAGTCTGTTCCTCATCTTTACCGGGGCGGAGTTCGGCCCCATGAAGCTGAACGAGGACAACGCCAAGAACGGCGACCTGTTCACCACCGCCGACCGTCCCTACGGCGACGATGTGGACGATGGGAATGACACCAACGGCCATGTCATCGACCTGCTTGCGCCGGTGCTGGTTCTGATCGCGGCCTGCATCTTCGGCATGGTGTACACCGGCGGCTTCTTTGAGGGCGTGGACTTCATCACCGCCTTTGCAGACTGCAACGCCTCGGCGGGTCTGGTGCTGGGCAGCAGCATTGCCCTGCTGTTCACCTTTGTATTTTACCGGGTGCGCAGCGTGATGACCTTTCAGGACTTTGCCGCCTGCATCCCCGAGGGCTTTAAAGCCATGGTCAGCCCCATGCTGATCTTGTCCCTTGCGTGGACGCTGTCCGGTATGACCGGTCTGCTGGGAGCAAAGTATTATGTGGCAAATCTGCTGGGCAATTCTGCGGCGGCGCTGCAGTATCTGCTGCCGTTCATCATCTTCCTTGTGGCGGTGTTCCTTGCCTTTGCCACCGGCACCTCCTGGGGCACCTTCTCCATCCTGATCCCCATCGTCTGCCACGCCTTCCCGGACGGCGAGATGCTGGTGGTGTCCATTGCCGCCTGCCTGTCCGGTGCGGTGTGCGGCGACCACTGCTCCCCCATCTCGGATACCACCATCATGGCCTCGGCGGGCGCACATTGCAGCCATGTGAACCACGTTTCCACCCAGCTGCCCTACGCCATTACGGCGGCGGCCTGCTCGGCGGTGTGCTACATCATCACCGGCCTTGCACAGGCAGTGCTGGGCAGCCGCGCAAGCCTTGTTACCTCGCTGGTGTTGCTGGTGGTTGCCATCGTGCTGGAACTGGCGGTGCTCGGTGTTATCCGCGCCCGCACCCGGGCAAAAACTTCCGGGGATGCTGTGTAAAAATTCCGCTATGCAGCGGGGCATTTTCGTGGTATACTAGCCGTATAGCAAGAAAACTAAAGCATCGGAGGCGCATGACCCATGCTGGAAAAAGCTTTTCAGGACGTCTATACCAAATTCAAGCTGCATTTTTATCAGAACGTGTTCCAGCGCTTTGCCACCCGTGAGGCTACCCTGACCACGGTGGAGTCCTTCTGCATGGAGGGCATCATGGCCATGGGCGAGCCCACCATTGCGGAGTTTTCCCGCATGATGCAGATCTCCACCCCCAATGCGGCGTACAAGATCGGCAGTCTGGTGAAAAAGGGCTACGTGGAAAAGATCCAGTCCACCACCGACCGGCGGGAGTACCATCTGCGCCCCACCCAGAAGTATATCGACTACTACAACATCAGCTACTCGTATCTGCACACCGTAGTGGAGCGTGCCCGGCAGCGCTTTACCCCCGAGGAATGCGCAAAGCTGGAACAGATGCTTACCGTCGTGAGCACCGAGCTGATGCCGGAACTGGACATACTGAAAAAAGGCGAGGAATAAGAACAATAAAACGGCTGCTGCACCAAAAACGTGCAGCAGCCGTTTTGCATATCTCGTTACAGCACCATAAACAGTGTACCGGCGGTGATGAGGGCGCAGCCGATCAGGCTTTTGGCGGTAAAGGGCTCGTGCAGCACCACAAAGGCCAGCGCAAGGGTGATGACCACGCTCAGCTTATCAATGGGCACTACCTTGGACGCTGCGCCCACCTGCAAAGCGTGGTAGTAGCACAGCCAGCTTGCGCCGGTGGCAAGGCCGGACAGCACCAGAAACAACCAGCTGCGGCGTGAGATGTCCGCAATGCCGGTCTGGGTGCCGGTGAGGAACACCATGCCCCAGCTCATCAGCAGCACCACCGCCGTGCGGATGGCGGTGGCAAGGGTGGAGTTGACCCCCTCGATACCGATCTTCGCCAGAATCGAGGTAAGAGCGGCAAACACCGCAGACCCCAGCGCGTAAAGGAACCACATGGCAAACGCCTCCTTTTTGCCCCAGTATACGCCTTTATATGACAGAATACAAGGCTGCGGGCAGGCGGCGCGCATTCTAAATCGTTATGTATGATACTCCATCCACTTGCCCTTCCATGCGTACAGGATCATGAGCAATGCGCCCAGACCCCAGCTGACGGGGTAGAGGATGAACACGCCCTCGATGCCGGAGAAGAAGGGCAGCAGAAACTGGATCCACACCACACGGAACAGGCACAGCGAGACCAGCAGCACCACCATGGGCGGGATGCTGGCACCCGTGCCGCGCACGGCACCGGCAAGGCCGTGCAGGATGCTGAGCAGGAAGTAGAACGGGCAGAACCACCGCATGGCCAGCTTGCCGTAGGTGACCACGGCCTCGTCGGCGGTGAACAGGTGCAGAATGGCATCTTGCCCGGCCAGCAGGGCAGCGCCGGTGCAAAGGGTGTAGAGGACCCCGATGGCAAGGGTGACCCACACCGAGCGCTTTACCCGGTCCAGACGCCCCGCACCGTAGTTCTGCCCCACAAAGGTGGTGGCAGCCATGCTGATGCTGCTCACCGGCAGAATGTTGAAGCCGTCGATCTTCATGTAGGCTGCAAAGCCCGCCATGGCGGCGGCGCCGTAGCTGTTTACGCTGGCCTGCACCAGCACGTTGGAAAAGGAGATGACCATGTTCTGGATGCCGGTGGGCAGACCCACCCGGATAATGCGGCCTGCCATTTTGCGGTGCAGCCGGATGGCGGAAAGCTCCACCCGGCAGGCGTCCTCGCTTTTCATCAGAAAGCGCAGGCTCAGCACGCAGGACACCAGCTGGCTCAGGTCTGTGGCGATGGCAGCGCCTGCCACCCCCATCCGCAGCCCCACGATGAACACAAGGTCCAGCACGATGTTGGTCACCGACGCCCATGCCAGATACACCAGCGAGCGCCGGGAGTTGCCGGCGGCGTTCAGGATGCCGGCGGTCATGTTATACACCACGCTGAACAGCACCCCGCCAAAGTAGATGCGGATATAGGTCACAGCGTCCGCCAGCACCTCGGCGGGGGTATTCATGGCCACCAGCAAGGCGCGCCCGCAGGCAACGCCGCCCACCGTCAGCAAAAGTCCCATGACCACCGCAATGGCAAGGGAGGTGTGCACCGCCTCGCGGGTCTCCTTGTGGTCGCCCGCGCCCAGATACTGCGAGACCACCACGCCCGCACCCACGGCCAGTCCCTGACTGAAGCCGATGAGCAGGTAGATGGGCGACCCGCTGGAACCCACGGCGGCAAGGGCATTACTGCCCACAAAATTGCCCACGATGATGCTGTCGGCGGTGTTGTACATCTGCTGCAGCAGGTTGCCGAAGATCAGCGGCAGGGCAAACAGCAGCAGGCTTTTTACAATGCTGCCCTCGGTCATAAGGGTAGCGGTATTCCGTGTTTTTACGGCGGCCATGGGGCTCCTCCTCTCAGCGCAAAAAATCGCTTATAACCCCTAGCATAGCACAAACCCCGCCCCGGGACAAGGGGCAGGGCTGACGATTTTAAATCGTCTCGCCCGCCGACAACAGCGGCGGCGCTGCGCTGCCGTACAGTCTGCGGTCAAGATGGTTCTGCGTGATGCGCACCACCGTGCCGGACAGCGCAATTACGCCGATGAGGTTCGGCAGCATCATCAGGCCGTTGAAGGTGTCGGAAAGCGTCCACGCAAGGTCCAGCCGCATCACCGCACCCAGCGGCATCAGCGCCACGAACAGCACCCGGTAAAATGCCCCTGCCCCTGCGCCGAAGAGATACTCTACGGCCTTGCAGCCGTAGCAGCTCCAGCCCAGGGTGGTGGAGTAAGCGAACAGTAGCACACACACCGCAATAAGCTTAGACCCCAGCGCGCCGAAAACGGCGTCAAAAGCCTGCCCCACCAGCGCACTGCCCGCCGCCCCGGCGGCGATGCGCCCGGTGTCCGGCTCTACAAGACCGGAGGTCAGCACCACCAGCGCCGTCAGGGTGCACACCACCATGGTGTCCGCAAACACCTCAAAAATGCCCCACATGCCCTGCTGCACCGGCTCTTTTACGTTGGAAGCCGCGTGCACCATCACCGAGGAGCCAAGCCCGGCCTCGTTGGAAAAAGCACCCCGCTTAAAGCCCCAAGTGACCGCCCGGGACAGCCCATAGCCTACGATGCCCCCACCGGCGGCTTGCAGCCCGAACGCGCCCTTTACGATAGCGGCAAGCGCCGCCGGGACGGCGGTGATATGCACCCCCACCACGGTGAGCGCACCCACGATGTACAGCAGCGCCATGGCCGGGACAAGCCTTTCCGCCACAGTGGCCACCCGCTTCAGTCCGCCCAGCAAAATCACCGCCGACACTGCCGCCAGCACCGCGCCGGTGACGGCCTCCGGCACGCCAAAGGCCGCCCGCAGATTGCCCGCGATGGAATTGAGCTGGCTCAGGTTGCCGATGCCAAAGCTTGCCAGCGCGCAGAACGCGGCAAACAGCACCGCCAGAACTCGCCCCGGCTTGCCGCCAAGGCCGTCCCGCAGGTAGTACATCGGCCCGCCGCGCCAGCCGCCCGCAGGGTCTTTGCGGCGGTAGTAGATGCCCAGCACGTTCTCGGCGTAGCTGGTCATCATGCCCAGCAGCGCCATGACCCACATCCAGAACACCGCACCCGCCCCGCCGGAGAGGATGGCGGTGGCCACCCCCACAAGGTTGCCGGTACCGATAGTGGACGCCAGCGCGGTGCACAGGCTCTGAAACTGGCTGATGGCCTGTTCCTCGCGGGCGGTATGGGCGGTGACGCTCCGGTCGGTCAGGATGGCGCCGAGGGTGTGCCGCATCCAGTAGCCCCACCGCCGCAGCTGGAAGCCCCCGGTGCGCACCGTCAGCAGCAGCCCGGTGCCGAAGAGCAGCCCCAGCCCCATCGGCCCCCACACGATGCCGTTCAAAGCCTCGATCCCCCGCATGAACCGCTCTGGCATCTCGTGGCCTCCTTTGCTGGTGAAAAGTTACTGTTTACCGTCAGCGGGCAAGGACGCTCCGCTGGGCCAGAGGCAGGGAGGGGTGTTCCGACTCCCCCCTCCCTACCTCTGGACTCCACCCACCCCGCAACGGGTCAAGGGCTGCACGCCCTTGACAATCCTAAAGAAGAAGTCGAAGCACAAAAAAGCTAGCGCTGCGCCAGTCGGCGCTATCGCTTTAACGCTTTTTTCGCTTCTCCATTTATAGCCCCTCAGTCGCTGCGCGACAGCTCCCCCGAGGGGGAGCGAGCACACCCGGAAAGTTTGCAGTTTAACCGCAAACTTTCCCGCTATGCCAAAGGCTCCCTCCCAGAGGGAGCTGGCAAAACCGTCAGGTTTTGACTGAG
>OBRJ01000123.1_pt1 | contig 72460 bp, 70 predicted proteins | sample 1494831 | NCBI WGS metagenome assembly OBRJ01 (sample SAMEA3360658, study PRJEB22359) | human gut metagenome | biome: ENVO:urban biome; feature: ENVO:human-associated habitat; material: ENVO:feces | place: Bangladesh | collected 2011
TACACCTCTCAGATGGTCCGTACCATTAAGTACTTCGCTGAGAACTGCTAATCACAGCTCTACGCTCAAAAGTGCTTGAGGTGCCGTGCTGAATGACGGCTGGTACCGGCTTTGCCGGTGCGAATAGGCTATGATCGGCGCGACAACAGGATATTGAGTTCTACACCCTTCCTTTTGCGGGATTCCGTGAGAGGAAGGGTGTTTTTTATCTGCTTGCAGGGAGAAAATCAACAGAAAGGATGATTTGCTCTGAGAATTGTGCTATACTGAACTTACAGCGTCCCGGAGCCGATGTACCATGCGGACGACATTGCTTCTCTTTGCAGGGAGCATCAGGCGACGGGGAAAAGCATATACACTATAAAAGTTCGCTTTTGGGAACGAGGTAATCAAGAATGGGAAAGTATTTTGGGACCGATGGCTTCCGTGGGGAAGCGGGCATTGATCTGACCGCTGACCATGCCTACAAGGTTGGCCGTTTTCTGGGCTGGTATTATAACGCTCTGCGCGAGCGCAATGGCAACAATGAGCCCGCCCGTATCGTTATCGGCAAGGACACCCGCCGCAGCTCCTATATGTTTGAGTACAGTCTGGTGGCTGGTTTGACTGCTTCCGGCGCAGACGCCTACCTGCTACACGTCACCACCACCCCGTCTGTGGCCTACATTGCCCGCGTGGATGACTTCGACTGCGGCATTATGATCTCTGCCAGCCACAATCCGTTCTATGATAACGGCATCAAGCTCATTGACTGCTACGGTGAGAAGATGCCCGAGGAGACCCTGCTGTTGGTGGAGGACTACCTTGACGGCAAACTCCATGTGTTTGACAAGGACTGGCCGGAGCTGCCCTTTGCACACCGGGAGCACATCGGCTGCACCGTGGACTATGTGGCAGGCCGTAACCGCTACATGGGCTACCTGATCTCTCTGGGTATCTACTCCTTCAAGGGCATTAAGGTCGGTCTGGACTGCGCCAACGGTTCCAGCTGGAATATCGCTAAGTCCGTGTTTGACGCTCTGGGCGCTGACACCTACGTCATCAACAACAAGCCGAACGGCCTGAACATCAACAACAACGCCGGTTCTACCCATATCGAGGGCTTGCAGAAGTTCGTGGTAGAAAACGGTCTGGACGTTGGCTTTGCCTTTGACGGTGATGCTGACCGCTGCCTGTGTGTGGACGAGAAGGGCAACGTCATTACCGGCGACCACATCCTGTACATCTACGGCTGCTACATGAAGGAGCACGGCGAGCTGATGAACAACACCGTGGTCACCACGGTCATGTCCAACTTTGGCCTGTACAAGGCTTTCGATGAGCAGGGCATCGGCTACGCAAAGACCGCTGTGGGCGACAAGTACGTCTACGAATACATGGCTAAGAACAGCTGCCGGATCGGCGGCGAGCAGAGCGGCCACATCATCTTCTCTAAGTACGCCAGCACCGGTGACGGCATCCTGACCAGCCTGAAGATGATGGAAGTTATGCTGGCGAAGAAGATGCCCATGAGCAAGCTGGCCGAGCCGCTGAAGATCTACCCGCAGGTGCTGGAAAATGTCCGCGTGACCGATAAAAAGGCCGCACAGAACGACCCGGCGGTGCAGGAGGCAGTCAAGGCTGTGGCTGAAGCGCTGGGCGATACCGGCCGCATTCTGGTGCGCGAGTCCGGCACCGAGCCTTTGGTGCGCGTGATGGTGGAAGCTCCTGACCACGATACCTGCCAGAAGTACGTTTCTCAGGTGGTGGAGGTCATCAAGGGCAAGGGCTACGCCGTCTGAGACGGAGCACTGCGGCAGATGTTGCCCGTGCACCAAAATGCGGGCGGCAGATGCTCTGTGTGGCGTGATCCTGCATCTTTTTGTTGACAAACCCGCACTTTTTGCGTATGATAAAGGTAACACTGAAAATTGTGTCAAATTGGCTGTGAAGAGAAGAGTACGCACCGTCTGCGCCTGACAGAAAGCCCGAAGGATGGAACCGGGCAGGCCGCGCGATGCCGAAGATGGTCTTGGAGCCGCGCAGGTGAACAATGAGCCTGCGACGGGGTGCGCCCGTTACCGCGCAAAGGCCGGTTTTTGTCGGCTAAAGGCTGCGTCCGTAAGGGCGCAGCGAAGCAAGGTGGTACCACGAAGGTTCAGCGCTCTCGTCCTTGTCCGGTTATACCCGGCAGGACGGGAGCGCTTTTTTGCTTGCAGAACCAAAAGAAAGGAAGATAGAATCCCATGAGCGAACACAAGACATTTTATATCACCACCCCCATCTATTACCCCAGCGATAAGCTGCACATCGGCCACAGCTACACCACCGTGGCCTGCGATGCGCTGGCCCGCTTCAAGCGGATGCAGGGCTACGACGTTATGTTCCTGACCGGCACCGATGAGCACGGCCAGAAGATCCAGGATAAGGCTGCCGATGCCGGCGTCACCCCCAAAGAGTATGTGGACAAGATTGTTGCCACCGTCAAGGATCTGTGGAAGCTGCTGGATGTCAGCTACGACCGCTTTATCCGCACCACCGACGACTACCATATGGAAAGCTGCCAGAAAATCTTCACCAAGCTGTACGAGCAGGGCGATATCTACAAGGGCGAGTACATCGGCCACTACTGCAAGCCCTGCGAGAGCTTCTGGACGGACAGCCAGCTGGTGGACGGCAAGTGCCCGGACTGCGGCCGCGAGGTCTACGATGCCCACGAGGAGGCCTACTTCTTCAAGACCAGCAAGTATGCTGACCGCCTGCTGAAGCTCTACGAGGAGAATCCCCAGTTCATCCAGCCCGAGAGCCGCAAGAACGAGATGATTGCCTTCATCAAGCAGGGCCTGCAGGACACCTGCGTATCCCGTACCTCGGTCAAGTGGGGCATCCCCGTGCCCTTCGACCCCAAACACACCATGTACGTCTGGGTCGATGCTCTGAGCAACTATATCTCCGCACTGGGCTACGGTAACGAGACCTATCACGATTACGATAAGTTCTGGCCGGCTGATCTGCACATGGTGGGCAAGGAGATCCTGCGCTTCCACACCATCCTGTGGCCTGCCATGCTGATGGCACTGGATCTGCCGCTGCCCAAGCGGGTGTTCGGCCACGGCTGGCTGCTGATGAACGGCGGCAAGATGTCCAAGTCTGTGGGCAACGTGGTAGACCCCGTTATCCTGTGCGACCGCTACGGCGTGGATGCCATCCGCTACTTCCTGCTGCGCGAGATTCCCTTTGGCAACGATGGTATGTTCACCAACGAGGCACTGATCAACCGCATCAACAGTGATCTGGCGAACGATCTGGGCAACCTGCTCAGCCGCACCGTGGCCATGTGCGAAAAATACTTCGGCGGCACTGTGCATAACGTGGCTGGTACCGAGGCCATCGACACCGAGCTGGAGACCATGGTCAACGAGCTGACCGCCAAGGTCACTGCCGATATGGATGACCTGACCATCCCGCAGGCACTGATGGAGATCTTTGCGGTCATCCAGCGCGCCAACAAGTATATCGACGAGACTGCACCCTGGGCACTGGCAAAGGACGAAGCCAACAAGCAGCGTCTGGAGAGCGTGCTGTACCATCTGTGCGAGGCACTGCGCGTGTGCGGCATCCTGCTGAACGCCTATCTGCCCACCACCGCCCCCAAGATGATGGAGCAGCTGGGTCTGGACGCTTCCGCACTGGATCTGACCAAGACCACCTACGGCGCACAGCAGACCTATACCGTGCATAAGGGAGAGGCACTGTTCCCCCGCATTGATGTGGCTAAGGAGATCGCCCACCTGAAAGAAGAGGACGAGAAGCGCAAGGCCGCTGCCGCTGCTGCCAACAAGGCCAAGGAGGAAGCCGAGAAGAAGGCTGCCGCCCCCGCAGAGGAGAGCGCCGTGGACTTCACCCATGAGGAAGAAATCGACTTTGACACCTTCTGCAAGGTGGAGCTGCGCGTGGCCGAGGTGCGCGCCTGCGAGAACCTGAAGGAGAGCAAGAAGCTGCTGCACCTCACCGTCTTTGACGGCGAGCGGGAGCGCTGCATCCTGTCCGGCATTGCCAAGTGGTTTAAGCCGGAGGATCTCATTGGCAAAAAGCTGGGCATCGTGTGCAATCTGGCACCCCGTCCCATGCTCAAGGGCAAGTACGTCAGCGAGGGCATGATCTTCGCTGCCGACACCGCCGACGGCGGCTGCTCCATTGCTTTCTACGGCGACGATACCCCCGTGGGCAGCCGTATCCACTAAGTGAGGAGTATTATGTCTGACAATACAGCCGTCCGCGCGGCAAAGCTGGATAAGATCTTCGGCACGCCGGTTTGCGCCGTGCTGCTGGCTATCTTCTGCAATGTCCTGTGGGGCTCGGCCTTTCCGTTCATCAAGCTGGGCTACCGCCTGTTCTCCATCGACTCCGGCAACACCGCCTCCATCTTCTGCTTTGCAGGGGTGCGGTTCATGCTGGGCAGCGTGCTGGTGCTGCTGGGCAGCATTCTGCTGCAGGGAAAAGCACCCCGCCTGCCACGGGGCAAGGTGGCAGCCGAGTGCTGCGCGCTGGGTCTGTGGCAGACCACGGCGCAGTATGCGTTCTACTATATCGCCGTGGCCATGCTCACCGGCGCGTTTGGCGGCATTCTGAACAGCACCCAGAGCTTTCTGGGCGTCATCTTTGCCCACTTTATCTACGGCAATGCAGACCGCATGACCCCGGCAAAAACGCTGGGCTGTGCTGTGGGCTTTGCGGGCGTGCTCATCGGCACCCTTGGCAACCACGGCAGCGGCAGCGGCTGGGGCGTGTTCTGCATGATGGCGGCGACCGTCATCTTCACTCTGTCCGGCCCGTGGAACAAGTCGGTCACCAAAAAGGCCGACAGCTTTGCTGTCTGCTTCCTGAATCTGTTTGTGGGTGGGCTGGCACTGTTTGTGCTGGGCACTGTCATGGGCGGCCGTCTCCATGTGCAAAGCGCACTGGCTGCGGTGGTCATGCTGTATCTGGCCTTCATCTGCGGCGCAGGCTATATCCTGTGGGCGCTGCTGATGAAGAACAACCCGGTCAGCCGCATCGCCATCTTTGGTTTCGTCAACCCGGTGGTCAACGTGCTGCTGAGCGCCGTGCTCAACGGAGAACCGCTGTTCCGCTGGCAGTATCTTGCGGCGCTGGTGTTCGTGTGCGTGGGCATCTGGCTGGTGAATAAAGCCCCTGCCCAAAAGGAGAAGGTATGACCGGACCTATTTTTGACACCCACGCCCATTACAGTTCTCGCGCCTTTGATGCTGACCGCTTTGCTCTGCTGGACAGCCTGCCCGGCAAGGGTGTGGTAGGTGTGTGCGAGCAGGCCACCCACTCCGGGGATGCGCCCCGGGTGCTGGAGCTGGCGCACCGCTACCCATGGGTGGTGGCAGCTATTGGCATCCACCCGGAAAGCCTGCTGCCCGCCGCCGACTGCGGCGAGGAAGGCCCCGCGCCCACAGTGTCGGTGTACGGCGGCGACTGGGCCGCTGAGATGCGGGCGTTGATGCCCTACTACAACGACCCCAAGGTGGTGGCGGTAGGGGAGTGCGGGCTGGACTACCACTGGCCCGTGCCCAAGGACGCCCAGCTGGCGCTGTTTGAAGCCGAGATCCGGCTGGCGCTGGAACTGGACAAGCCCATCATCGTGCACGACCGGCAGGCGCACGCAGACGTCTACGCCCTGCTTAAAAAGTACCGCCCCAAGGGCATTGTGCACTGCTATTCCGGCAGCGCCGAGGATGCCGTGCAGCTGGCGGCGCAGGGGTTGTACATCGGCTTTGGCGGTGCCTGCACCTTCAACGGTGCCAAGCGCGCAGCCAAGGCCATCGACGCCCTGCCGCTGGACGCCATCGTGCTGGAGACCGACTGCCCCTACATGGCACCGGAGCCGGTGCGCGGCACCCGCTGTGACAGCTCCCTCATCCGCTATGTGGGTGCATACATCGCCCAGCGCAAGGCACTGGAGCCGGAAGAGGTGTTCCGCACCACCGCCGCAAACGCCCGCCGGGTGTTCGGGCTGTAACCGTTTTTCCGCAGGTCGCGGGGCAAAGCGCTCCGCTTCTGAATAAAAAGCTGATTTATTGAAAACGATAAGAATAAGGAGATCACTATTATGAAGGCACGTATTCCCAAACACCGCGAGTTCATCATCAACTTCCCTGACAGCATCGACCAGAACAAGGCCAACGAGGGCTGGGCAAAGCTGCAGCAGATCGTGGAGGACTACAAGAAGGCACACAACGGCGCTTCTGTTTACGCTCCCACCTTCATCGAGGACTGCGAGCCCGAGGTCAAAAAGCTGCAGGAAGAGTACGGCTTTGAGTACACCGTGGAGTTCGTTCAGTAAGTTCAGCATCGCCTGATAGCAAAAAGGGTCATTGCACAAACCGTGCAATGACCCTTTTTGCGTAAGCCAATCTCGTAAAATGGCATCCCGGAGCGTCCGCAGATGTGCCGTATTATACCTCGTAGTCCAGACAGACGCGGTTTTTGTAGTAGGGGCGCACCTTGCTGTTTGCCACTGCCACATGCGCCGGGTGGGTGGAGTAGCCCTTGAGCGCCTCTGCGCTCTCAAAGGTGGTGTCCAGCATCAGATCAGCGTTGGAGGAGGGAAGGGCATCAATGTTGACATGGATGTCCACAAGCCCCGGAATCTTGCCGGAAAGACCTTCCAACCCCTCTTTGATGCCTGCCTTAACGGCGGCTTTTTCCTCGGCGGACAGCTCGTCCTTCAGCTGCCAGAGAATAACGTGCTTGACCATAACAAAAAACCTCCTGCGTTTTTTCTCATTGTAACAGGGTGAGAAAGAATCCGCAAGAGGAAACAGGAAAGTCTTACGTGGGCGCGAACAGCAGCACCACCAGAAGCACGGCGCAGAGTACCGAAACTACGATGCCCTCCAACCGGGTTAGCCGGATGTACTCCTCCGTAGGTTCGGGCACCTGCGTATACCGCCCACGGGAACGCAAGGCAATGGCATCCTCCGGCTGCAGCGCCATAAAAATACCGAACCCGATGCCAAGAAGCGCGACCAAGATTGATAAGATGACTTCCATGGAAACCCCTCACTTTTTGTTTTTGTCGTCCCTGCTCAGGGTATAGCACAAATGCGAAATCAGCAGCGCAACACAGAACACGAGCGCCGCCACCATCAAAATGGAGTGCAGTGGCTCTACCTTGGGAAGAAAAATATTGACTAACAGGAACGCGCCGCCGATGGTCGATGCTATGCCGAATAATTTGCGAAAGTGCTTCTTTTCGTCCTCATTGCTCCAACCGGTGCCGGTGCCATTGTAAAGGTCCCGGATGCCGCGGTATAAAAACAATACGCCCAGTGCTGCGTTCAGCCAGTCTGAAGTGGAAAGGTTCAGGTTCATATATTTGTACTTACCTCCCGGCGGCTCAGTCCGCGCTGTGCTCCCAGGCCTCATAGGCCACCAGGTAAAGAACATCTACCACAACGGCGACCAACAGCCAGCTGCCGCCCCAAGGAGCCTGGGGCAGGAAGATGTCCAGGAGAGAAACGATGGCGTTAAAGATAAACAGCACGCCGTTTTTCTTCTGCCAGAAGGCACGGTACTCCGGGTCCCGTTCATACTGGTTGAAGGGAAGACGGAGCCAGGGGTCTTTGCCCATAAAATCACGGATGCCGGAGATCAGCCAGAGAATGCTCAAAAGGACATCAAAGAACAGCGGCCAAGAGAATACCAGCTGCATAAAATGCACCTCCCATCTTTTACCATATTATAACATAGGGAGACGAAAACACAAGGACGATATTCAACCTTCCTGCGTAAATTTTGCATAAATTGCGCATCAACTATCTGTTGAAACAACATAAAATAAAACCAGCCGGACGAGGCGGTTGCAAGCCCTCGTCCGGCTGGATACTTACTTCTTCGGAGTCATAAGCCTCTTCTCCTTGGTGACCTCATTTTCGGAATACGGGTTTCATAGGGTGACTCTCCTTAGAAACGTTTCTTCAGAATTTAGGTACTTTGCAAGGGGATGAAAATCAACTGTACATTGGACTGACCCTTTTCTCAACTGTTGGACTGCGGCAAACGGTTCATGAGGATGAATTTCATATTACCACATTCTTTCGAGTTAGATTTGCAAGGGAAACGTCTTACCTAGTACATTGGTAGAACTCCTTTTCAGCTATTCAAATAAGGTTCTCCGGATCATTGATACTTTCATAAGAATCATCTCCAGCGGATCTATCTGAACGCTCTGGGGAAGAATTAAATCGACAGGTTGTCGTGTTATCGCATTATTGATGCTCAAGACTGGCTCTGTTTTTGTGTTTTTATACGGGGGAAACATCCCGTTTGTGGTGAGCCTCTATTTTGCTTCTCAGCGAACCCCGACAGCCTGTCCCTGCTGTGCGGGTTCCATATCAACCATCGGTCTTCGCTCCTTTCTTCTTAAAGTCAGCGGGAGTAACTCTCTTTTGAGCTTCTGCTGTACTTCTCTGGTTTCTGGCTTAATTATACAGGAAGATGCGCGTTTTGTCTATTGGCATACCGCACAAAGAATGAATTTTGTTTTTGTGCAATGTTAAAACCTGCGGCGGTGTGGAAAAATTGCCCAGAAGTTCCGGGTCGTTCGTGAAGGATTTTCCACAAAAGGGGAGAAAGTGCCCGCAAGGTATTATGCGCCGGTTCTATTTGTGCTAAAATAGCGCCAATGAATGGTAGTCGCCGCCGCCCCGCGAGATGAAAGTTTCGCGGGGCGGCTTTTTTGCGGCGAAAATTTGCATAAAAAGAAACGGAGAATCAATCAAAATGCCTAAAACTTTACCGGAACGCATCTTCTTTACCATTGTCATGGCCGCTATCATGGTCTATGGCATGATCGTCTACAATGTGGCATTGAACACAAACGGCGTGACCAACGCCACCTTTGTTATGGCCCTGCACGAAATGCCGATCATGGTGCCGGTGGCCTTTGTGCTGGAATTTTTTGTGGTGGAAAAGCTGGCCACGAAGCTGGCATTCCTGTTTATGCGCCCCACAGACCGCCCGCAGTTCATCACCTACGCCATCTCACTGATGATCGTGTGCATCATGTGCCCGGTGATGAGCCTGGTCGCAACGCTGCTGTTCAAAAAGCCGAGTTTTGGGATGTGGGTGCACACCTGGGGCTGCAATATGCCCATGGCGCTGTGCTGGCAGATGCTGTACTGCGGCCCGCTTGCCCGTGCCATCTTCCGGCTGGTGTTCCGCCGCAGGGAGAAGCAGGGTGCATAAGACGGTTTGTCTGCGATTCTATAATAAATATGTATAAGAAATATACATAAGATGCTGCCCAAACATACCGGGGAAGATACCTATACGTTTTTTATATACCTGATATATAAAAGCTATACGGTACGGCTATTTTTGCGGAAATATTTCCCAAAACCGGCAGAATACGCCTGCAAAGTGCGGAATGAATCCGAGAAAACTGTACGGATTGTATGCTTTTGCGCCTTGCAATTGTGCACCCTGTACAACAGTTTTGTTTTGCCGGTGCAATGCTACCGGGTAAAATGTAGAATGTGCACAAATACCCTTGCCAATTTTGTGCAATCGTACTATTATACACAACGAAAAAAGACGAAACCGACAGAGAAAGGGGAGGGCGCAGACAGCATTCAGGCAGCGCCTTCCTTGCTTTTTTCACGGTACACAGTCTTTTCTTCGCGCGATAAGAAGGTGTGAAGGGGCGCGGAGCAAAGGTGTGCGGCAGATTCTCGGCCGGGGATCTGCCGCACACCCGGCTCCCGCCCGCAGACCCCTATCCCTGCAGGAAGGAGGAAAAGCAAATGAACAAATTGACGCAGGCTCTGATGGAAGAGCTTACCGTGGAGTATGTCAAGGTCGGCTCGCTGCAGATCCCGGAATCGGTGGTCATCAGCTGGGTGATCATGCTGCTGTTGGTGGTGGGCTCCATCCTGCTTACCCGCAACCTGAAGGTGGATCACATCAGCAAGCGTCAGGCAGCACTGGAAGCGCTGTACTCCCTTGGCAAAAACTTCTTTGAAGGGTTGCTGGGCAAGGAGGGCAGTCGCTATGTGCCTTATCTGATGACCGTGGCGCTGTACATTGCCTGCTCCAACGTGATCGGTGTGTTCGGCGTAAAGCCCCCCACAAAGGATCTGGATGTGACCGCTGCGCTGGCGCTGATGAGCATCGTGCTTATCGAGTATGCAGGCGTTCGCGCCCGGGGCGGCGCGGGCTTTCTTAAGAGCCTTGCAGCCCCTACCCCCATCATGACCCCCATGAACATCCTCGAGATCGCCATTCGCCCCACCAGTCTGTGTATGCGACTGTTCGGCAACGTGCTGGGCGCGTTCGTTATCATGGAACTGCTCAAGCTGGTGGTGCCGGTGTTCGTCCCGGCGGTGTTCAGCTTGTATTTTGACCTGTTCGATGGTCTGATCCAGACCTATGTTTTCGTGTTCCTGACCGCACTGTTCATGAAAGAGAGCATCGGCGGCGAGGAATAAACAACAAATTTTAAAACTGTAATTACAAAGGAGATAGAACTATGAGTGGTTTGGTAGCTCTGGGCGCTGGCATTGCAGCGCTGACCGGTATTGGCGGCGGTATTGGCATTGGTATTGCAACGGGTAAGGCAACGGAGGCTATCTCCCGCCAGCCGGAGGCTTCCGGCAAGATCCAGACGAACCTGCTGCTGGGCGCTGCTCTGGCAGAAGGTACCGCAATTTTCGGCTTCGTCGTTGCACTGCTGATCATCCTGTTCCTGGGCCAGTAACGGAGGCGTGGACGAATGCTGAAGTTGGATTTGAACCTGCTGTGGACCGTGGTGGATGTCCTGATCCTGTATGTGCTGCTGCGCAAGTTTTTGTTCAAGCCCATCCAGAACGTGCTGGATCAGCGCCAGAAGATGATCGAGGCAGACATTGCAGCGGCACAGACCTCCAAGACCGAGGCCGCCGCAGCACTTACGACCGCACAGGACAAGCTGCGTAATGTGGACAACGAAGCCGCAGCCCGCCGCGAAGCCTACGAGAAGCAGGCCGAGGTGGAAAAGCAGCAGCTGCTGGCCGATGCGCAGAAGCAGGCTGACGAGATCGTGGCTGCCGGTAAGGCTGCTGTGGAGATCGAGCGCCAGAACAAGCTGCGGGAAGCAGATGCACAGGCTACGGCACTGGCACGCTCCATGTGCGAAAAGCTTTTGAAACATAATTTGACCGCCCAGGATGATGATCAGCTGCTGGACGATCTGCTGCAGAAAGCAGGTGCAGGCAATGGCAACTGAATTCAGTCGTGAATTTTTTGCGGATAACCGCATCGTCAAGGCCAGCCTGCGCTGCGCCCATAAACTCCGCGAAAAAGATCTGGACCGCATCAAGTCGGAGATCAAAAAGCTGTATGACGCCACGGAAGTCATCCTGAATATCACCGTGGACGAGAGTCTGCTTTCTGGCTATGTCCTGCAGGTGGGCGACCGCGTGTTCGACAATTCCGGCCGTCATCAGCTGGACAAAATGATGGAGGGCAAGCCCTCGCTGGCTACCCTCAAGACCCGCATCGAGGACTACAAGCCCGCCGAGACCTCCGCAGAGGGCGGCGTGGTCATCTCCTCTGCCGATGGCATTGTGCACATTGACGGCATGAACCGTGCTGTGTACGGCGAGATCGTCACCTTTGAAAACGGTGCCAAGGGCATGGTGGAAAGCGTGGAGCCGGAGCAGCTGGGCGTTATGCTATTCGATGGCGCCGAGACCGTTGGTGTGGGCACTATGGTCACCCGCAGCGGCAAGCGCGCCGGTATCCCGGTGGGCGATGCTTTTCTGGGTCGTGTTATCAGCCCGCTGGGCGAGCCCATTGACGGCAAAGGCCCCATTGAGGCCGAGGGCTACAACCCCATTGAGAAGCAGGCACCCAGTATTCTGGAGCGCCAGAGCGTGGACACCCCGCTGCACACCGGTATTCTGGCTATCGACTCCATGTTCCCCATCGGCCGCGGTCAGCGCGAGCTGATCATCGGCGACCGCCAGACCGGTAAGACTTCCATTGCCACCGACGCCATCCTGAACCAGAAGGACAAGGATGTGCTGTGCATCTATGTTGCAATCGGTCAGAAGGCTTCCTCCATCGCCCGCGTGGCCGAGGATCTGAAAAAGCACGGCGCTATGAGCTATACCACCATCGTGGCAGCTACCGCGTCGGATTCTGCCCCGCTGCAGTACATTGCCCCCTATGCGGGCACTGCACTGGCCGAGTACTTTATGGCCAAGGGCAAGAGCGTGCTCATCGTTTACGATGACCTGTCCAAGCACGCGGTGGCCTACCGTGCCATCTCGCTGCTGCTGCGCCGCTCCCCGGGCCGTGAAGCCTACCCCGGCGATGTGTTCTACCTGCACTCCCGTCTGCTGGAGCGCTCCTGCCGTATGCGGGATGATCTGGGCGGCGGCTCTATCACCGCACTGCCCATCGTAGAGACGCAGGCCGGCGATGTTTCGGCCTACATCCCCACCAACGTCATCTCCATCACCGATGGTCAGATCTTCCTGGAGAGCGCCCTGTTCAACGCCGGCAACCGTCCGGCTGTCAACGTGGGTCTGTCGGTGTCCCGTGTGGGCGGCGCTGCCCAGACTAAGGCCATGAAAAAGGCCAACGCAAACCTGCGTATCGAGCTGGCACAGTATAAGGAGATGGAATCCTTTGCACAGTTCAGCTCCGATCTGGATGCCGAGACCCGCCGTCAGCTGGAGCACGGCAAGGCACTGATGGAAATGCTCAAGCAGCCGCTGTGCCAGCCCAAGTCCGATGCCGAGCAGGTGGTCATTCTGGTGCTGGCTTCCCATGGCCTGCTGGACACTCTGCCCACCGCAGAGCAGCGGGAAAAGACCGCTGCCTTTGTGCGGCAGTTCCGCGCAGACGTCTCCGGCACCATGCAGAAGATCGATGCCGACGGCAAGCTGGAGCCCGACCGGGTGGATGCCATCCTGAACGCTTGGAAAGCTTATGCGGGAGGCAATGACCATGTCGTCCAGTAAGCTGCTGAAGGAGCGCATCGAGAGCATTCAGGATACCATGAAGATCACCAATGCCATGTACCTGATCTCTTCGTCCAAGCTGCGCAAGGCACGGCAGAACTACCAGAATGTGTCCCCTTACTTCAACCGTATGCGGGACACCATCTCCCGTGTTGTGCCGCATCTGCCGGAGGAGCCGGAGCATCCCTTCTTCCACGAGCGGAATCTGGAAAACCCCCGGCGGGCGTATCTGGTGCTTACTGCCGATAAGGGCATGGCAGGTGCTTATAACCAGAACCTGCTCAAGTTTTTGCGGGAGCACGCAGACCCCAACGACCGCTTTTATGTCATCGGTCAGGTGGGCTACCGTGCCCTGCGCCACCGGGACCCCCGCCTTGTGGAGGAGTTCCGTTACAGCGCTACCGCACCCACCTTGCAGCGTGCCCGCGACATCACGGTAGACGCCATTGATGACTTCAAGTCCGGCAAGCTGGACGAGATCTACATCGTCTACACCAAGATCCAGAACGCCCTTACCAGCGAGCCTGTCATGGAGCGTCTGCTGCCGCTGGACCGGCGGTATTTGCAGCCTGCTCCCAAGGGTCTGGGCGACCCCAGGGGCGAGGTGGAGCTGGTGCCGGACGCATGGACGGTGTTCGAGCAGATCGCACCCATCTATATGCACGGCATGATCTTTGGTGCCATGACCGAAAGCTTCTGCGCCGAGCAGAGCGCCCGCATGACCGCCATGGATTCTGCCACTAAGAGCGCCAATGACATGATCCGGGATCTGCAGCTGGAATACAACCGCACCCGTCAGGGCTCCATTACACAGGAGATCACCGAGATCATCGGCGGCGCGGCTGCCGTGCAGGATCGGACATAATAAAGGAACTTTCTCTGGCATCGCGCAGCGATGGCTGAGAGGATTCGTTGGATAAACAAGATTTGACAAGAGGCAATCCAAATGATACAGGGAACTATTATTCGCGTAGCAGGCCCCGTGGTGGATGTGCAGTTCACCGCCGGCAGGCTGCCTGCCCTGCAGGAGGCGCTTACCGTGACCGCAGAGGGCACCGAGCGCACCATGGAGGTGACGCAGCACGTCAACGAGACCACGGTGCGCTGCATCATGCTTTCTGCCAGCGAGGGTCTGGGCAAGGGAATGCCGGTGGAAGCTACCGGCCACGGCCTGACCGCCCCTGTGGGCGAGGGCACACTGGGCCGTATGTTCGACCCGCTGGGCCGCCCCATTGACGGCAAGGGTGCTGTGGACGAGCTGCCGCACTGGCCCATCCACCGCAAGGCACCCGGCTTTGCAGAGCAGAAGCCCGCAACTGAAATTCTGGAGACCGGCATCAAGGTCATCGACCTGCTGGCACCTTACGCCAAGGGCGGCAAGATCGGCCTGTTCGGCGGTGCCGGTGTGGGCAAGACCGTGCTGATCCAGGAACTGATCCATAACGTGGCCACCGAGCACGGCGGCTACTCCATCTTTACCGGCGTAGGCGAGCGCTCCCGCGAGGGCTGCGACCTGTGGGGCGAGATGAACGCTTCCGGCGTGCTGGACAAGACCGCACTGGTCTTTGGTCAGATGAACGAGCCCCCGGGAGCCCGTATGCGCGTGGCCGAGACCGGCCTGACCATGGCAGAGTATTTCCGTGAGGAGACCCACAAGGACGTGCTGCTGTTCATTGATAACATCTTCCGTTTCGTGCAGGCCGGCAGTGAGGTCTCCGCTCTGATGGGCCGTATGCCCTCTGCCGTGGGCTACCAGCCCACGCTGGCCAACGAGCTGGGCGCTCTGCAGGAGCGCATCACCTCCACCAAGGACGGTTCCATCACCTCGGTGCAGGCTGTCTATGTGCCTGCCGATGACCTGACCGACCCCGCCCCCGCCACCACCTTTGCCCATCTGGACGCCACCACTGTGCTGTCCCGTAAGATCGTGGAGCAGGGCATCTATCCGGCTGTGGACCCGCTGGCTTCCACTTCCCGTATTCTGGAAGCGGACATTGTGGGCGAGGAGCACTACCGCGTAGCCCGCAAGGTGCAGTCCATTCTGCAGCGCTATCAGGAGCTGCAGGACATCATTGCCATTCTGGGCATGGACGAGCTGGACGAGAACGACAAGCTGACCGTCATGCGTGCCCGCAAGTTGCAGAAGTTCCTGTCCCAGCCCTTTGCTGTGGCCGAAAACTTTACCGGCCTCAAGGGCAAGTATGTGCCCCTGAAGGACACCGTGCGCAGCTTTGCCGCCATTGTGGACGGCAAGGCCGACGATCTGCCGGAGTGGGCATTCTTCAACGTAGGTACGCTGGAGGAAGCACGCGAAAAGGCAGAAAAGAAGCTGGCTGAGGAAAAGGGCGGTGCCGTCTGATGAACAAGTTCATGCTGAGCATCACAGCGTCCAGCGGCGAGTTCTATCAGGGCGACTGCGAGGATCTGACCCTGCCCATCAGCGATGGCATTTACGGCGTACAGGCCGGGCATAACCCGGTGCTGGTGGCGCTGCACATGGGCATCCTCCACTTTGTAGCGGACGGCAAGGCCCGGGATGTGCTGGTGGGCGATGGCATTGCCGAGGTGACCCCCGCCTATGTGATGGTGCTGGTGGACAGCGCCGAGAACCCGGAGGACATCGACAAGAACCGTGCCGAGGCTGCCCGCATCCGCGCCGAGGAACGCTTGCAGCATAAGCAGAGCATGCACGAGTATTACCAGAGCAAGATCGCGCTGGATCGTGCCATGCAGCGTTTGCAGACCGCTGCAAAGTATAAGCGCTGAGGCAGCATTCCTATTCCCATATAACAAAACCTCCCCGTGCAGGGCAACTGCATGGGGAGGTTTTTTCTGTCTGTCAGCGATGCGAAAATTGTGTCACAGAAACGTTTTTTGAGAAACCGTCCTGCGCGCTGCCGTGCCTTACGCCCGCACATCCTCCCGGCGTAAAAGCAGCCATGCCAGAAGGAACATCGTCCCCAGCCAGAAGATGCAGCTGAAGGCAAACAGCCCGTAGCTGCCAGCCAGAGCATCCGCACTTTTGTTGGAGTTCATACCGAGCTGCATCAGGGAATAGGGCCACAACAGCCCATGACCCTTGGAGCTGATAAAGATGCCGGTAATGCCGCCCAGCAGCCCCAGAAAAATGGGCACGGCAAAGCTGCGGATGATCATGGCCAGCACCAGCTGTGCGGCAATGACAGCCAACGCACCCAGCAGTCCCCGCAGTAAAAACAGAGGTAAGGTGACCGGCGGCAGCCCGGGCAGATGGGCAAATACCTTGCCGCAGAACACGAACAGCGCGAACACAAAGCCGTGGGTCAGCAGCGCCAGCTTTGTCACCACTGCAAACTTTGCGGCAAACAGGTCCAGCGGCGGTACGGGGCTTGCCATGATAAGGTTCCAGTTGTGCCCCAGATGTTCCAGCCGCCACAAATAGGCAGCATAGGTGGCTACCATGGCAGGGAAGAAGAGCATGGAATAAAACAGGGTGTGCTGGGTCCACAGGCTATACCAGCCGTCGGTGAGGATCTCAAGATTTTGCAGATAATTGAAAGTGCCATAGGTGGCCGAAAGAATGGGCAGCACAAAGAACATTGCCCAGATGGGGGATGCGTGGAGTTTGCGGTTCTCCGCAAGAATACAGCGTTTCAGCATGGTTTTATACCTCCTCGTTCTGTACTTTGCGCCACGCAAGGGCAAACAGCACTGCGCTCAGCGTAAGGGTAAAGGCCAGCAACCCCCAGTTGAAGGGGCGGGTGCCGTAGGTGACGGTGTGGGTGGCCTCGTCCCAGTTCGCCACTTCGTAGGCGCTCAGAGGGATGTAGTACCCAAAGGGCACAAAATAACTGGCAAGCGGCGGCATAAAAGCAGAGAACAGCCCCACCAGCGCCCCTACGATGCCCACGCAGAGCGCCGGCAGGGGATTTCCCAGCCACAGCATCAGCAGAAATTCTCCAAAGAAGAGCATTGTGTCCACAGTCAGCGTGCAGATGAATAGGTAGACCAGCTGCCCAGTGGGAAAGGCTTCGGTATAACCATGGACACGCCCCAGCACCGGAACACAGGCCAGCTCCAGCACCGTGACCAACAGCACCTCCAGCACTCCAAAGACCGCCTTGCCTGCAAACAGGCTTCGGCGGCTTTGCAGGGTGTAGAGCAGCTTGGCGGTGTTGCCTTTGATCTCCATATCCCACAACCGGGAGGCCAGCACTGCCATCATCACCGGCATCAGAATGGCTTCAATGACGGGCAGGCTGTAAAGCAGGGCGCTGTAACCGTTGGCAAGCTCCTCCGGGTCTGCCGGGGCAAGGCCGCCCACCCACAGCACGACAATGCCGGGGATGAGCAGGCAGAGAGCAAGGTCATGCCTACGGTGGGCTTTTTGCAGTTCTGCACGGAAAGCTGCCATCTTACGCCACCTCCCCGCTGGTCTGGGTCAGGCTGAGGAAGATATCCTCAAGGCTCTTTGTCTGGGCCGTCAGGCCAACCACGCCCACGCCGCTTTCGGCAAGGGTACAGACCAGCGCCGCCAGCGCTTCGTCCGGCAGCGGGGGCAGCTGCAGGGTGTCCGGCTGGTCTGCCGGTGCAGCGGTTTTTACTCCCTGCTGCTGCAGGACGGCTGCGGCTTTGGGTGCATCCAGCACCCGCAGCAGAATGCCGCCTCGGCTGTGCTTTTGCAGTTGCTGCAAAGAACCCTCGAACAGCAGTTTGCCGTGGTTCAGGATGCCCACCTGATCCACCATCTGCTCGATCTCGCCCAGCAGGTGGCTGGAGATCAGCACGGTGGCTCCGGTGGTCTGGGGCATGGAAGCAATCAGACTGCGCATCTCCTGAATGCCCGCCGGGTCCAGACCGTTCGTAGGTTCGTCCAAAATCAGAAGTTTTGGGCTGCCCAGCAGCGCCATGGCAATGCCCAGCCGCTGCTTCATGCCAAGGGAATACTGCCCCACCTTCCGGTCAGCGTCTTTGGTCAGGTGCACGATCTCCAGCACCCGGCCGATGTCCTTCCGGTCCACGTCTTTCAAGTCAGCCACGATGGAAAGGTTTTCTCGGGCGGTCAGGTGCAGGTAACCGGAGGGGGATTCGATCAGGCTGCCGGTCTGCCGCAGCAGGGCAATGCGGTTTGCTTCGTTCAGGGTGTGCCCCAGCAGTTCCACACTGCCGCCGGTGGGGTGTACAAGCCCCAGCAGCATCTTCATGGTGGTGGATTTGCCCGCACCGTTGGGGCCTAAAAAGCCGTAAACACAGCCCTCCGGGACAGTCAGGTTCAAATGATCCACCACCGGACGGCCATGGTAGCTTTTGCAAAGGGCATGGGTCTCGATCACAGGTTTCATAAATGGTCTCCTTTCGCATTCATGGTTTTCGGAACGATGCCAGAATACACCCGCTGCCTTAAACTGACCGGAAGGTCAGCTTAATTTACCCTTAAATTTGCAGGCGTTTTCCGCTGCGGCGCAAAAAGTGTGGTATAGTAAAGGCGGGAAAGGAGAACTGCCCTTATGGATACCATTTATGATGCAAAGCTTCTCATTGTGGATGACAACGCCGAACTGCTGGCACTGCTATGTGAGCAGCTGCGGGGTGCAGGCTACTGCCGCCTGAAAACCGCCCAAAGCTGCGCCGTTGCCCGCGCCTGTTTTGCGGCAGAGCAGCCGGAGCTGATGATCCTGGATATCAACCTGCCGGATGGGGACGGCTTTTCGCTGTTCCGGGCGCTGCGGGCAAAAGCGGATGTCCCGGCACTGTTCCTCTCCGCACGGGATGCGGATGCCGACCGTCTGTTCGGGCTGGGTCTTGGCGCAGATGACTACCTGACCAAGCCCTTTCTGATGCAGGAACTGCTGCTGCGGGTGCAACATATTTTGCAGCGGGCGTACCGGGCAGAGCTGTCCCGTACAAAACCGGCACCTTTGCAGCTGGGGGAGCGATGCGTAGACCTGAATGATGCCATTGTTACCCTGCCAGAGGGCAAAACACTGGCGCTGACCGCTACCGAGCTGGCGCTGCTGCGGAAATTGGCAGAGAACCGGGGACATATCGTTACCTACGATGCCCTTTGTGCGGCGGTCTGGGGCGCAGATTACTATGGCTACGAGAACAGTCTGGGTGTACACATCCGGCATCTGCGGGAGAAGCTGGAAGCCGAACCCGGTGCGCCGCAGTTTCTGCGGACGGTGCGGGGCATTGGCTATAAGCTGACAAAGGGGGAAGAAGCATGAAAACCTTTGTGCGCCTGATCCGGCGGTATGTGCTGGCGGCGGTGGGCATTGTTCTGCTACTGTTGTTTTCCGGTGTTGCGGTGCTGGGCTGGCTGGGTTGGCAGGAGGGCTGCCGCCTGCCGCAGCGGGAGTATTCATCCAGCGAGATCGCGGATTCCATGGTGGAGACCGCCGAAGGGCTTGCCTTTGGGGCAGAACGCACCCCGCAGGAGTGGATGAACGGCTACGAGTGGGCGATGGTGCTGGACGATGTGGGAAACATCCGCTGGAGCTACGGCCTGCCGCAGGAGCTGAACCATGCCTACACTCCCGGCGATATCGCCAAATTTGCCCGCTGGTATCTGGCGGATTACCCGGTGTTCTGCTGGACAGAACCCTACGGACTGTTCGTCATCGGGCTGCCAAAGGGGAGCCTGTGGAAGTACAGCATTTACAGCTCACCGGACTTTGCCCTAAGCATGGTGCGGGTGCTCCCGGCAGCAGCGCTGGGAATGCTGCTGCTGGGTCTGGCACTCTGCTTTTGGCTGAGCTGGCGGGGGGCAAAGCGGCTGGAGACCGTGGCAAACGGTCTGGATGCTCTGGCGCAGGGGCAGACCATCCGGCTGCCTACCGACGGTTTTGCCGGGGAACTGGCAGAAAAGCTGAACCAGACCGGGGCGCAGCTGCAAGCCAAAAATGAGATGCTTTCCCGGCGGGACAACGCCCGCACCCAGTGGATCGCAGGGGTCAGCCATGACGTGCGCACCCCACTGGCGCTGATTCTGGGCTGGGCAGAGCAGTTGGAACAGGATGCACTTTTGCCGGACAGCTCCCGGCAGAAAGCGACCGGCATCCGCACCCAGTGCGAAAAGTTGCGCACCCTCATTGATGACCTGAACCTGACCAGTAAGCTGGAATACGGTGCCCAGCCCCTGCGCCGGAAAGACCTCCGAGCAGGGCCGTTGTTCCGGCAGCTGGTGGCGCAGTTCTGCGAAAGCCCACTGGCAGAGCGCTGCGAGATCACACTGGAACAGGAAGAACCAGCAGAGCAGACAGTGCTTTCGGTGGATGAGGCGCTGCTGGCACGACTGCTGGAGAATCTGCTGAACAACAGCGTCCGGCATAACCCAAAGCCGGTGAACATTACCGTGCACACCCGGCAGGTAGGGGAGCGCTTCTGCCTGACCGTGGCAGATGACGGCATCGGCTATCCCTCTGCCGTTCTGGCGGCGCTGAACGCTGCGGAGCCTGCCGAAAATGCGCCTCATATCCTTGGCCTGTATGTAGTGCAGCAGATCGCCGCCGCCCATGGCGGCATGGCAGTGTTTGGGCAGAACACCCCCTGCGGGGCAAAAACAACGGTCTGGCTGCCCGGCCGGGCGTGAACGGGGCAAAAAAGAAAATAGCGCAAAAAAACAGGCCGCTGCTTGCAGTTGTTGCAAACAGCGGTCTTATTGTTATGCTTCTTTGTTTTTATCCAGCGCATCAAACTGCTGTAAAATCTGGGGGTCTTTCAGCTTGATGACCTTGCCGGAGAGATAGTGCAGGGTGTTTTCCTCCGGTACATCCAGAAAGCTGATGCGTACCGCGCACAGCGCCTGCGTTTTTGTGCCGGTGCGCTCGTTCATTTTGCGGTTGCCGTATTTGATATCGCCCAGCACCGGCTTGCCCAGATAGGCCAGATGGGCGCGGATCTGATGGGTGCGCCCGGTGACAAGGCCAATTTTGCACAGGGCAAAGGGACCTGCGGTGCGCAGCACGTCCACATCCGTGATGATCTGCTTGCGGCGCTCGTCCTGCGATTGATGGGCGTGGATGCTGACCTTGTTGTTCTTCTCATCGTGCTCCCACCATGCGGTGAACCGCCCGGACTGCGGAATGCCCACCGTGATGGTGTAGTATTCCTTCTTCAGCAGGTCGGTGCGGATGATCTCGTTCATGTCCCGCAGGGCGGCGTGGTTCTTGGCGGCGATCACCAGCCCCTCGGTGCCGCGGTCCAGCCGGTTGCAGATGCCGGGCTTGAAGCGGTTCTCACCGTGGGGGTCGTATTCACCCTTCTGGGTCAGGTACTGGGTAAACGCGTCCACCAGATTGGCATCGCCGGTGCGGTCGCTGTGGCACAGCAGATGGGTGGGTTTGTACAGCACTGCAAGGTTTTCATCCTCGTAGATGACGGTCACCTTGGGCTGATTAGGCTGCTTTTTGGGGGCAGCCTTCTGCACCGGCTTTGCGCCCTCGGGCGGGAAAAACTCGTCGTTGATGTACAGCTCGATCAGATCTCCCGCCTGCAAACGGTATTCCGGCGCGGCCTTTTTGCCGTTTACCTTCACCCGCTTGTTGCGGAAACTCTTGTACAGCAGGCTGGTGGGAAAATCGCGGGTCACGCTCTGCACAAAGCGCGAAAGACGCACGCCGTCATCGTTGGCGGTGGCAGTAAATTGTTTCATAAAGCTATCCTCATCGTTTTTGTCAGAATCATGCTTTTATAGTAATACAGTGCGGGCGGGAAGTCAACGCGCATTCCAGTGCAAAATCCGGGTTATTTTTGCAGAACGCTTGTGTTTGCGTCGCAAAATGGGTACTATAAGGAGAGAACATAGAAAAAAGGAGTACCGCCATGGCAGAGAATAAACGGCACAAGGGACATCGCCAGCGGATGCGGGAGCGGGTGCAGAGCTACGGGCTGGACAGTCTGGCCGAGCACGAGGCGCTGGAATATGTGCTTTACCTGACCAATGCCCAAAAGGATACCAACGGCATCGCCCACGACCTGATCGACCGGTTTGGAGATTTTGCGGCGGTGCTGGAAGCCAGCGAGGAAGAGCTGTGCACTGTGGAGGGCGTAGGCCCCTCTACCGCCCGGATGCTGCATCTGCTGCCCCAGATCAGCCGGTACTATGGCCGCAGCCGCACCAGCACCACCCGCTGCATCAAAACCACCGAGCAGATGGGCAGCTATCTGATGGCAAAGTTTGCGTGGTCGGACTACGAGCGCGCCATGCTGGTCAGTCTGGACAGCCGCAAGCGGGTGCGCGCCGCCGTCTGGCTGCGGGAGGGCACCTCCGACCGGGTCAGTCTGGATATCAAGAACGTGGTGGCTGCTGCCATCAAGGGCGGCACGGACGCCGTGGTGCTCTGCCACAACCACCCCAACGGGGTGGCGCTGCCCTCGCTGGAGGACATGGACGCTACCGGCAGCATTGCCCGGGCGCTGGGGCTGGTAAATGTGCACCTGCTGGATCACTTTATCCTGACCGACACCGAGTATTTTTCCATGCGGGACGCCAACCGCCTGCCCATCTACGACTTCAAGACCGGTACGCTGTTCTGGCCGTAAAACAAAAAACTGTTTACATTATAAAATGTGCGTGCTATAATACAACTTGAAACAACAACAGATTGTGGTTATGTGCACGGAAGGAGAAAACGATGGCAGAGGAAAAATTTGAACTGGTGTCGACCTACGCCCCCACCGGCGACCAGCCTCAGGCGATCGCGCAGCTGGTGGAGGGGGTGCAGCGGGGCGACCGCTGCCAGACTCTGCTGGGCGTGACCGGCAGCGGCAAGACCTTTACCATGGCCAACGTCATTGCCCAGTGCAACCGCCCCACGCTGGTGCTGGCGCACAACAAAACGCTGGCGGCGCAGCTGTGCACCGAGTTCCGCTCGTTTTTCCCCAACAACGCGGTGGAGTACTTCGTCAGCTATTACGACTACTACCAGCCGGAAGCCTACATCCCCAGCACCGATACCTATATTGAAAAGGACAGCGCCATCAATGACGAGATCGACCGCCTGCGCCACTCGGCTACGGCGGCGCTTTCCGAGCGGCGGGACGTCATCATTGTGGCATCGGTGTCCTGCATCTACTCGCTGGGTGACCCCATCGACTACCGCAGCATGGTCATCAGTCTGCGCCCCGGGATGCAGATGGAGCGGGACGAGCTGTGCAAAAGGCTGGTCACCCTGCAATACGAACGCAACGACGTGAATTTTGTGCGCAATAAGTTCCGGGTGCACGGCGACACGGTGGATATCTATCTGGCCTATATGAGCGAGCTTGCCATCCGGGTGGAGTTTTTCGGGGACGAGATCGACCGCATTACCGAGTTCAACCCCCTGACCGGCTCCAAGCAGAACGTGGTCAAGCACGTTGCTATCTTCCCGGCCAGCCACTATATCGTCAGCGCCGAAAAAAAGACCGCTGCGCTGGAAAAGATCCGCGCCGAGTGCGACGCACAGGTCAAGCAGTTCACCGCCGAGGGCAAGCTCATCGAAGCGCAGCGCATTGCCCAGCGCACCAACTACGATATCGAGATGCTGAACGAGGTGGGCATCTGCAAGGGCATCGAGAACTACTCGGCGGTGCTGTCCGGCCGCGCGCCGGGCAGTATGCCCACCACGCTGCTGGATTATTTCCCGGAGGATTTTTTACTCTTCGTGGACGAAAGTCACGTCACCCTGCCGCAGGTGCGCGCCATGTACGGCGGCGACTACGCCCGCAAAAAAACGCTGGTGGAATACGGCTTCCGCCTGCCATCCGCCTTTGATAACCGCCCCCTGAAATTTGAGGAGGTGGAGTCCAAGCTCAACCAGATGATCTTTGTCTCCGCCACCCCCGGTGAGTACGAGCGCCGGAACAGCTCACAGGTGGCGCAGCAGGTCATCCGCCCCACGGGTCTGTTGGACCCGGTCATCTCGGTGCGTCCGGTGGAAGGGCAGGTGGTGGATCTTTTGGGCGAGATCAACGCCCGCATCCAGCGGCAGGAGCGGGTACTGGTGACCACCCTGACCAAAAAAATGGCGGAGGATCTTACCGATTACCTCACCGAGCAGGGAATCAAGGTCAAGTATATGCACCACGAGGTGGATACCTTCGAGCGCATGGAGATCATCAAGGATCTGCGCTTGGGCAGCATCGACGTGGTGGTGGGCATCAACCTGCTGCGTGAGGGTCTGGATCTGCCGGAGGTGAGCCTTGTGGCCATTCTGGATGCCGACAAGGAAGGCTTTCTGCGCAGTGAGACCAGCCTGATCCAGACCATCGGCCGCGCCGCCCGCAACGCGGAGGGCATGGTCATCATGTACGCCGATGTGGTGACCGACAGCATGGAGCGCGCCATCACCGAGACCGAGCGCCGCCGCGCCATCCAGATGGCCTATAATGAGGAACACGGCATCGTGCCCAAGACCATCGTAAAAGCCATTGCGGACAGCATCGAGATCAGCGATAAGGCCGAAAACGCCAAGCGCAACACCCGCCGCATGGGCAAAATGGAGCGGGAAGCTGCCATTGAGCGCCTGACCCGGGAGATGAAGGAGGCCGCGAAGCTGCTGGAATTTGAGCACGCAGCCTTCCTGCGGGATCAGATCGACCGCCTGCGCCGGGGCGAGAACCCTACCGTGGACTCCGCCGCCGAGACCGAGCGCAAACAGAACCATGCACAGACACAACGAAAAGGGAGAAAATACCTTGGCAAACGATAAGATCATCATCAAGGGTGCCCGCGAGCACAACCTGAAAAATATCAATCTGACCCTCCCGCGGGAAAAGCTGATCGTCATGACCGGCCTTTCCGGTTCGGGCAAGTCCAGTCTGGCCTTCGATACCATCTACGCCGACGGTCAGCGCCGCTATGTGGAAAGCCTTTCCAGCTATGCCCGGATGTTTCTGGGACGGATGGATAAGCCGGATGTGGACGAGATCACCGGCCTTTCGCCGGCCATCTCCATCGACCAAAAGACCACCAGCCACAACCCCCGCTCCACCGTGGGCACTGTGACTGAAATTTACGATTATCTGCGTCTGCTGTACGCCCGCATCGGCGTGCCGCACTGCCCGGTGTGCGGGCGGGTCATCAGCCAGCAGACCGTGGACGAAATGGTGGATGCCGTCCTCAAGCTGGAGGAGGGCACCAAGTTCCAGATTTTAGCCCCCGTGGTACGCCAGCGCAAGGGCACCCAGCAAAAGGAGCTGGATGCCGCCCGCCGCGCCGGTTACGCCCGCGTAAAAATCGACGGCAACCTGTATGATCTGGACGAAGAGATCAGTCTGGAAAAGAACATCAAGCATACGGTGGAGATCGTGGTGGACCGTCTTGCCTTGCGCAAGGGCATCCGCAGCCGTCTGGCGGATTCGCTGGAAACGGCGCTGGCGCTCACCGGCGGCGTGGCCGAGGTGGACGTCATCGGCGGCGAGTGCATGACCTTCAGCCAGAACTTTGCCTGCCCGGAGCACGGCATTTCCATCAGCGACCTGTCGCCCCGGCTGTTCTCCTTCAATAACCCGCTGGGTGCCTGCGAAAAATGCACCGGCCTTGGCACCTTTATGCGGGTGGATGAGGATCGCATCCTGCCCAACCGCAGCCTTTCCATCCGGGAGGGTGCCATCAAGGCCAGCGGCTGGTATTACGCCGAAGGCTCTGTGAGCGAGATGTACTACCTCGGCCTTGGCAAAAAATACGGCTTTACGCTGGATACGCCCATCAAGGAGATGAGCACTGAGGCGGTGAACGCCCTGCTCTACGGCACCAACGGTGAAAAGATCGAGATGCACCGCACCAACGAGTTTGGCAGCGGGGTGTACTACAACACCTTTGAGGGCATCGTGGAAAATCTGGAGCGCCGCTTCCGCGAGACCAGCAGCGAGTGGATGAAGGAGGAGATCGGCAGCTTTATGTCCGGCGTGGAGTGCCCGGACTGCCACGGACAGCGACTGAAGCCGGTGGTGCTTGCCGTGACCATCGGGGACAAGAACATCAGCCAGTTCTGTGAAATGTCTATCCGGGACGAGCTGGAATTTATCAAGCAAAACGAGCCGAACCTCACCGAAAAGCAGCAGCAGATCGGCGGCCAGATCATGAAGGAAATCAAGAACCGCCTGCAATTTTTGCAAAGCGTGGGTCTGGATTACCTCACGCTGGCCCGCGCAGCGGGCACGCTTTCCGGCGGCGAGAGCCAGCGCATCCGCCTGACCACCCAGATCGGCAGCGCCCTGTCCGGTGTGCTCTATGTGCTGGACGAGCCTTCCATCGGCCTGCATCAGCGGGACAACGACAAGCTCATCGCTACCTTGAAAAACCTGCGGGATCTGGGCAACACGGTCATCGTGGTAGAGCACGACGAGGACACCATGCGCAGCGCGGATTATATCGTGGACGTAGGCCCCGGTGCTGGTGTGCACGGCGGCGAGATCGTAGCCGCAGGCAGCGTAAAGGATATCTGCAAGGCCAAGCGCAGCATTACCGGCGACTACCTCTCCGGACGCAAGCGCATTGCAGTGCCCCAGACCCGCCGCACCGGCAACGGCCACTGCCTGACCGTAAAGGGCGCACGGGAAAATAACCTGCGCAACATCGATGTCAGCTTCCCGCTGGGGGAGTTCATCTGCGTCACCGGCATTTCCGGCTCGGGCAAGTCCAGCCTGATCAACGAGATCCTGTACAAAACGCTGGCCAGCGAGCTGAACGGTGCCCGCTCCCGCGCCGGCAAGTGCGATGGGGTAGAGGGGCTGGAGTTCGTGGATAAGGTCATCGGCATCGACCAGCAGCCCATCGGCCGCACCCCGCGCTCCAACCCCGCCACCTACACCGGCGTGTTCAACGATATCCGCACTGTATTCTCCCAGACGCAGGATGCCAAGATGCGCGGCTACGGCCCGGGACGGTTCAGCTTCAACGTTAAGGGTGGCCGCTGCGAAGCCTGCGAGGGTAACGGCATCTTGCAGATCGAAATGCACTTTCTGCCGGACGTATATGTACCCTGCGAGGTGTGCAAGGGCGCGCGCTACAACCGCGAAACGCTGGAAGTAAAGTATAAGGAAAAGACCATTGCGGACGTGCTGAACATGACCGTGGAGGAAGCGGTGGTGTTCTTTGCCAACCAGCCCAAGATCGCCCGCAAGCTGCAGACGCTGCTGGACGTGGGTCTTGGCTATGTCACCTTGGGACAGAGCGCCACTACCCTGTCCGGCGGCGAGGCACAGCGTGTGAAGCTGGCCAACGAACTGGCGCGCCGCGGCACCGGCAAAACAGTGTATATTCTGGACGAGCCCACCACCGGCCTGCACATTGCAGACGTGCACCGCCTGATCGAGGTGCTGCAAAAACTGGTGGACGTGGGCAATACGGTCATCGTCATCGAGCACAATCTGGATCTCATCAAGTGCGCCGACCATATCATCGACCTTGGCCCCGAGGGCGGCAGCGCCGGCGGCGAGATCGTGGCCGAGGGAACCCCGGAGCAGGTGGCTGCCGTGCCCGGCAGCTTTACCGGCCAGTATCTGCAGCCGCTGCTGGAACGTGACCGCGCGCAGCGCGCCGCAGAAGCGGAAAAGCACTGACAAAAACAGCAAAAACGAAAAAGCGCGTATCCGTGTAAAAATCAGACTTTTCTCAGAAAAAACCAAAAATAATCGAAAAATCTGTTGACAAAACGGCCTTGCCTGAGTATAATATCTCTTGTCGCCACGCTTCGGTAGGGAAGCGGCGGTCGATATCCGGGTGTAGCGCAGTTTTGGTAGCGCGCTTGAATGGGGTTCAAGAGGCCGTGAGTTCGATTCTCGCCACTCGGACCATAAATCCAACGATTTCACGTTAGAAATCGTTGGATTTTTTTGTTTGTGGGCTGACCTCATTTGGTTTTGACCACAATTTTGACCACAATGCCAACGATTTTATCTGGTCTAATTAGTGCCGTTCCGTCCAATTTTCAGGCCGAAAACGCCTCACTGAACAACTGGATCGCACTCTGCCGAATGGATTCCTGAACATGGAGATAATGCTCAGTCATCTCGGTATCGGTGTGGCCTACGATACTCTGGATGGTCTGGATATCCACGCCCAATGCCTGCATCTGCGACACATAGGTGTGGCGGCAGCTGTGCGGCGTGAGCAAGCGGACATCGCCCGCTTCTTCCAGAGATTTGCGGAACACATCTCGGAAATGGGTGGGGTTGCAGGGCAAGCCGGTCTTGGGGCTTTCCCAGACGAACTGGTCGGTGGTGTCCCGCAGCTTGATGGCACACGGGCGAACATTCAGCGGCACCGGAATATCCCGGATACTGTCTTTGGATTTCGGACTGCCGATGCTGACTGTACCTTTTACGACCTTTACTGCCTGCCGGATGTGAATGACAGAGCCATCTTCTTCAATAAACTGCGGCTCCAAAGCCAGAAGTTCCTGCATTCTCATCCCAGTGCCGAGCAAAAGCCGGATGCTCAAGCCCATGCGGTCATCGGGGAGAACCTTCATTAAGTGGGCGACTTCCGCTGTGGTAAAGGCTTCCTTGCGCTTTGCGGTGCCGGATGCCCGCATCTTTTCAGCAAGCCGAACAGGGTTACGGCGCACAAGGTCATTGGCTTCTGCCTTTTGAAAGATCTGGTAGAGCATCCCGCGTGCCTTGCTGATGTAAGAATCCGAGCGGCCATCGCGCCGCATCCCTTTCAGGAAGTTTTCAATGTCGATGGGACGTATGACGGTCAAGGGGCGATGATAAAATCCCTCTTTGAGCATTTTCAGGCAGTATTTATAGCTTTCCTGTGTCGTGGGAGCGATATTATCCCTGTGACCCTCGAACCATGTATCGGCCCAATCCTCAAAATACAGGATCGTGTCCAACTGGACACCGCTGATAAGCGCATCCTGATACTCTTTCAGTTTGAGCTTGACCTCCTTCTGGGTCTTGCCATAGAAGGTCTTGAAGCGCGGCAAACCATCTTTCTGGTAGCCGTCCATCATACGTAATTCCCAGCGACCATCGCTGCGGTGGCGAAGCGTACCCTCGCCGTGTGAACGTTTGCTTGGCATATTGCCTCCTTCCTGATGTCAAGTCGTTTCGGGAATAGTATAGAAAAAGAAACCTCTTGAATCAAGGATGTCAGATCAGCCGTTTACGCTGTCGGTGATCCACTGAAGAAAGCGGTCTTTGGGAACGACCATCCGCTTGCCGATGTGGAGCGTGGGGAAGCCATCGGAACGGAGCAGGATGTAGGCATTGGCGCGGGAAATACCCAGCGCAGCAGCAACATGATCGGCTGTCAGAGTGATGGGAAGCTGCTCATACGAAGTGAACTGAGAGCGCATAGAATACCTCTTTTCTCTATATGTTGTATTAGATGAACAAATAAATCGTATATATAGTGGTTTTAATATGTAACAAGGGGCATCTGCGATTTGCGGATGCCCCTTGTGTATATGGGAGGAATGCCTGTGAATGTCAGAATTTCATCGGCAGCGCGTCTTTTCTGCACTTGCCGTTGTAGGCGGTGTAGATGGGGAAAACGTATTTTTTCCATCCGCGCAGCTTTGCGGGGTCGTCCTGCCCGATGCGGTAAATATCGACCGGGTGGATGTTGCGCAGCGCACGGAGCAGCCGTTCTTCACTGAACTCGCCGTGGTACAGCTCCACAAAGTGCATCATGCCTTTCAGAACAGATGCCCGGAACGAATCCGGTTTGCCCTCCCATGCTGCCACGATGAGCCGCATCGTTTCGCAATAGAGCGGTTCGCCCATCTGCTTGTAGAGCCGGAAAGCCGTACCAACGCAGCCGATACGGTAATCGGTCAGCTGTTGGCTGTCATAATTGAGACTCAACCCCACCCGATTGGTGGCTGCGAGAAACGCCTTGGAAATGGCATCGCCGCCCACCACCTTGGCACGGAGCTTGATGCCTGCCGTCAGCGGCGCAGAGAAGCCGTTCTGCTCGGCGAAGAGCAGGGCTTCCTGCTCTACGGTCATGCCTGTGTACACCTTGCAGAGAATCGGCAGATCCTTGCCGCCGTTGCGGAGGATGCGCCCCTCGATGGTGTGCTGCCCATCCGTTACGATGAACTGACCGTTGCGGAAACTGACCTTCGGCTCATTTGCCACATATTCGTTGAAGTGGACGGCAATCAGTTCCACACGCTTGCGCTCCACACCGCGCTGATACAGTTCGCGGGGGTAGACCAGCTTGCTGCTGTGGATGACCATGAGCTGGTACGGCGGGTTGACATGGATGAAGGGATTGTTGTTGTCTTTCAGGCGCATCGCATTTCCTCCTTGATCCTCCAGATGTACGTTTCGGCTTCTTTCAGAATTTCAGCAACCTGCTGCTTACGCTTTGGGATGGTGAGCAGGCTGGGGTTGAACGTGAAGCTATATTCCAGCCGCTGGATCATTGCGTGTACCGCAGCTTCCAGTTCGGTGTACAGCATCATGTCCTCGACACTCCCAGCATCCTCAAAGGATGATTTGATGGGCGTGTAGGGATAGAGGGGCGGCTTACCGTCAACCACCTCAGGCGGCGCGTAAGCCGCCGTAGAGCGGATGATGGGTGGAAGCCGCTGAATGCTCCCCATCGGGTTCAGGGCAAGGCTGGCACGGACAGCATCCTCCACCCGGCTCATTTCTTCCGGGGCGAGGTGTCCGAGATATTTCAGAACCCTGCTCTTGTCTACGGTAAAAATCTGCTCTGCCTGAACGATGGATGGTACGGAGAGAAAATCGTTCACCAGCAGGCAGTGGGTCGGCTGGGTATACTTTTTTGCCGCCTTGCTTGTCAATGTGGCCACGATCAGCGTGGGCGAGTAAAAATTTCCCACATCATTCTGAAGAACGACTGCCGGACGATTCCCGCTTTGCTCTGAACCGATGGCGTTGTCGAAACGGGTGAAGAAAATGTCTCCGCGCTGGAATTTCCAGTTTTGAATCAAAAGCGGCCCTCCTTTTTTCAATATGTACACCGCCCGCTGCACCTCCTTGGCGGTGGGCGGTGTGCTTGTTCAGCGGTTCATTACAACGTAGTCATGACCGCGCCGGGTCTGGCAGACTGTGCAAGTGTCCATGCTCCGGTCTGCGCTGGGAACAATGGCGATTTTGAACGCCTTGGATTCTACAAAACTACAAAGGCAGACACCGCAGAGCGTGCGGATAGACCGGATCATTTCCGGGGTCAGTTCCATTTCCTCGTAGATCGCTTGCTCTAAGGTGGTAAAGGTGTCCAGCTCCTCCTTGTGCTGGGCAGCATAAGCGTCCTTGGTCAGCTTGAAGTTCTTTTTGATGAAGGTATCGTGGATGGGCTTCAACTTGGCATGGACGGCGGCAGCATCCTTGATCTGGGCGATTGCCCACATCCGGTTCTCGTTCTGCTTCAACTGTCTGCGGAGAGGGGCGGCAGTCTGGTTCAAGTTAGAAATTGCGGTGTCCAAATCCTCGATGGTGTTCAAGGAATGGGCTTTCAGGTAGTCCACCGCCCGTTTGACTTCCTCAAAGTCCCGGACAGTGCATTTCAGTTTTGCCTTGCCAGACCAATCGCTGCGCTGCTCGTTGCGGAGGTTGAAGTAGTCCACCAGCAAATCAGAAAGCGTGGGTTCTTTTGCTTTTTCCAGAGCGTCCAGAAGAAGCTGCTTCTTTTCGTTCAGGTCTGTGATCCAGCGTTGCAGCCCACGGATTGCGCTGCGGATGGACTGCATCAGGCTGTTGGCTGCACGAATGTCCCGGTTCAGGTTTCCGAGAACGGTTTTCACTCCACGCTTTTCCATCTGGTGTGCAGCGGGGCCGAGATGGACGGTCGGTATCTGCTGGATGCCCTGCCGCTCAAAGGAGCGCAGGTCAACACGTTCTGGTCTGCCAGCAGCTTCCAGATAGCGGTTGGTGATGGTTTCCCAGCTATGCCGCCAGATCTCGGCGTACTTCTGGTCGTTCCAGTCCACCGTGTTTTCCTTGTGACACCTCCAGTTGCCGGAAGGAAGCTGAATGCGCTCACCGTTTTCGTCGAGGTCGTAGACCTTTCGGGCTTTTGGAAGCCACTTGCCGTGCGCGTCCATTGCCCGGAGCGTCAGCAGAATGTGGGCGTGTGGGTTTCCATCTCCCTTGTCGTGAATGGCAAAGTCGGCGATCATACCCTTGGCAACAAACTGCTCCTGACAAAATTCCTTTATCATGGAGAGATACTGTTCTTTCGGAACCTCCACTGGAAATGCCAGCACGATGCGCCGGGCAAGTTGGGAGTTCCACTGGTTCTCCACGGCTTCCACGGCGTTCCAGAGGGTTGCCCGGTCTGCAAATCCGGGCGGCGCATGGGACGGCAGCATGATCTCGGCGTGGACAAGCTCTTTCTTCTTGTTGTAGAATTTTGTTTTCTGGTCGTACTCGCTGAACAGCCGTTCGCCGCTTTGATAAGCGGCCCCGGCAACAGCGGACTGTCCTTGGCTGCGCTTGACGATGGTGATTTTGAAATGCGGACACGGAATAGGCATCACCTCCAAACAAAAAGACCGCCCAGCAAGATTGCTCTTGATGAACGGTCTGGAATCGTATTCGGTTTTGCTCGCCGCCTTGGAACGGAGTGCTGTGCGCTTCGCTCTCAGGCAGGAGCCGCAAAAGGATAGCTGCAAAGCAGCGCAAGGAAAATGCAGTTTTCCTTGGGATGGAATCGGGCTGGCGCACAAATGCCAGCTTCGATTTCATCGAGCTGTCTGCAAGACCGCAATTTCACCGGAACAGTGTATAATTGCGCCCTTTATTCTAAAGGGTTTTGGACGTTGCTGCGTTCGTGAACGTCATGCACCATCTTTGCAAGTGCCAGCACGACTTCCGGTTGACGGAACGAGATCTTCAGCAGTTCCATCACCTGATCATCGGTCAGTTCTCCCGGACAGACCAGAAAGCTTTCCAGCATTCCGGCACGAGTGCAAAGACGATGCACACGCTCTCTCCGGTTCAGCTCTGACATCTGGCGTTCAAGGATCTTCTCCCGGTGCTGACAAGAGCGCAGCTTTTGCTCTGCTTTGGCTTTTTCGCTGCGGAGATAGGATAGGTTGTTTTTTGGTTGGGTCAATGGCATCACGCTCCTTTTCAGAAAATAAAAAGCCAAACAATCAGTATGGAGGCACACTAATCATTTGGCTGTGGAAACATATTTAATTTTCGCAGTTTAATCGAACTTTTACGGTAAAAGTTCCATTCTTCTTTTCGGCATAAAAATCGCCATCGCTTTCCCGCACCACACGTTTTACATTTTTCAGCCCATATCCATGGTGGCTGCCAACCCGAAGGCTGCGCGAGATATCACTGTATGGATTGTCAAGGCGGTAGAAAAGGCTTCGATACTGTTTGCGCAGCTGCAAATGAATCTTTCGTTGCTCTGGCGGCAAGCCAGAACAAGCTTCAATTGCATTGTCGAATGTGTTTCCAATCAGGATGCTTAAAGATAACGGAGATATAGATAGAACTTCTGGAATCGTTACGTCCAGAGTGACTTTGATGCCGTTTTCTTCTGCTGTATGTAAATACTGATTCAACAGTGCGTCCACAACTGGATTTCCAATCGTAGAAATATTTTTGGAACGTTCAAAGGCATCCGTTGCATCTCGTACAATTTTGTGAAGTTCTTCGGGATTCCCACGCTCTGCCACCGCCTGCATTGCCAGAATATATTTTTTGATGTCGTGCCAAAGGGCTCTTGTTTCTTCTTGCCGTTCCTTTAGCTGCTGGTAATACTCCATCTGCAAGCGATATTGCTGCTCGTTAAATTCCGCTCTGAACTTTTCCTGCTCATTTTTTCGGAGAGCTTCCACATAGAAAACAATCAGGATATTCATCAAGAGGAGTACCGCCATCAAACCGATTAGATAATCTGGAAAATTTTCGTCCGCTGCATGGTACTGTACCACATAACAAACTGCGATGCTGGCAATTTGAATAACGATGATTGGCAGCAGCCAAAGGATACGCAGTACATTTTCTTTTCGACTGAAAAAATGCGAGATTAAGATCAGCAATGGAATCTGTATCAAATTTGAGAACACCACATAGATCAGTCTGGCTGCTCCCGCTTGCATTAGAATCGCTGTGTCTGGGATGCGCAGTCCGATAAGGAGCATTGCGAGGATCTCGACCACTGCAATCAGCGTAAAAAACGCAGCACTTGCAAAGATAACTTGCCATATTTGTGCTTCATAAAACAGAATTGCCAGAAGAAAACCTCCCAACAGAAGGTAAATCGTTCGTGGCATCACCCAAGTGGGAAATAAGCTCAATGTACATTGCCCCATGATTAGAAGCGCAATATAAAGATAGAACCATCGTGAAGATAAATCTTTTTTCTGGAATAAACGGTCAACGAAAAGCACAAGCAGCGCAATGTTAGCAAAACTCCCGGCAAATTCAACAAAATAATATATCATCTTCCCAAATAAGCGTTAAAGCTCTGATTGAACTCCTGACGCTTCCTCCGGCTGATCGGCAATTGATTTCCACTGGACAGAACAACTGTCGTTCCAGTGGCATAGACAATATGCTCCATATTTACAAGATAGCTTTTATGCGGTGAAGCGAAACACCGTTTTGGCAACTGTTCTAAGGCTTCTGGGATCGTCATTCGCAGAGTGAGGTCTTGATCTTTACAATGAATCAAAACTTTATGCCCATGGCTTTCCAGATAATAAATTTCCGATGTCTCCAATGAAAGCGTAGCCCCTTCATATTCAACGGTAAAGTGCTTGGAATTCAATTCTTGGACAACTGCATCCATTGCAGCGGTAAAAAGCGATTCATCAAGTGGTTTCACTAGATAACGGAACGCAATGCCATACCCCTGCACAGCGTATTCATGCCGCTTTGTAACAAAGATTACCAACGGATGCTTTTCCATCTGCGTTAAGATTTGCGCCATCTGAAATCCGTTTGAAGGCATTTCGATGTCGAGCAGCAGAAGATCGAAGAACTTCTTTTTTAGCTGCAAATCACTTAAAAGCACTGCACCGTCTGTGTAATTCTCAATGTCAAAGTCGCCATGGACATCATATCGCCGAACGACTTGAACAATATCTTCAAGTTCTGACGGTTCATCATCGCAGACTGCAATTCGATACTTTGCCATTTTGTCGTCCTCCACAAAGTAATGTTTCTGGCACTATTATAAACTGTGCATTTGCGCCTGACAAGTGGTTTAACATACCACTTTTGCCGCCAAAACGACCAGTTTTGCCAAAGGTCTTGATTTCAAAAAATTCTATGGTATATTGAAATTGAAGATTGCCAAACCGGGCGTGAACTTAAAATGTTGCACCAATTTCTTGACTAGCGATAAAAATAAGGAGGCGAAAATCATGAAGAAAAGTTTAACCTTCTCCTTTGCTATGTTACTGGGGGTAGTAGTTCTTCTAAGTCCGGTCTCAAATGCACTTGAAGCAGATATGAGCAGTTCAATTACGTATAGGCCGGAGGATACACAGATTTGCTATGTCTCTGAAATAGATGAGGTTATAAGCAATACGGAAATTGACAAATCGGTTCGACAAACCGTGAAGGAACGAGCCCGTACCGGATCGGCCTTCTACTCTATGACACCAGAATCGCAGGAGCAGGTCGAGCAGCTGTTCGGCGTTCCTTTTGTGGAAAACGCTTTGCTGGATACCATGGAGCATAGCACTGCCCAAAAAGATCAACTGAATGTCTTTTTCAATTCCTCCACCAAAGTCATGGAAACGGAATATACAAGATACTGGCTGGACGGAAATGTAAGTATTTCGCTTTGCGCTAACACATTTTATGATGTGGATGGAATGTGCGGTTCTCAGAAAACGTATACGAAAACGTTCCCCAAACAGAATTACAGTATTTCCAAAAAGCTTTACACATCGAAGTCAGGAAAGTACTTTGAAATCTACACAGTACAGGATCGTGCTGGCTGTACAACTGCACAGTATACCATGTTCCAACACCATGCAACAGACTATGCCCTTTATGTCTGCAATGAAAATGCTCAAAAAAGTGAGACGGCTGGTATTCCAAACGATTATCTGCTGACCTTACTGGATAGTTTCTCCTTTGAAAACTGATTGTTTTAAAAAGCTTGGTTGCACGCTTTATAGAGTTGCAGAAGATGACGAACTCGGATTGGAAGGCAAGATGCCAACTGTCGAAATAGTATCGAAGTAAGCAGCCAAGCTGTTTTATAATGAAACGCAAAGATGGCGGTACACATTGGAATAGGATTCAAAAGCCGTATGAAGAACACAGCATCAAAAAAGAAAACTTGTCTCGGATTTTTGCTGATCGTATTTTTAGCATATGTGGTGTGCTATCTTCTTTCTCAAACAGTGTTTCATGAAGTCTACTTGTTTGAATGGACAGCAGCCCATTATTATTTGTGTTTATGGGTTGCATCTGTTACTTTCTGTTTTCTGGAAATGTATAGAGCAGCTCTTATCACAACAGTTGGAAACTGGACAGGAATTTTGATCGGACAAGTGTTGGGCGATTTTATTATCAAAATAAACGCCACAAAAATCACGCCGGATATGTATATAGGAAAAGTATGGCAGCTCAAGGCACACTACGGAGTTTTGATTTGGCTACTCGTTTTCCTACTTTCGTTTATTATCGGAATGCTTGTTGAAAAGAAAAATCATTGTTAAAATGCGTAGTTAATAATAGACAGCCCTCTATTTGCAAGTCGCAAGTAGAGGGCTGTTGGTCTGTTTGGAATATTTTAATTAAAGGTCAATCTTCTAACCTGCCATGGTCACAGCCAAGTGAGGGATAATGCTCAATCTCACCACCCAGCACAAGCTGAGCATACTCCAAGGGCTTGCTGTAGAGTAGCCAGTCAAACTCCGCCTGCTGTGCCGGAGTGTTGCCGTATTCGTCCTCAATAGCGATGCAGATAAACAAAACTGTGATTATGCAACAAATTTTCTATGAATTTATGTGCAGTCATACGATGTTTTAAAACAAGTGTAACAAACTTCCTCTAAAAGCGTTATTATAATAGAAAAATTCCTTTTCTAGGTGCGTGTAAGACATAGGGGAGGACAGCTTATGAAAATCAAAGAAAGTCCATCTATCATTCTGGCGTTTCATGGGATGCTTGGCCGCAAGAAGCAGACCAGCCTATTGCTGCTTTTGCTGACACTGGTTTTCTCGTTCCTGACGGCGGCGGTGATCTACTCCGTCAGCTCTGCACAGGTATTGCAGGACACCCGCTGTGAGTTATATGGCGAATGGCAGTACCTGCGTTTGTCAGACACTGCTGTGGATGCCGCACAGGCGCAAAACACCTTGCCCGCATCCGCACAGGTCAGCACAGTGATCCAAAACGGAATCGTTCTCGGCGCAGACGATGGCGTGGCGGGCGGGATTGGAACGGCAGACGATACCTTTGCACAGCTGGGACGTATCGTGCCGATCAGCGGTGATTTTCCCACGCAACCCGATGAGATTGCCATGACGACGACTCTGCTGGATGCGCTGGGCTGCTCCTATGACGTAGGGCAGACGGTCACGCTGAAGGTGGCTGCCAATGATTACGACCCGCTGGCAGGCTCCGGCACAGTGATGGAAAAGGCCTATACCCTGTGCGGTGTTTTGCCTGCCTATGATGTTTATTGGAATCTGAACGGCAATCTCACCGTCAGCGGCATTGTGACAGAGCCGCTTGCCTTGGACGGGCAAAAGTTCCAGACGTTTTATTATCTGAATGCAGCCGCACCCGTGACCGCTTCGACCGACCCTGCTTTAGTGGCAAACGAGTATGCCTACCCGCAGGAGGATACCGTTTCGTCCTCCCTGCGCTTTTTGCTGGTCGCAGCGATCATGGTCAGCTTTTTTGCGGTGGCGCAGTATTTCCTGATCGTTCTGCACAAGCGTGTACATACCATCAACACCTTCCTGACGCTGGGGGCTAAGAACCGGGATCTCCGGCTTATGTGCCTGTGGGAAGCGCTTTTTGCCGGGCTTGCAGCAGTTGCTGCAGGGTTTGCACTGGGCTGCGGTGCTGCGGCAGTCGGTCTGGGGCTGCAAAAGCACCTTTCGTTCTTGGTGATCCCCGCTGCGTCTCTTGTGCCGCTGGCAGTGCTGTTTCTGCTCTCCGTATTGCTGGGCGCACTTTTGCCTGCGGTGCTGGTTCGCCCGCAGACCGCAAAACCCAAAGAGAAGCCTGCAAAAAAATTCCGCTTGGCACAGCTGCCGCTTGCACCGCAGATCGGTGTCGGCTGCGCGGTATTGCTGATCGCCGTCAGTTGTTTGTATGTCGGCTGGCGTGTCATGCTGCCATATGATCTGGATGCACCGTATGCCTGTCTGTCCATCAAGATGAACGGAACCTCCGGGATGCCGTTTTCTCTGAAAGAGGATCTCGCTGCATTGCCCGGTGTGGAAGAGGTTTCCGCTGCAATTGATCTGACCGATACCTATACCGTGACGTCAGACAAGATCCAGTCCAGCAAGATGCTTGCCGATATCTGGGTCAAGGACAACGGTTTCTATACGGACATTCCGAGCTTGCTGCAAAATGCAGAAAGAGGAACGCTGAACACGACTGTCTGCGCCTTGCCGGAGGACGAACTGCGCCGCATTGCCGCAGATGCCGGCGTTTCGGACGAGAAAATAGAGACACTGCTGTCCGGGGATTCTGTTTTGACCCTGTGGGGAGATTGCTATTATGACCCCGCTGCGGATGAATATTATCAGGGCTTCCAACCGGATGGCAGTACGTTGGTTGAACCGGTTTTTGCGGCCGGAGACAAGTTGAGTATCCAATATCGGCGTTATACCGGGCAGGATGAAGCCGGGAATGAGGTCTACCGGACGTACACCGCCCAGCTGCCCATTGCCGGTGTCGTAAAGTCTGCAAGCAATTACACACTGCTGACAACAGACCGGCTCCTTTTCAGCGGCACAATTTTTGTCAGTACGGCTCTTTACCATAAAATGTTTGAGAGCGCAGGAAGTTTCTTTATGGAAAAGGAAGGATACAGCAGCCTGAACGTGAAACTGTCCGCTGGCAGCAATTTCTCTTTGCGGCGGTCTATTTCCTCCATTGCGACGCGCAGGAATGGTATCCTGAGTGCAGATAACTACGACCTGATCAGCCAGAGCTACACCGAGGGCACACAGAGCGCTTTCCTTGTCGGTATCCTTGCGGTATTCGGGGTCCTTCTGGGGTGTGCGCTGCTGGTGGTTTTGAATCTTTCGGCTTATGAAGTCCAGCAGCAGCGGCTGTCGCTTCTCCTGACGCTGGGCGTTTCCCCGAAAAAACTGGTGCTGTCCTATGCAAAGCTGCTGCTCCCGGTCATCGTTGGGACAACGCTGCTTGTGAACATCGTTGTCTATGCGGTAGTTTCGCGTATCGTTCCGATCCAGAGCATTCTCGACCTGATCCGTATTCATACAAGCGGACGGGTATATGCGTTCCATAAACCCGTGGGAAGTCAGATCATGGTCAGCGTTCTGCTGATGGTGTTCTGGCTGTCCGCAGCGTTGCTGCCGATCTTCTCTTTTATTCGTAAAAAAGCATCCAAGGGGGACATCTTATGAAAGATAAAATTCTGGAAGCTGTACAGATCTCCAAAACCTACGGGGAAGGGGAAAGCGCGGTTCACGCCCTCAGAAATAGCGACCTGACCCTTGAAAACGGTACATTTGCGTCCATCATCGGTTCCAGCGGCAGCGGAAAATCCACGCTCCTGAAAATTCTGGGAGGACTTTTGCCGCCCACCACCGGAAAAGTTCTGCTGGATGGGCAGGACATTTATGCGATGAATGCGGAGCAGCTGGCACAGGTGCGGCGGCAAAAGATCGGCTTTATTTTTCAGGACTTCCGGCTGTTCCCGGAGTACACGGTGCAGGATAATATTCTGATCCCGTTTTATCTCGACCATAGAGCGCCGGATGAACAGATGCTCCATAAGCTGACCGGAATCTTGGGCATTGCGGGCAAACTGCATTCCCGCCCCGCACAGCTTTCCGGTGGACAGCAGCAGCGTGTGGCGATCGCCCGTGCACTGATTGCAAAACCGCGCATCGTTTTTGCAGACGAGCCTACCGGAAATCTGGATACGCGGACGGGCGAGGATACAATGCGGCTGCTGATGGAATGCGCTGCGGAGTTCGGGCAAACGCTTATCGTTGTTACCCACAACCCGGAAATTGCGCAGAAGGCGCAGCAGATCATTCGGATCGAGGATGGACAAATTCTGAGCAACATTTGATCGATTTGATTGTATGTTGAAACCTTAATAGAATTTGAAGAATTATCTCCGGAATCTTATCTTGTACGTACTGAAGATGGATTTTGGGTATCTGATGCTACACAAGGCACTCTCTATCATATAAAACGCTCAAATTCTCCCTCTGAGGTATCTTGATGAAAATGAATAGTTTTTCTTATTACATTTGGCTTTCAACCGTGCAATTTTGTCATGAATTTAAAATCAATGTGATTTTGATTGTTTCTATGGCATTAGGGCTACTGTTCCCTATTTTTTGTCTTGGCAACATTAATGTATTCGTACAGAACATCGAGACTATGCGTATTCAGGGGGGAGCAGATACAACCGTGCTTACTTTATATGGCGTGGATGTCGCATTTCAGGATGTTCAAAGAGCTATACAAAACGTAGGAATAAAGTCGGCAGATTTTGCCCTCATTGCGTATTGCAATAGTACTGTAGACTGGAACGATGAGCGTCACAGTGAGGTGGTCTATTATACAACTGAAAACATCACAGACTTTGAAATGTTTGTACCTGTAGCAGGAGAATCCGTATTTTCTAAAAATCAAAATACATGCATTATAGAAAAAGCGGATTTGGAGCAATATGGTGAGTTGTCTATAGGCGATACTGTCACGGTTGACGGTCAAGCATACAAGCTGGCGGGTGTTTATTCTTCTGTGCGCAACAACGGCAAAATTTTCCTTCCGCTTGCGCCGCAGACCAGTAAAGGCGCTTTACAGTACAGTCGAATCTATTTTCGCAATACGCAACAAAGTGATTTAGAGCGTTTGTGCACTGCGCTCGAAACCATTGGACTGAAAGTTCGTAGCGTTCGCAATGGTGAGCAGGACTTTCAAAAGCTTCTCAGTCAGTGCATCCAACAGTCAGTTCTCATATTCAGTGCGGGGGCTGTCAGCCTGCTGTTTGCAGGTCTTAACATTGGGCTCGTGCTTACCGGAAAAATCCTACACAATAAGCGGCTCATTGGCATACATATGGCGCTGGGCTCTTCTTACAGCACGGAACTTTTCTCCGCATTGGTAGAAAACCTGTTGTGTTTCGCTGCTGCGTTTATCCTTGATTTGGCGCTTGTGCAACTTTTGCGGCCAACGGTTCCCCAAACCTTTGCTCTTGCCCTTACTGCTGGTGTATACATCGGAGCGTTTGTCTTCGGAGCAGGAATGGTATTGCTTGTCACGTGGGCCACCATGCGAAATTTGAAAAGAAGAAAGCTTGTAGAATTGATGGAGAGGGTGTCATGATGTTATATCCGCTCTACCGTGCGGTGCAAAAGCTGTGGCTGAACCGTAAAACCTATCTTTTTCTGCTTATAGAGTTTGTGCTTGGCACGACAGTTGTACTTTGTGGATATTTGTCCGGCAGAGCCGCCACATACCGTTTGGAAGCCTACGAAATGCAGAGCAGAAAAAACAGTATATCCATTCAGTATTATGGCGGCGATGGTCTCAATGCTGCCGTAACACCTGAAGATTATGCCAAATTATGCGAAATATATGGCTCGGAGTATAGCTTTTCATATCTGTTGTTTGAACGAACAATCTATACATTTGAGCTACAAGAGGATAAGGTACAAGATGTCATATTATCTTCTATGGATGAGAACACTTTTGAATTCTTCTTCGGCGTACAGCCAGAACCGGATACTGTTTATTTCGGTGCGCAAATAGAAAAGGACTTGCCCAACAGATTGTTTTTTGGGCGTGATTGGTTTTTGCTTGATGAACAAGGCGCAACGATAAACGGACAGCTACTGCACACAGCAACCTTACCCGACAATTCTGATTTCTTACTATTGAGCGCTATGGAAAGTGAAAATGTGGATACCGCGCAGCTTATCGTTTTGCCGTTTTCGCAGCTAAATATGTTGACTGCCAATGCTGACGCCCCCATGGCCTATTTGAGCGTATTTTTACAAAGCGGACAGGGTATTGACGATGTACAGAGAATTGCCGATTGGCTACAAAGCCGTCATCCGTCCTACAGTTATACGGTGTCTGACCAACGCGCGGAACTCAAAAAATCCATCCGCGATATAACGCAATGGATGGAGCTGTTTGTATGGGTAGCAAAATGTTCGCTTGTCATTACAACGGTGGGCATCATTGGAGTTTTACTTATCTATGTAGAACAGCGCAGACGAGAATTCGTTATTGCGTTGACTTTGGGGGCAACACACGGTACGCTTATTTTTGAACTGTTTTGCGAAGTGTTGCTTTTTTCACTTTTGGGAGGCGTAATAAGTTTGCTGTTAACAATATTTATTGCACCGCATCTTTCCACTGTGACATTCACAGTCCGTTTTTCCTGGACATGCGCGATACTTGCAATAGGCATAGCATTTGGAATCACGCTTATATGTTGTGTATGTACGATCCTCGGCACGCGTAGTCGCTACCCAACGAAGATTTTATAGCGTTAAAAGGAGCAAAAATGAAACCGATTCTAAAGCTGCAAGATGCAAGTAAAATTTATCGGCAGGGTGGTGTGAAAACTGTAGGGATCGAGGCGGTAAACCTTGAAATCTATCCTCACGATTTTGTCGCTATTACAGGTCGTTCAGGCTGCGGCAAATCGACTCTGCTAAACATTTTAGGCTGTATGGATGAACTGACAAGCGGCAGTTATTTCTTTGACGGCGAGGACATTACACGACTGAAAAGTAGAGCCGGCGCGGCATTACGTAACGAGAAAATTGGCTATGTATTCCAAGCATTCAACTTGGTTAATGAAATTAGCGCGCTTGAAAACGTCTGTATGCCGCTTGGTTATGCGGGTGTGTCCAAACGGGAAAGAGATGCGGTTGCACATGAACTGCTCGCACGCGTTGGCATGGCCGAAAAAGCCAACAAGCGACCAGTAAATCTTTCTGGCGGTGAACAACAGCGCGTTGCCATTGCAAGAGCGCTGGCTCGTTCGCCGCGTGTGTTACTGGCCGATGAACCTACCGGCAACTTAGACAAAGCTAACAGCCTCGCCATTATGGAACTGTTTTCAAGTTTCAATCGCAGTGGCATGACGATTGTTATGGTAACGCACTCTCCAGATGTGGCAGCGTACGCAAGTAGGCAAATACATATCTGTGATGGAAAAATCATTGAATCCTTTTTGGGAGGAACATATTATAGCAGTCCAATCAAATAAAGTTACAGCTTGACAAAAGGTGTAAAATTGAGTCAAAGAGGCGATTGAAATGTTGCACAATGAAGCAAGAAAACTTCTGATTCAGGCATTGGAGAAAACACACAATGCAAGAGAAGTCGCTGAAAACTTCTCTGTCAATCGAGGCACGGTATATCGCCTGAAAAGACAGCTGGAAGAAACTGGTTCCATCGAAACCAGAACCTATCCTCGCGGACGTAAATCAGCTTTGAGCCGGGAAGGTATCCGCAACATTGAACAGTTGCTGAAAGAGAAGCCCGACATCACGATTGCAGAAATCATAGATACACTTCAACTCAAAGCCTGTAATGAAACAGTTCGTAAAGCAGTGCTCAAACTTGGATATCGTCGTAAAAAGAAATCTCTTCACGCCAGCGAACAGGAGCGTCCCCGATGTGAAGGAAAAACGCAAAGCATGGAAAGAGAATATGTCCGGGTACGCCCCTGAAAAGCTTGTTTTTCTGGATGAAAGTGGAATCAATGTCAATATGACGAGATTTTATGCCCGTTCCAAGGGTGGTTCTCGCGCAGTTGATGCTGTACCTCTGTGGAAACCTCAAAATATGACTGTCCTATCTTCGATTCAACTGAACGGCGAAACTGCCTATACAACATATTCAGGAGGAACAACTTCAGAAAGATTTGTTGATTATCTGAGAAACATTCTTATTCCGACACTTTCTCCCGACTCGGTCGTTGTGATGGACAATATGCGTTCTCACCATACACAGGCAGTAAAGGATTTATTGGAGCAGGCTGGCGTTCAATACCTCTATCTGCCACCGTACAGCCCTGATTTGAATCCTATTGAGAAGATGTGGTCTAACCTCAAGGCTTTTCTGAGAAAGGCAAAAGTTCGTTTGTTGGAGAAGCTGCCGGATGCCGTTCGTGCTGCTTTCAAAACGATTTCTTCACATGACTGTTCTGGATGGTTTCGCGTTTGTGGCTATTCACGCTAATTTATTGGATTGCTATAATTAAAAGCCAATCTTCTAATCTGCCATGGTCACAGCCGAGCGAAAGATAATGCTCAATCTCACCACCCAGCACAAGCTGGGCATACTCCAAGGGCTTGTTGTAGAGCAGCCGATCCAGCTCTGCTCGCTGCGCAGGGGTGTTGCCGTATTCATCCTCAATAGCGATGCAGCCGATGGCAAGGGTAGTGCCATCTTCAAACCGGGCTTCCACCCGGTTGGTGTCCATGTTGTAGCGACAGGAAAGCACTTTTTGAGAGTGATTATGGTCGAAATTCTGATTTTGTTTCATTTGAATAGCTCCCTTAATGATTTTGAAATTTGATTTTCAACGAGATGAGGTCTCTTTTTTCTTTCTCTTGAGTCACCCAACCGCACTATCCTGCATCGCTGGCGTAGATCATGGTCTCCAGCTTAAACATCGTCAATCAGTTCTCCCTCCTCAGATTCGTCAAAGATGGTCGGTCCCCAGTCCTCGTCCTCCTCGATGTCCCGTGACATTTTCTGCATCATGGTATAATGCTCCATCTCGGAACGGACAAAGTAGAACATCTGGTCGTACCAGTCTGCCAGTGTTTCGTCTTCCAACTTCCGGCAGAAGTCAAGCACCAGCTTGTTCTGGTCGGGGTCAACCGTCAGCCCGGCAACTCCGCACAGCCGCTTGCGGGTCAGTTCCAGATCGGGGTTACCGTAGGCGTAGAGCAACTTCTTTTCGTCAAAAGTCAGTTTCATAGGCTTGTACCTCCGTATTAAAAAAGGGCCTGCCCTGTGCAGACCCGATGTAACAAAAAGACCGCCGTGCATTGCGCAGGGCGGTCTTGAACTCAGGATTGGAGAAAATCCCGGAGTTCCTCAGCGAAAAAGGAGATTTTTGCGATAGCAGCTATCGCTATGTAAGGCAGGACGAAAACCACAAATGCGGTAATCAGCATTTTCAGGACTTCGCCGCCGTCTGCCAGCTTCATGATCCAGCTTGCCAGAGCCACGAAGAAGAACAGTCCCGCCAGCAGATTCGTCAGGACAATGGAGAAGGTCGTGAGGAAGATGCCCACCCACTGCGCCAGAATCAGCAGCAGAAGCAGCGGGAGAAGGGCAAGTTTCAGCATCGGTTTCAGCACAGCCATCGTGGGCACCTCCTTATACAAAAATCAGCTCAGACTTGATGATTTCCTCAGCACGGTTGCGGATGCTGTTCATCCGGCGCACCCATTCCAGTTGATCGGCAGCTTTCAGGGCTTCGGTCACACCCTCGGCTTCCTGCATCTGCCGGATGGTCAATGCAAGCTGTTCTTCGGCCTGCTTGTCCAGCTTGGCAAGGTAGCTGCCCAGCACACCGGACAGGAGCAGTTGGTTGTACCGGATGGGGTGCTGCTCCTTCAGATACGTCTTATGTAAGCGGCCCCACCGCCCGGTGGGGTGCTCTGCCGGGGCTGCTGCGGTCAGATTCGGCAGATAGTGGTCATTGACAAGAGTGTAGTCCAGACCGTTGGCATTGTCATGGATGGATTTTTTCATGGTAGTCATGCTGCATTGTCCTCCTGTACGTTGTTTTTTCGTTTTTCGAGATACTTATTGGTTGCTTTCCGTTGCTTCGACCTCCGTTCTTCCAGCTTTTTTGCAGCCTCCGGATCGGTCTTTGCCTGTTCCTTCAGATGGTTGTAGGCTGCTTTTGCACTCTCATTCTGTTTCTGACGCTTTTGCGCCAGCTTTTCTGCGGCGGCAGGGTCTGTCTTGGCTCTCTCCACAAGATTCTGATAGCACTCTACCGTTTTCCGGCTTTGGTAAGCCCGTATCTCTGCCAATTTTCTGGCGGCTTCCGGGTCGGTTTCCGCACGTTTGATAAGGTCGGCATAGTCCGCTTTCCGCTTGTCTGCGTGGGCTTTGTTATACGCCCGCTGCCGTTGGCGGATTTTTTCGGCATACTCCGGGTCATTTGCCATGCGCTCTGCATAACGCTTTTTCTTGCGCTTGCGGGCTTCGGCGTCCTTCGCTAGCATTGCATCTCGTTCGGCGATTGCTTCCGGGTCACCGGCTTCTGCAAGGGCTTTCAATTCCTTGCGGGTGCGCTTTGCCTTATTCTTCTGTTTTTCTGCCTTCCGGCGTTCGGCTTCCTGCATCTTTTCCAGCCGGATGCGCTCTTTTTCCTCCATCGTGCGGAGATACTCAGGGTCGGCTTCTCGTATCGCTTTCAGTTCTGCCCGCCGCTTTGCACCCTGCAGTCTTTTTCGTTCCCGCTCAGATTCCAGCTTTGCAATGGCCTCCGGGTCTCCGGCTTGTGCAGCAGCTTTCAGCTCGTTCTGCCGTTCCCGATACCGTTGCACTGACTTCTGCCGCTTTTCGTTTTTCTTCGCTTCTGCCTGCTCGTCGATTTTCCGAACACGCTCTTCCTCGCTGATTTCTTCGGCAGGGGGATGATACTCCCCGATGAAGTTGAAATAGATGTCGATGCGCTGCTGCCGGTATCGTGTCCGGCCTCCGGTCGGCGCATGGACTTCCACCTTCTCGATAAACGCATACAGCATATCATCGGTCAGGACTTCGCAATCCTGATATTTACGAACCAGCGCAACAAAACGTTTCGGGTCAACCTTGGATGTCATAGAATCTCCGGCTTTTGCTTCTAACTCCTTGATACGGTTTTCGCATTGCTCCTGTTCCTCGTCATACTGCGCCATCAGGCGCTGAAACTGACGGTCAGGCAGCTTGCCGGACAGATTGCTTTCGTACAGACCACGGATCAGGTTGTCCAGCTCATCCATCCGCTTTTTGGCATTGGCAAGGTCTTTTTTGTTCTCAGCGGATAATCCCTGCTTCTGGCTCTGCCATTGCGCCTGCAATTCTTCAATAAATGCGTCCTCATCTTCCAGAACATAATCCGACACCGCCTGAATGCTTTTCAGGATGGCTTCTTCCAGAACGGACACCTTAATGGAATGAGATGTGCAGCCATCGTATCGGTTTCGATACCGGACACATTGGAAGCCTGAATCGGAATCGAAGTGTCTGTTGTCCGGGCGGCGAACGGAATCCGGACTTTTGTACGACATTCGGTGTCCGCAGTCTGCACAGAAAATCAGACCGGACAGCCGATGCGAGTAGGTGCCGTTCTGGAGTTTTCTCGGAGAACGCTTCCGCAGCTTCTGCGCTGCATCCCAGACCTCCTGCGTGATGATGGGTTCATGGGTATTTCGAAAAATGATCAGCTCGTCCTCGGATGCCTTGCGGCGTTTCTTGATTTTGAAATTCTCGCTGATCGTCTTGCCAAGGATCGTGTGTCCCAGATATTCCTGACGGTCAAGAATATAGCTTACGGTCGTATTGTTCCAGCAGTATGGGTCGTGAAAGGATGTGTTGCGGTTATTCTGCGGTTGATACTTCTGGCTGTATGCAGACGGAATCAGCACCTTGTCACAGGTCAGGGTGTCGGAGATCTCCGTCAGTCCGGCTCCATGTGCAGCCATATCGAAGATCTTGCGGACAACGGCGGCGGCTTCTTCGTCTACATATAAGGTCTGCTTATCGTCCGGTTTGCGGTAGTAGCCATAGGGAATGGAACCGCTGACACGGTTTCCTTCCTTCATCCGGTTGCGGAACACAGTCTTGATCTTATTGCTGGTGTCCTTGGCGTACCACTCGTTCATGATGTTCAAAAACGGAGTAAAGTCGCTGGATGTGGGGTTTGCGCTGTCTACGCCGTTGTTGACGGCAATAAACCGGACACCCTTGTTGGGGAATAACAGCTCGGTATAGTTGCCGACCAGAAGATAGTTCCGTCCAAAGCGGCTCATATCCTTCACGATGACGGTGGCGATATTTCCGGCTTCCACTTCTTCCAGCATGGCCTGAAATCCGGGGCGATTGAAAGCTGACGTTAGATAACGATACTTTTGAAAACACTGGAAAATCAAGGTTTTTCGAGCGACGGACAAGCAGGGTATTGTACTAAAAACTGAATACGACGCAGAAGCGGCGTTTCTTACTCTCTACATGGGAGAACAGGAACGCCGCTTTTTTCATGCCCTTTGTTACGCAGTAGGGGCAGAAAAAGCCTTGCTACAAGCGGTTTTGCGGGTGTGTATCTGGCGCGGCAAGGGATTTATACCTTATTCCCCGAAACCGCGCTTCTACTGCGTAACAAATCCAAAGCAAAGGAGCTATGAACTATGGCAGTTTTCAGAGTGGAACGGAACAAGGGCTACACCGTAATGAGCAACCACCACCTACGCAACAAGGAGCTTTCCCTAAAGGCAAAGGGGCTGTTGTCGCAAATGCTGTCACTCCCCGAAGATTGGGACTACACCTTGAAAGGCTTATCCCTTATCAACCGGGAGAAGATAGACGCTATCCGCGAAGCCATTAAGGAGCTTGAACGCGCCGGGTATATCGTCCGTTCAAGGGAGCGCGACGAGAAAGGACGCTTGCGGGGCGCGGACTATGTGATATTCGAGCAGCCGCAGCCGCCTACGCCGGATTTACCAACATTGGAAAATCCAACATTGGATAATCCAACACAGGAAAAACCAACATTGGAAAAACCTACGTTGGAAAATCCAACGCAATTAAATAAAGATATACAAAGAACTGACTTACCAAAAAAAGAAAAAATAATTACTGATGAACAAAGTACCCATTCCATTCCTATCCTTTCCCCTAACCCCTCTCCTTGCAGAGAAGCGGCTACGCCGCCGGAACGGAAAGGAACGGAAGCGACAGCACAGAGCGCAGTTGATATATACCGGGAAATCATCAAGGACAATATCGACTACGACATTCTCAAACAGGACATGAAGTTTGACAGTGACAGGCTTGACGAGATTGTAGACCTCATGCTTGAAACCGTATGCACCGCCAGAAAGCGGGTACGGATTGCGGGGGACGACTACCCGGCAGAGCTTGTGAAATCTAAGTTTATGAAACTGGACGGCGAGCATATCCGCTTTGTGCTTGACTGTATGCGGGAGAACACAACGAAAATCCGCAACATCAAGCAATATCTGAAAGCAGCCCTTTTCAACGCCCCGTCCACTATCGGCAATTATTACACTTCCCTTGTCGCCCATGACATGGCAAGCGGCGCACTGTCACCGAAAAAGCCGCAGTACGGCGACCCGGACTATTATTCATGCAACGAGGGCGAAAGCCTGTAACCACCCACAACCACAAAAGGAGGATTTTATTATGGCACAGAAAATGACAGGAGCATTGGTATTTGACGAGCGCACCGACCGTTACGACATCCGCTTTGACTTAAACAGCTACTACGGGGGCTTGCATTGCGGCGAGTGCTTTGACGTATTCGTGCGGGGCAAGTGGAAGCCGACCCGGATTGAGTACGGCGACAACTGGTATCTTGTGGGTATCAGAGCCGAGGACTTGAACGGGCTGCGGGTGCGTATCTGACCGCCGCCCCATAAAGAAACGCGAAAGGAGGACGCGACAAATTGCAGGACGAAGTAAACGAAAAGACCATAGCCCTTTACATCAAGACCGGGAAGCTGACCGCGCAGACGCTCCAAAAGGCAATGAAAGCCATACTGTCAAAGGGCAAAAAGCAGCTTGCAAAACCGCCACAGGGCAAGCAGAGCTTAAAGCAGCTTATGAAGCAGAACGCGGGCGTTTCCAACATTGAGATTACCGAGGGCAATATCAAAGCCTTTGAGAGTACGGCGAAAAAGTACGGTATCGACTTTGCGCTGAAAAAGGACGCGACGGAAAGCCCGCCCCGCTATCTGGTTTTCTTCAAGGGGCGGGACGCGGACGTGCTGACCGCCGCCTTTAAGGAATTTTCCGCAAAAAAGCTGACACAGGAGAAAAAGCCCTCAATCCGAAAGCTGCTCTCTACCCTCAAAGAAGCTGCACAGGGCAAGAACGCGGAACGGGCAAAGGTCAAGAACAAAGACAGGGAGGTATCGCTATGAAGCCGGAAATCAAGAAGCTGCTTATCTTAAATCTCCCGTATCTGCTCTTTGTCTGGCTCTTTGATAAAGTGGGCGCGGCTGTCCGGCTCTCCCCCGGCGCGGACGCGAGCGCAAAGCTGCTACATCTTGGGGACGGTTTTACCGCCGCCTTTTCCAGTATCGCGCCGAGCTTCCACCCGGCAGACTTAGCTTTAGGCATTGCGGGGGCGGTCATTGTCCGGCTGATTATCTACACCAAAGGCAAGAACGCGAAGAAATACCGCCGCGGGACAGAATACGGTTCGGCGCGTTGGGGCGGGGCTGACGACATAAAGCCGTACACCGACCCGGTATTTGAGAACAATATCCCCCTAACGCAGACGGAACGGCTTACCATGAACAGCCGCCCGAAGCAGCCGAAATACGCAAGAAACAAAAATATCCTTGTAATCGGCGGTTCCGGCAGCGGCAAGACCCGGTTCTTTGTGAAACCGTCGCTCATGCAATGTACGTCAAAGGATTTTCCAACGTCGTATATCGTCACTGACCCGAAAGGAACACTGATTTTGGAAACCGGGAAAATGTTACAGCGGTACAAATACCGTATCAAAGTGCTAAATACGATTAACTTCAAAAAATCCATGAAATACAATCCCTTTGCCTATCTGCGGAGCGAAAAGGACATTTTGAAGTTAGTCAATACCATTATCGCCAACACCAAAGGCGACGGGGAAAAATCCGGCGAGGATTTCTGGGTGAAAGCGGAAAAGCTCTACTACACCGCGCTAATCGGCTATATCTGGTATGAAGCCCCGGAGGACGAGAAGAACTTCACGACGCTGCTTGAAATGATAAATGCGTCGGAAGCCCGCGAGGACGACGAGGACTTCCAGAACCCGGTTGACCTCATGTTTGAACGTCTGGAAGAAAAAGACCCGGAGCATTTTGCAGTCAAGCAGTACAAAAAATACAAACTTGCGGCGGGCAAGACCGCAAAAAGCATACTTATCTCATGCGGCGCGAGGTTAGCCCCATTCGACATTAAGGAGCTGCGGGAGCTTATGGAAACCGACGAAATGGAGCTTGACACCATAGGCGACAGAAAGACAGCCCTTTTCGTGATTATCAGCGACACCGACGACACCTTTAACTTTGTCGTGAGTATTCTCTACACACAGTTATTCAACCTTTTATGCGACAAAGCAGATGATGAATATGGCGGGCGGCTTCCCGTCCATGTTAGGTGCTTACTTGATGAATTTGCGAATATCGGGCAGATACCAAAGTTTGAAAAGCTCATTGCAACGATACGGAGCCGGGAAATCTCCGCGTCAATCATCTTGCAGAGCCAGTCACAGCTAAAGGCAATCTACAAGGACAACGCCGATACCATAGTCGGCAACTGCGACACCACGCTTTTCTTGGGCGGCAAGGAGAAAACCACCCTCAAAGAAATATCGGAGATTTTAGGCAAGGAAACGATAGACAGCTTCAACACTTCCGAAACCAGAGGGCGGGAGCTTTCGCATGGGCTGAACTATCAGAAATTGGGAAAGCAGCTTATGACGGAAGATGAAATCGCAGTCATGGACGGAGGGAAATGTATCTTGCAGCTACGCGGGGTGCGCCCGTTCTTTTCGGACAAATTCGACATAACGAAACACCCGAAATACAAGTACCTATCCGACGCAGACCCGAAGAACGCCTTTGACATGGAAAAGCACCTTAAACGCCGCCCCGCCATTGTCAAGCCCGACGAGGTTTTTGACTATTACGAGATTGACGCAGCAGACTTACAGGAGGACGCAGACCATGAGGAAACGTAGCGCAGAGGAAAAACAAAAGCAGCTTGAACGGTTTTTAATGAATGTTGCGGAAGCCGCCGACGCTGCATTATGGGAGTATTGGCGGGAAAAGGAAGCGGAACACCGCCGTTTTGCAACGGAGTATGTCACGCGCCGGGGGCTTATCCCGCAACAGTGACAGCATGGCAGACCGCCGGGGGACAGGGGAAGCTACACTTCCCCTACGCTGCCTTGCGGCAGCTACCCCTTTGTGAACTTGCGGGAAGCGAACACCTTGCTACGCAAGCTATTCACTTCCCGCAAGTCTGAAAAAAACGTCCGGCAGCACAGCGGGACACAGAAAGGAGCGATTGAAGCAATCACATCTATCCATACCGGCTACATGATACGCGCCCCCACTTTCCGGCGCAGTACACAGCGGCAGGAGCCGCACCCCTTACAACTGAATACCGCCGCGCCGCAGGACTTACGCAGCGCGGGGACAGCCGCCTTTACCAGAGGGCGGTTTTTTTATGCGGCGGCGACCATACGCTGACCGCCTTTTGTCCGCTTGCCGGACAGCCGCAGACGCGGCAGAAAGGATATATTTATGGCATTTTTCAATAGCGCAGTAGACGTTTTGCAGACCCTTGTTGTAGCACTTGGAGCCGGGCTTGGTATCTGGGGCGTGATTAACCTCATGGAAGGCTACGGCAACGACAATCCGGGCGCGAAAAGCCAGGGCATGAAGCAGCTTATGGCGGGCGGCGGCGTTGCCCTTATCGGCATGACCCTTGTACCGCTGCTTTCCGGCTTGTTCGGTTAAGAAGCGCGGGTAAAGGCTTATGCAGAGCATACTTGACGCGATTAACGAATGGATAAAGGAAATCCTCATAGGAGCCATAAACGGTAATCTGTCAACTATGTTCGGGGACGTAAACGAGAAAGTCGGCACTATCGCCGCAGAGGTAGGGCAGACCCCGCAAGGGTGGAACGCAAATATATTCTCCATGATACAGACGCTTAGTGAGAATGTAATCGTACCCATTGCGGGGCTTGTCATTACCTACGTCCTATGCTATGAGCTTATCAGCATGGTAACGGAAAAGAACAATATGCACGACGTTGACACTTCCATGTTCTTCAAGTGGGTGTTCAAGGCGTTTGTGGCAGTCTACCTTGTGACGCACACCTTTGACATCACTATGGCGGTGTTCGATATGGCGCAGCACGTTGTTTCCGGCGCGGCGGGGGTAATCGGCGGCAGCACAGAGATTGATGTTGCCGCCGCCCTTGCTTCCATGCAAAGCGGGCTTGACGCTATGGAAATCCCCGAACTGCTCTTACTTGTCATGGAAACAAGCCTTGTGAGCTTGTGCATGAAAATCATGTCCGTACTGATAACCGTTATCCTCTACGGCAGAATGATAGAAATTTACCTTTACTGTTCGGTATCGCCTATCCCGTTCGCAACAATGACTAATCGGGAATGGGGACAGATAGGGAACAACTACCTAAAATCCCTGTTCGCGCTTGGCTTTCAAGGCTTCCTCATAATGATATGCGTCGGCATTTACGCGGTTTTGGTGAACAACATGATAATAGCGGACAACCTGCACAGCGCGATTTTTTCCCTTGCAGCCTATACCGTTATCCTCTGTTTCTCCCTGTTCAAATCCGGCGCACTGGCGAAGTCGATTTTCTCCGCGCATTAGCGGCGTGTCAAGGGTAGGGTGGAGATTTTCAGAGCAAAGCGGCGAAAATACTACCCGACCTTGACGCGGGAAAACCCCATAGAATAGGGACGGGCAAAGGGCAGAAATTGACCTTTGCCTTGATTACCCCTATGGGAACTTACAGCAGCAAAAAACCCAGAGAAAGGAGGTTTCCACTTGGCGTATGTACCCGTACCCAAAGACTTATCCAAAGTCAAGACAAAAGTAGCTTTCAACCTTACCAAACGGCAGATTGTATGTTTTGCGGTAGCTCTCCTGTTAGGGCTTCCGCTTTTCTTTCTGCTCAAAGACAGCACAGGCACAAGCCTTGCGTCTATGGCTATGATTGCCGTCATGCTGCCCTGTTTCCTGTTCGCCATGTATGAAAAGCATGGACAGCCCCTTGAAGTGGTGGTGAAGAACATCATACGGACGAAATTCATAGCCCCCAAAGAACGACCATACAGGACAGACAACTTTTATTCCGTCTTAGAACGGCAGAGAAAACTTGAAAAGGAGGTATCAGCGATTGCAAAAGGAAACACGAAGAAACAGCGCGGCGGGAAGCGCAAAGCCTAACCCGCCCCGCAAGCTCACCCGCGCCGAGAAAAAGCAGATTGCGGAAATCATCAGACAGGCAAAGGGCGACGGGAAAGCCCACACCGCACAGCAGACAATCCCCTATATCCAGATGTACCCGGACGGTATCTGCAAGGTTACGGGACGGAAATACTCAAAGACCGTCGCCTTTGAAGATATTAACTATCAGCTTGCACAGGCAGACGACAAGACCGCCATTTTTGAGAACTGGTGCGACTTCCTCAACTACTTTGACGCTTCCGTTTCGGTGCAGCTCTCTTTCATCAATCAGGGGACGCAGCGGGGCGAAGCGGAAAAGGCGGTCAATATCCCGGCACAGGAGGACGCTTTCAACTCTATCCGCACAGAATACCGGAATATGCTGAAAAACCAGCTTGCAAAGGGAAACAACGGGCTTGTCAAAGCAAAATATATCACCTTTGCCATTGAAGCCGACAGTCTGGGCGCGGCGAAATCCCGCCTTGCCCGTATCGAAACGGACGTACTCAACAACTTTAAGCTCTTGGGCGTGTCTGCCCGCCCCATGACAGGCTATGAACGCCTTAAAATGCTGCATGGCATTTTCCACCCGGAGGGCGGGCAGTTTGCCTTTGATTTTTCATGGCTTGCCCCGTCCGGGCTTTCCACAAAGGACTTTATCGCCCCATCCTCTTTCCGTTTTGGCGAGGGGCGTTATTTCCGCATGGGGCGCAAAATCGGCGCGGTTTCATTCCTTGAAATCCTTGCGCCGGAATTAAACGACCGTATCTTATCGGATATTCTGGACTTGGAAACGGGCGTTATCGTCAATCTGCATATCCACAGTATCGACCAGACCGAAGCCATAAAGACAATCAAGCGGAAAATCACCGACCTTGACAAAATGAAAATCGAGGAACAGAAAAAAGCGGTACGCAGCGGCTACGACATGGATATAATCCCGTCCGACCTTGCCACGTTCGGCAGCGAAGCGAAGAACCTCTTACAGGACTTGCAGAGCCGGAATGAAAGAATGTTCCTCTTGACGTTCCTTGTGGTGAACATGGCGGACACGAAGCGGAAACTGGAAAATGACGTATTCGCGGCGGCGGGCATTGCACAGAAGAACAACTGCGCCTTGACCCGCCTTGACTACCAACAGGAAGCGGGGCTTATGTCCTCTGTACCGCTTGGGGAGAACCTTATCCCCATTCAAAGAGGGCTTACCACGTCAAGCACCGCTATCTTTATCCCCTTTATCACACAGGAGCTTTTCCAGACGGGCGCGGCTTTGTACTACGGCTTAAACGCCCTGTCTAACAACATGATACTCTGCGACCGCAAGCAGCTAAAGAACCCCAACGGCTTAATCTTGGGTACGCCGGGAAGCGGGAAATCCTTTGCCGCCAAACGGGAAATGACAAACGCTTTCCTCATTACCGACGACGACATAATTATCTGCGACCCGGAAGCAGAGTATTTTTCCCTTGTGCAGCGGCTTGACGGGCAAGTGATACGGTTATCGCCTACGGGCAAGGGCATTGACGGGAAGCCCCAGTATGTGAACCCTATGGATATTAACCTCAACTATTCCGAGGACGACAGCCCCCTTGCGCTGAAATCCGACTTTATCCTCTCCCTCTGCGAGCTTGTAATCGGCGGCAAGGAGGGCTTGCAGCCCGTCGATAAGACCGTCATTGACCGCGCCGTTAGGAACGTGTACCGCCCTTTCCTTGCAGACCCCGACCCGGAGAAAATGCCTATCTTGGGCGACCTCTACGACGAGCTTTTGAAGCAGCCGGAGCCGGAAGCGGCGCGTATCGCGGCGGCATTGGAGCTTTACGTTTCCGGCAGCTTGAACGTCTTTAACCACCGTACCAACGTGGAACTTTCTAACCGCCTTGTCTGCTTTGACATCAAGCAGCTTGGGAAGCAGCTCAAAAAGTTAGGTATGCTCATTGTGCAGGACCAGGTATGGAACCGCGTCACCGTCAACCGGGCAGAAAGGAAATCCACCCGGTATTTTATGGACGAATTTCATCTTCTCTTGAAAGAGGAACAGACCGCCGCCTATTCCGTTGAAATCTGGAAGCGTTTCAGAAAATGGGGCGGCATACCCACAGCCATTACGCAGAACGTCAAGGATTTGCTTGCTTCCCGCGAAGTGGAGAATATCTTTGAAAACTCTGATTTTGTCCTCATGCTCAATCAGGCGGCGGGCGACCGGGCTATCCTTGCAAAGCAGCTCAACATCTCCCCGCAGCAGATGAAGTATGTCACCCACACCGAAGCGGGCGAGGGGCTTATCTTCTACGGGAACGTGGTGCTGCCCTTTGTAGACCGCTTCCCGAAAGACACCGAGCTTTACCGGGTAATGACGACGAAGCCGGAGGAAGTGGGCGAAGCATGACAAAATTAAGGACAGACACCATTATCAACCGGGACGCGCTCTATGCCTTGCGGGAGCTTCCAGAGGAAAGCGTACACTGTTGCGTCACAAGCCCGCCCTACTATGCGCTTAGGGATTACGGGCTTGATATGCAGATTGGGCGGGAGGACACGCCGGAGCAGTACATTGACAGGCTGACCGAGGTTTTCCGCGAACTGCGCCGGGTACTGCGTTCTGACGGTACGCTCTGGCTGAATATCGCGGACACCTACTGCGGCACAGGAAATAAAGGCTACCATGCAGACCCGAAGAACCCGAAAGGGAGAAACGGACAGCAGATTGCAAGAAACAACCGCGTTTCCGGCTGCAAACAAAAGGACTTAATCGGTATTCCCTGGCTTTTAGCTTTTGCCCTACGCGCTGACGGGTGGTATTTAAGGAGCGACATTATCTGGCAGAAAGAAAACCCCATGCCGGAGAGCGTGAAAGACCGCCCTACCCGCTGCTATGAACATATCTTTCTGCTTACGAAGTCAAAGAAGTATTTTTATGACGCAGCCGCCATAGCCGAGCCGTTAGCCCCCACAACGGCGGCGCGGTACCGCACCGGGCGCAGCGCGGGACAGAAATATGCGGACGAAGTACCCGGACAGGGGAACGTACAGGGGCTTAACCGGGCGCGAAGCGGCAGCTACTACGACGAAGCCCTCATGCCGACCATGCGGAACAGGCGGGACGTGTGGCTTATCAATACCGTTCCCTACAAGGGCGGGCATTTCGCCGCGTTCCCGCCAAAACTTGCCGAAACCTGTATCAAGGCGGGCTGTCCGAAAGGCGGCGTTGTGCTTGACCCCTTTTTCGGCAGCGGCACGACGGGGGCAGCCGCAAAGCAGCTTGACAGGCATTATATAGGCATTGAGATAAACGCCGAGTATTGCGCCCTTGCAAGGGCGCGGATTGGAGGGACAGACACATAAAACAATATAAGGCGCGTGAAAAAGTCACGCAGAAAATGACCCGCGAGGGGGCTGTCGAGGTAAACGCCGCTACCGGGAAAAAGAAACGTATCAGCAAGCGGATAAGGGACGCGGACTTTGCAAAGACCGAAGCCCCACCGCAGCCGGAACAGGCAGCGCAGCCCCTACCGGGCGGCGCAACTTCCCCGCCCTTAACCGACACGCCGCCGCTTCCCCATGCGCCGGGGGCAGAACGGGAACAGGACACCGCAGCAGCCGAGCGCGTCTTGGAACGTATCGACGGGGCGCGTACCAGAAAGGCGAGCAAAAAGGCGGCGAGGAAAGCACAGGCAGAAGCCACAGCAAAAGAAAAATCTTCCCGCTTGCAGTTTACCGACGAGGAACGGGCAACGCCGGAGCTTGAAAGGTATATCCGAAAATCGGACAAAGCAGCCGACCGTCTGGACGCGGCAAAGGCGGCTATCCCCAAAGAAAAGAAACTTGTACGGGAGCGCACCTTTGATGAAGCCACCGGGAAAGGCAAGACCCGCCTACATTTTGAGGAACAGGAAAAGCCCATAGGAAAGAATAAGCCCCACAATAACCCGCTATCCCGCCCCGCACAGGAAGCGGGTATTTTCGTCCACAACAAGATACATTCCGTTGAAAAGGACAATTCCGGCGTTGAGGGGGCGCACAAATCCGAAGAACTGGCAGAGCGCGGCGCAAAGTACGGGGCGCGGAAAGTCAAGGAGGGCTACCACAGCCACAAGCTCAAACCCTACCGGGCGGCGGCAAAGGCAGAGAAAGCGGCGTTCAAGGCGAATGTGGATTTCCAGTACCATAAAGCCCTGCATGACAATCCGCAGATTGCGGGCAATCCCCTTTCCCGCTTCATGCAGAAGCAGCAAATCAAGCGGCAGTATGCAAAGTCGGCAAGGAAAGGCGGCGCAAAAACGGCGCAGAAAGCCGCAGAGAACACCCGCAAGGCGGCAAAAAAGACCGCCGAGGAAACAAAAAAGGCAATCGCTTTTGTAGGGCGGCACCCGGCGGGCGTATGTATCGCCGTTGCCGCGCTGCTCTTATTCATCATGGTATCGGCGGGGCTTTCCTCTTGCGGTTCCATGTTCTCCGGCTTGATGAACGGCATACTTGGGACTTCCTACACGTCGGAGGACAGCGACCTTGTGGCGACGGAGAACAATTACGCCGCAAAGGAAAACGAGCTTCAGCAGCAGATTGACAATATCGAAAGCACCCACCCCGGCTATGACGAATACCGCTATGACCTTGACAGTATCGGGCATAACCCCCATGAGTTAGCGTCCTACCTCACCGCCCTTTTGCAGACCTACACCCCGCAGAGCGCACAGGCAGAGCTAAATCGCGTCTTTGCCATGCAGTACACTTTGACGCTGACAGAAGAAACGGAAATCCGCTACCGCACAGAAACAAGCACAGACCCGGAAACAGGGGAAACGACCACCGAGGAAGTACCCTACGAGTACCATATCCTCAACGTGAAGCTGACGAACAAGCCCATTTCCGAGATTGCGGAGGAACTTCTAACGCCACAGCAGCTTGAAATGTACCGCGTCTATCTGGAAACAAGCGGAAACAAACCGCTGATTTTCGGCGGCGGCTCCCCCGATATGGGCGCGTCCGAGGATTTAAGCGGCGTACAGCTTGTAAACGGCACACGCCCCGGCAACACCGCCGTTGTAGACCTTGCGAAGCGGCAAGTCGGCAACGTGGGCGGGCGACCCTTTTGGAGCTGGTACGGATTTAACAGCCGCGTGGAATGGTGCGCCTGTTTCGTTTCATGGTGCTACAATCAAGCCGGAAAGAGCGAGCCGCGCTTTGCCGGGTGCCAGTCACAGGGCGTACCCTGGTTCCAGTCACGCGGGCAATGGGGCGCGAGGGGCTATGAGAATATCGCCCCCGGCGACGCTATCTTTTTCGACTGGGACGGGGACGGGAGCGCAGACCATGTGGGGCTTGTTATCGGAACGGACGGGGAGCGCGTCTATACCGTCGAGGGCAATTCCGGCGACGCCTGCAAGATAAAGAGCTACCCCGTCAATTACTCCTGTATCAAGGGCTACGGCTTAATGAATTGGAACTGACAACAAAAAAATGAAAATCTGAAAGGAGAAATTTATTGATGGCTATGAACAAAATTGAACGTATCGACAAAGAGATTGCAAAGACCCGCGAGAAAATCACCGAGTACCAGAACAGATTAAGGGGGCTTGAAGCGCAGAAAACCGAAGCGGAAAACCTGCAAATCGTACAGCTTGTGCGCTCCATGCGCCTTTCCCCGCATGAGCTTTCCGCTATGCTTTCCGGGGGCGGTATTCCGGGTATGGAAGCCGCGCCGGGCTACCCCGCAGAACCCGCAGACCATGACACCGAAGAAATGGAGGACACCGAGAATGAATAAGAAAATCCTTAGAACCTTGACCGCACTTTGCGCCGCCCTTGTACTTATGGGCGGCTTTTCCGTCACCGCTTTTGCACAGACCCCGGAGGGAGAGGACGACACCAACGACAGCGGCGTTGTCTACGAGGAACCCCAAAAGGAAGAACCCCTTACCCCGGACGGGAACGCGACCCTTGTAGACGATTTCGGCGGCAACAAGCAGCTTATCACCGTAACGACCAAAAACGGCAATTACTTTTATATCCTCATTGACCGGGACGACGAGGGCGAGGACACCGTACATTTCCTTAATCAAGTGGACGAAGCCGACCTCTTAGCACTTATGGAGGACGGAAGCACCGAAGCAGCCCCGCCCGCCGTTTGCAGTTGCACCGATAAATGCGAAGCCGGAAAGGTAAATGTGAGCTGCCCTGTCTGCAAGGACAACATGACCGCTTGCAGCGGCAAGGAAGCGGAGCCGGAAACCGAGAAACCAACAGAGCAGCCCAAAGAGAAAGGCAATACAGGCGGGCTTGTGCTTTTCCTTGTCGTGGCACTTCTTGGCGGCGGGGGCGCGTTCTATTATTTTAAGTTTATGAAGCCAAAGCAGAACGTCAAGGGCGACACCGACCTTGAAGATTTCGATTTTGACGATTACGACGAGGACGAGGGGGACGGGCTTTCTGATGAAGAACAGGAGGACGAGGAAGCATGACGCTTTTCACCGAAAACCCTTTAGAAAAAATGATGGTACAAAGACCCACCGGGCGGCGTGACAGTGCGCCGCCCGTTCCAAAATCCCCGGCGTGTATGCGTTGCCCTTATAAGGCGCAATCCCCCTGTATCGGCTATTGTCTGAAACAGGCACAGGAGAAGAAGCACACCGCGCCGGAACGCTGAAAGGAGGATTTTTTCATGGCATTTAGACTTGTGATTGCAGAAAAGCCGAGCATGGCGCAGACTATCGCCGCCGCGCTTGGCATTAAGGGGAAACAGGACGGGTATATCGAGGGCGGCGGCTACCTCATTTCATGGTGCGTCGGGCATTTGGTACAGCTTGCGGAAGCTGCCGCCTACGGGGAGCAATATAAAAAATGGAGTTTTGACAGCTTACCCATTCTGCCGGAGGAATGGCAGTACGCCGTTGACCCGGACAAGGGGAAGCAATTCAAAACCATTAAAGAGCTTATGCACCGCGCCGACGTTTCCGAAGTGGTAAATGCGTGTGACGCGGGGCGCGAGGGTGAATTGATTTTCCGCTTTGTCTACGAAGTGGCGGGCTGCAAGAAGCCCATGCGCCGCTTGTGGATTTCTTCAATGGAGGACGGGGCGATTAAGGCGGGCTTTGCTTCCCTCAAAGACGGGCGGGACTATGGCGCGCTCTTTGCGTCCGCCCTCTGCCGCGCAAAGGCTGACTGGCTTATCGGCATTAACGCCACCCGGCTTTTCTCCTGCCTGTATGGAAAGACCTTGAACGTGGGGCGCGTCCAGACCCCGACCTTAAAAATGCTCACCGACCGGGACGCGGCTATCTCCCATTTCCAGAAAGAAAAATATTATCATGTTCGCCTTGATTTATCCGGCGCGGACGCGGCAAGCGAAAGGATTTCGGACAAGGCAGAAGCCGACGCGCTGAAAGGGGCTTGCGAAGCGGGAAAGGCGGTATGCGTTTCCCTTACCAGAGAGAAGAAAACCGCAGCCCCGCCAAAGCTCTTTGACCTTACCTCTTTGCAGCGGGAAACGAACCGCATTTTCGGTTACACCGCAAAGCAGACCCTTGACCTTGCACAATCCCTTTATGAAAAGCGGCTCCTTACTTATCCGAGGACGGACAGCAGCTTTCTTACTGACGACATGGGCGGCACCGCAGCGGACATTATCGCGCTGCTTTGCGAAAAGCTCCCCTTTATGGCGGGCGCGGACTTCACGCCGGAGATTGCAAAGGTATTAGACAGCAAGAAAGTATCAGACCACCACGCAATCATTCCCACTATGGAGCTTGCAAAGGCTGACCCGGACGCGCTGCCGGAAAGCGAGAAGAATATCCTTACCCTTGCGGGGGCGCGTCTGCTTTTTGCCACCGCCGAGCCGCATATTTATGAAGCGGTTACGGCGGTTTTCTCATGCGCCGGGACAGACTTCACCGCAAGGGGAAAGACCGTACTTGCGGAGGGTTGGAAAGAGCTTGAACGCAGATACCGGGCGACGCTGAAAGATAAGCCCGAAGCAGAGGACGGGGAAAATGAGGGCGTGACGCTGCCGGAGCTTTCCGAGGGACAGAACTTTCCTAACCCCGCCGCAAAAGTAACGGAGCATACCACAACGCCGCCGAAGCCCCACAGCGAAGCGTCGCTTCTCTCTGCTATGGAGCGAGCCGGGAACGGGGACACCGACCCGGACGCGGAACGCCGGGGGCTTGGCACTCCCGCCACCCGCGCCGCCGTCATTGAAAAACTGGTAAAGGGCGGCTTTGCAGAGCGCAAGGGGAAGCAGCTTATCCCCACGCAGAACGGAGCCGCCCTTATATCAGTCTTGCCGGATATGCTCACTTCCCCGCAGCTTACCGCAGAATGGGAAAACAATCTGACGCAGATAGCAAAGGGAGCCGCAGACCCCGGCGAATTTCTGTCCGGCATTGAAGCTATGGCGCGGGAGCTTGTGCAGACACACGCCGCAGCACTGGACGGGAAAAAGGATTTGTTCCGGGAGGAAAAGCCCTCTGTCGGCAAATGCCCCCGTTGCGGTTCCCCCGTCCATGAGGGGAAGAAAAACTATTATTGCAGCAACAAAGAATGTGCCTTTGTCATGTGGAAGAATGACCGCTTTTTCGAGGAACGCAAGACCGCTTTTTCCGCGAAGATTGCCGCCGCGCTCCTTAAATCCGGCAAAGTGAATGTGAAGAAGCTCTATTCCCCGAAAACAGGCAAGACCTATGACGGAACTATCGTTCTGGCTGACACTGGCGGGAAATACGTCAACTACCGTATCGAAGTACAGAAGAACTAAAAACTTGAATAGCAAGCATAGGAAGCGGGTACCCACTTCCGTAAATCCCCGTTGCGACGCTGACGCGCCGGACGGGGATTTTGCTTGTTGGGAAGTTTCCCAAACCCTCTTTTGCGGAGGGCTTCACCCTCTAAAAATTTTTGAGAAATCTTTGGCAGAAATGCGGGCGTACCCGTAGTAGACCATGCAGCCCAAAAATGCAGCTTGTGACGCTGCCCCAAAGAAAGGAGGTTTTTCACTATGGCAAGTTTACGGGACACCGTAAAGGACTATCAAGACGAGCTTAGGGACGGTATCGCATGGGTGGCGTTCTGGAAACAGGGGCGTTCATGGAACGCGGAATATTTTCATCTTGATATGGACGACACCCTCTACCCGGAGGACAGGAGCCGGTTAGAGGAAATCAAAAGCACCGACCCCGCCGCCGTTATCCTAAACGGCTATTACTGCGGGCATTTAGGCGAGGACATGAGCCTTGACGAGCTGACCGCCGGAGTGCGCTACCACTACGAAAACAGCATGAACGACATTGACGGTTTTATCGGGGCGCATGACGACAGGCTTCCCCCGGAGGTTATCGAGGAAGCGAGGGCAGCCGCCCATGAAGCGGGGCTTCCCTTTTCCGAAAAGCCCTACCGGGACGGAGAGGATTTTAACCCCTATGTATTTGACGGGAGCATGAGCATTGAGGATTTTGAGCTTATGCACCGCATGATTGAAAAAGAAAGGAGCGAACAAATGGCAGAACCGATTTTAAGCGGCTATCTTTCCAATCTTGGGAAGTACACCGAGGGCAGACCCGCGGGCGAATGGGTGACGTTCCCCACGACTGCCGAACATCTGAAAGAAGTCTTTGACCGTATCGGGATTGACTTCAAGCATTACGAGGAATGGCATTTCACAGAATTTCAATCCCCTATCCCCGGCTTGGCGGAACATTTAAGCGAGTATTCCCACCCCGACGAGCTGAACTATTTAGGGAAGCTCTTGGAAATGCAGTTTGACGACGACCGGGAGAAATTCATTGCAGCCATTGAATACGGCGACCATGCCGACAGCTTACAGGACATCATCAACCTTGCACAAAACCTTGACTGCTACTGGATTTATCCGTCCGTCCACAATGAAGAAGAATACGGGCGTTATCTGGTTGATGAACTGGAAGAACCCGAACTGCCCGAAGAAGCGAAAAAGTATTTCATGTATGAGGAATACGGGCGCGACGCTTCCATTAACGACGACGGTATGTTTACCGAAAAGGGCTATATCTACAACAACCGCAACACCTTTACAGAATGGTACGACGGGCGCGACGTTCCACAGGAATACCGGGTAACGCCGCAGCCCCCGCAGCGGTCACGCCCCGACCCGGAAAAAGCAGATTTTGACGCAGCCGCGCCGGGGCAGAGAACCGCGCAGACCGCAGAGCAGCCACAGGAGCCGCGCCCGGTTATCCCTATCGTGCTGACGAGCGAGAAGCCCGCCGAGAAATTAAAAGAGATTACCGACCGTCTGGAACAGGGTATTGCGGAACTCTTTGACAGCGAGCGTTACAAGGAATATCTGAAAGTCATGTCAAAATTCCATAATTACAGCTTCCGAAACACCGTCCTTATCGCCATGCAGAAGCCGGACGCTTCCCTTGTGGCGGGCTTTTCCGCTTGGAAGAATAACTTTGAGCGAAACGTGATGAAAGGGCAAAAGGGAATTAAAATCATTGCCCCGTCGCCCTATAAAATCAAACAGGAAATGCAGAAAATCGACCCGCACACACAGAAGCCCATAATCGGCAAGGATGGAAAGCCCGTCACCGAGGAAAAGGAAGTCACCATACCCGCCTACAAGGTGGTATCCGTCTTTGACGTTTCCCAGACCGAGGGAAAGGAGCTGCCGGATATTGCCGTTGACGAGCTGACGGGCGACGTTGACCGCTACAAGGATTTTTTCGCAGCCCTTGAAAAGACTTCCCCCGTTCCTATCGCCTTTGAGAATATCGAGGGCGGCTCTCATGGCTACTACCACTTGGAGGACAAGCGCATTGCTATCAACGAGGGCATGAGCGAATTACAGACCTTAAAGACCGCCATTCACGAAATCGCCCATGCGAAGCTGCACGACATTGACCTCAACGCGCCAAAGGACGAGCAGCAGCCCCACGTTGACCGCCGCACCCGCGAAGTCGAAGCGGAAAGCGTCGCCTATACTGTCTGCCAACATTACGGGCTTGACACGTCGGACTACTCTTTCGGCTATGTCGCCGGGTGGAGCAGCGGGCGGGAGCTGTCCGAGCTGAAAAGCTCCCTTGAAACGATACGCAGCGCAGCCGCCGAGATTATCAATTCCATAGACGAAAATCTTGCGGAGCTGCAAAAGGCACAGGACAAGGAGCAGACCGCCGGACAGGAGCAGCCCACCAGAGAGGAAAAGGCAGCCCCGAAAGAACAGCCGCAGCCGGAAGCCCCGGCAAAGGCAGATACAGCCGGGAAAGAGAAGCCGGAAGCAGCCGCACCGGGAAAATCCGGCGCACAGGAAAAGGCGGGCGCAGCCCCGAAAGAAGCCTTTACCCCGGAAACGATTTACAAGATGCGCCGGAACCCTTACGGCGACAGCCCGGAAAACAGCCACCTCTTGCAAGCCTATGTGACACAGGAGAACGGGCGGGCGAAAATGGGCGACGTGCTTTATACGGGAACGCCGGAGAAATGCCGCGAGCTTATGGGGCAGCTCAAAAGCGGCGGGCTGACCGAGGGCGACGTAAAGCAGCTTTACGCAAAGGCACAGGAAACGGCGCAGACCGCCGGACAGGACAAAGACACCTTTTCCATTTACCAGATAAAAGGCGGGGACGAAACAAGGGATTTCCGCTTTGAGCCATACGACCGCCTGCAGGCGGCGGGAAATGTGGTTGACAGGGCGAACTATGAGCTTGTCTATTCCGCGCCCCTTGCGCCGGAAACTTCCCTTGAAGATATTTACACCCGTTTCAATATCGACCACCCCAAAGATTTTAAGGGACACAGCCTTTCCGTTTCGGACGTGGTAGTGCTTCATCAGGACGGACAGGACGCGGCGCATTTCGTTGACAGTGTAGGTTTCCGGGAAGTGCCGGAGTTTTTACAGGAGCAGAAGCAGCTTACCCCGGACGACTTGGAAACGGGCGAAACTGTCAAAACACCGAGAGGGACTTTCCATGTAACCGCTATGAGCCGGGAGCAGATAGAAGCCGCCGGATATGGCTTTCACCACCAGTCGGACGACGGAAAGTATCTGATTATGGGGAATGGGACGCGGGCGTTTGCCGTTGCCGCAGAACAGGCGCAGCGGGACAATCCCTTGAAAACCGCCGAGCAGACCATAGAGCAGAACGGAAACATGATTGACGGTATCATCAACAACACCCCCACCGTTGACGAACTGGAAGCAAAGGTAAAGGCGGGCGAGCAGATTTCCCTTGTTGACCTGGCTAACGCTGTCAAAGCCGACAAGGAGCGCGGCAAGGGAGCGAAGCCGGAAAAAAAGCCCTCTATCCGGGCGCAGCTTAGAGCCGACAAGGAAAAGGCGCAGAAGAAAAACGCAAAGCAGAAGTCACAGGACTTGGAAAGGAGCTGACCCATGCCGGAACAGAGTAAATTTGAAAACGTGGATTTGTTCGCTTCCCTTGAAGCGATTATGAAGCAGAACACAGGCTTTTACCAGAGCGACTTAGACATTGACAAAGAGATTATCGCAAAGGCGGCGGCAAGCCCCAACAGGGAGGACAAGACCCTTTTGTGGTTCTGCCGCCCGTCCGGGACGCACTGTTTCCGGGAGCGCGACGTTTTCCTCAAAGACACCGCGCCCCACAACACATGGCGTTTCTACATGGAGCAGACAAGCGACCGCGTCCTTGCCTATGCAATCGAGCTGACGGGAAAGGAGCGCGGGAAAATTAAGGGCAATCTGTACGAACTGGACTACGCTAAACATTATGAGCGCGTCAAGGAAAAGGAACTGCCCGCCGATACGGTGAAGCTGATTTATGAGCGAGGGGAAAGGGAGATACCCGCCGGACGGTTCTTCAACGGCAACCCAGACCCGCAGCTTGGGAAGTTTGAACGCTTTGAAGCCCTACCCGACGACCCGGACGCGCTGCAATCACTCTTACAGGAAGAACGGCGCAGCCGGGAGCAGCTTCCACCGGGGGACTTCAAGGCGCATATCACAGCCTTGCGGGACGGGCTGATTGAAACGGAAGCGCGGCGCATTGTGCGGGAAATGAAGCGGCACTATGAGCCGAATAGCCCGAACAAGACCCATTTCATGGCAGAGCTTTCCCCGGCGTTCATGCGGCTTGCAGCCACAAAGGACACTGACCGCCTTTTCTCCATGCTGCCCTATAAGACTCTTTCCTTTTCCAAAATCGAGGGCAGACATGGGACGTATGCGCTGATTGACAAGGGGGAGAACCGGGACAGGGAGATAAGGAAGCCCCGCCCCTCTATCCGGGCGCAGCTTAAAGCAGACAAGGCAAAGACCGCCCCGAAAAAGGCGGCGGCAAAAACAAAAAATCACGATATGGAGGTATGAGCATGATTAGACTGACTGTTGAAGAAACAAACCTTTTGAGCATTTACAACGAGGGCGGCAAGCGGGCTTTGATTGAGAATGTCAACGCCGCGCTGCCCTACATGGACGCGGATATGCGGGAGCTTGCAAAGCGCACCCTTTCCAAAGTGGACGCTTTGACCGAAGCGGAATTTGCAGAGCTTCCCATTTACGCCGCTGATGAAGTATGAACGGGGTTAAGCGGCTGACGCCGCCCCAGAGCCGGAAAGTCAACGCCCTTGTGCGCCGGACGTGCTGCAACTATGATAACGGGAACTGTATCTTACTGGACGACGGAGACGAATGCGTATGTCCGCAGCTCATTTCCTATTCGCTTCTCTGCAAGTGGTTCCGGGTTGCGGTGCTTCCCGCCGACAGGCTGCTCTATGCGGAGCTTTACCAGACAGGGGATAAGAAGAAATGTACCGAGTGCGGCGCGTTCTTTGCGTCAACCTCTAACAGTGTCAAATACTGCCCCGTCTGCCGGAAGCGTATCACCCGCAGACAAGCCGCCGAGCGCATGAGGAAAAGACGCACCCCTGTTACGCAGTAGGCGCGGAAAATCCCTTGATTTACAGGGCTTTCCGGGCGTGAAAATCGGATAGGCGATACTTTATACCTTTATCCCCGAAAATGGCGTTCTACTGCGTAACATTCACGAAAACAGCACCCATAAAAAGACAGGGCGCGGAAGTCATATACCGGCTTCCGCGTCCTGTTCTTTTTTTGCCTATCTGACATTTCCCTTTTCCATTTCTTCAAGTGGGAACTGCGGGAGGGCTTCTATCAGCTTCTTTGTGATAGACTGGCGCATATCTTCGTTGATTTCCTGTTTCGTGCTTCCGTCCGGCTGTCTGACCGCTACCGTCGATAGCCTGTCGATTTCGTCCTTGTAGCACTCCACGACTTTCTCCACCGCCCATTTTTCCCCGGCAACGGCGGCGCGTATGGTTTCATATTCCGGCATTTTCTGGTTTTCCATGCTTCAACGCTCCTGTCTGTATTTGATAGCCTTATCATAGCACAGCGGCGGGGATTTTGCTATCCTTATCCGCGCTCTGTTCCCTTTTCACGTTCCGGCTGCCTGTCTGCCTGTAAAATGCTGTCAATGTTCTGCTTGATAATATCATATTCCCGGACTTTCTTTTTCAGCTTCCCATAGTCGGCGTAAAGGGCTTCTTTCTGCGCTTGGAGGGCTTCATACTCCGATTGCAGCGCGGCAAGGTTCGGGAGCTTTGCAATGCCCGCCGCTTTCAACGACCTTGCGGCGGCTTCATGTAGGATAATCGCCTGTTCCTGTCCGGCGCGGTACTTCTCCCTGTTCCTTGCCTTGCGGTATGCGTCATAGACGGGCTTTGTCTTTTGGTAGGTGGAAACATTCTTGATAAGCACCGCCATGTCCGCAAGCCGCTTTTCCGCGTTCTTCAATGCGTCTGCCGCCTGTCCGCTTTCCGCTGACATTTCCTCAATCCGGCTGACTAAATCCGCGTACTGTTCAATCTTGTGTTCCGTCAAGAAATTCATGGTTTTAGCTGCCTGTTTCAGATTGTGGATTTTCGCCCACTGTTCATAGCCCTTACTCTGCGCCGCCTTGATACTGTTCTCAATGTCGATAAGCAGCGAAACGTCGCGCTGCTCTCTGGGGGCTTTCGCCGCCTTTGCCCGTCTGCCCGCTATCCGTTCCCTTATGGCTTCCTCTGTATAGTCTGCGCCGAGGGTTTTTAGGCGGGTGAAGCGTTCCTGTCCGGGGGCGCGGCATGAAACATATTTCCCCGGCTTTATCTCATAGCCCGCCGCCTGTAACCGCGTTAGCAATTCCTCAAAACTGGAAACTTGGGGGATAAGCGCGTCAACGGCAATCTTTAGCTTGCCTTTCCAACTTGTACCCGTCTTTTCTGCCTGGTACTCCGCATAGCTCTTTCCCTTGCTGCCCTTGCCGGGGACGACGACGGACAAGCCATTTTCCCGGCACAGCTTGTCGCTCATGTTCCGTATGCCGTAATAGCTCCTTTTGTTGGAATTGTATTTGTGATGGTCTACAAAATTCACCGCGCAAAAAATGACGTGGTTATGGATATGCCCCTTGTCAATGTGCGTCGTCACAACATATTCATGCTGCCCCTTTGTCACCGCGTCGGCAAGCTGCTTCCCGATTTCGTGGGCTTTCTCATAGTCCACTTCCCCCGGCGCAAAGGACTGTATCAAGTGAAAGGCTAAATTGCTGCCCTTATCCAGTGCTTGCGAGAGGGTATAGCCGAACTCAATGTCTGCCGTTTCATAGGAGCAGCCGAAAGAGGATATGAGCATTTTCCCGTCCGTCTTGTCCGGGTTTTCGATATAGTCAAGGGCTTTGCTTAGGGTGCTTTTAACAGGCTTAATCTTTGTAACCGCCATATCTCCGCAAGCACCCCCTTTATTTCCTCTATGTCCTCTTGGTATGCGTTCCCCGCCGCGTTCACGCGGCGGGCTATCTGGTTGACGTTGACACCGATTTTCTGTATCTCTGCGGTCATTGCCTTTATATCGGCGTGGTCTATCTGAATGATATACCCGTCAATGGCAATCTTCCGCAGATACGCCGCCATGTTCCGGGTGGGTACGAGCTTCATTTTTTCCAGTATTAAATCCCGTTCCGCTTCCGTCACTCTGAATTTGATTTGCACCGTCCTTTTCCGTCCGTCCATTGCTTCGCTCCTTTCCTTTCCGTTCCGAGGGTTTGGGACACTTCCCAACAAGCCATTTTCAACCGACGCGCCGCAGCGCGGGAGGGCGAAAATACGGAAGTGGGTACCCGCTTCCTATGCTTGCTACGAATGTTTTTATCCCTTATGCCCTTATCCCTTACTACGGAGAAAAAGCTATTTTGCCAAACTTCCGCAAAAGAAAAACGCTGCAATTCAAAAAAGATTGCAACGCTTTCTAAATCCTGTTCAGTTTTAAGCCGGACATTCCTATTCGCCCTCTTTTTCGACTTCGGAAATCTCTTTTGCCGTTGCGGTCACAATCCGTATGCCTGTATCGCTCATACCGTCAAGAAGCGCGTCGAGCTGCCGCCGCTGCGTGTTCTTCTCCGGCGGCGTTTCCAAAAGGAACTGGTCTACGGATATATTGTAGCGGAGCATAAGCTCAAAGAAAATCTGTAAACTTGGGTGCTGCCCCTTGTTCTCAATGTTCGCAAGGTAACGCGGCGAGATAAACATTTCGTCGCTTACTTTCTTGCGGCTCTCCTTGCGCCCTGTCCGCGCCGCCTTTATCGCTGCCCCAAAAGCCTTGAAGTCGTATTTCGGTACTGGTCTTTTTGCCATAATTATTCACCCTATTACATTTTACTGTTCACCTTTCCTCTTGGATATGTCTACACTGTTCTATCAGTTGACTAAAATAATTCATATGTATATGTTGACAACTAGCCGCTTTTTTTGTATAGTATTATTAAAAGGGGGGAAATGTTTATGTTACATAGCATGCGTATTCGATAAGCATTGAAATTAAAAAAGATTTTTCCCATTTTCAATATGGGCTTTTTTGTCATGCTTATTTTGCGTATGCTATACAACAAAACTAACGATGTATAGACATAGTATAAAAACTATGCCTTAATTTTGTTGTAGTGTTATATGTATAAATGCAGGTCAATGCTCATGTTGAGAATTGACCTGTATTTTTTTGCGCAAAAGGAGAAATATTATGCTTGAAAAATATTGGATAAAATGTCCAATTTGTAACGGAAAGACGAGGGTTCAAGTATTTTATAATACGGTATTAAGAAATTTTCCTCTTTTCTGCCCTAAATGTAAATTAACACATATCGTTGATGTTGAAAAATTAGAAATCATAATCAAAAACTCTGAAAAACAAACTTTTTAATTTTGAAAAGGAAGGATATTAAATGAAACACTTACCTAAAAGTACACCTACGGAAATATTGAATGACCCATACGGATTTACTTACAAAGAAATGTCGGAAGTAATTGGAGAGGATAAAGCAAGAGCCTTATATGCGAAATTGTATAAACAGCCATTTCACAAAAAAAATCTATCAATATCAACAAAAAAAGTCTATAAAAGTAGCGATACTGAAAAGTATGTTTATGAATTGAAAGACAACAGGTATATCGAAACGGTTTTTATTAAACGGCGAGATGGTGGGACTGTTTGCGTAAGTACGCAAGTTGGTTGTTCTGTTGGCTGTATTTTTTGTGAGTCCGGACGCAATGGTTTCGTTCGTAATCTAACACCGTCTGAAATTGTGCAGCAGGTCATATTGATACGTCAAAAAGTAAATCGTATCGTTTTTATGGGAATGGGAGAACCTTTATTCAATTACGACAACTTGATTGCAGCAATCCATATTCTTCGAGATAGAAATGGACTTAACTTTCCAACCGACGGCATTACCATATCAACAGTTGGTCCAGTTAATCAATTAAAAAAATTGCGCGAAGAACATCTAAAAATTCAGTTGACAATATCTTTACATGCAGCAACACAGGCTGTGAGAAACTGTATCATTCCTCATATGCACATGTACGCTATTGAAGATGTTGTTAAGCAAGCATTGTCCTATTCACAAAGGCATAATCGAAAAGTGGTATTTGCGTATTTGCTTTTACCAGGTATAAATGACCGTTCCTCAGATATAAGGCAACTTGCAAAATGGTTTAAGGGCAAAAATGTTATGATTAACGTGCTGCAATACAACCCGACGAGTAATTCAAAAATTAGAGCACCACAAAAACAAGAAATGGTTGCGTTCAAACATCAATTAGAGCAAACAGGACTTGAAGTTACCATGAGAGTTTCTCATGGTAGAGAGATTAAAGCAGCTTG
>OBRJ01000127.1_pt1 | contig 69297 bp, 48 predicted proteins | sample 1494831 | NCBI WGS metagenome assembly OBRJ01 (sample SAMEA3360658, study PRJEB22359) | human gut metagenome | biome: ENVO:urban biome; feature: ENVO:human-associated habitat; material: ENVO:feces | place: Bangladesh | collected 2011
TTTTCTTATTTTTAGAAAAATATAGTTAATTCTGCATATTTTGTATTTTATCTGACTATTTGCAATCTATCCGAAACCGTCCAAAAGAAAAGGCGCCTTCCGGCGCCCTTTCCCTTTCAACTCTTATTTCTCACGTTTACGATAAACAACTGCTCCGACCACTGCTGCTGCAGAAACGCCGAGCAGGATCACCCACAGCATCACCTGTGTGCGGTCTCCCGTGTCCGGACTCTTTGTTGCTTTCTTCAGATAGAATACGGTATCCGCCTGGCCCTTGCTTGAAACGATCGAAATCGTATGCTTGCCTTCTGCCAGACTCTTTGTATACTCGGCCTTCAGCGTAACCTGCGTATTCTCTTTTCCAGCCGTCACATAATTCTTCGCATCAATCTCTTTCTGGTCGATGAGAACCTTTTTAAGATCCTTTGCTTCAAAATCTGCGGTGAAGGAAAGCTCCTTGCCCTGCATACCTGACTGATTGACTCCTTTGGTAATCTTCGGAAGATTCTGCGCAGTCATCGGTTTCTGTTTCAGGCCGGCAATCGCTTTTTCCAGCGCTGCCGCATAACCATCCACCGTCTTCTGCTCCGTGATATTCTTTCCGCGTACAATCGCTGCTTTTGCATCATTGACTGCTTTTACGCTCTCGTCCGTGTATTTCTTCAGATCGTTTGGAATCTTCTTCACTGCGGCATCTACTTTGCTGTAGTCCGCATCTTTATACGTAAGGCCGGCAATCGCTGCCTCGATCTTTTTTGCGTAACCGTCTACGCTCTCCTGCTCTGTGACCGGCCGCTCGGTTACGACGCTGTTCTTTGCATCTTCCAGTGCTTTTACAGACGCATCGGTATACAGACTGAGGTCCGCCGGAATCTTTTTGATGGCTTCCTCTACTTTGGAATAATCTGCTTTCCGAACCTGCAGTCCTGCCAGTGCATTTTCAATTGCTGCTGCCCAGCCGTCTACTTCTGCCTGATCCAGAATGGTTTTTCCGCTTTCTACGCTGTTGATCGCTGTCTGAAGCGGCTGAATGCTTTCTTCCGTATAAATACTCAGATCATTCGAAACTTTGGCAAGAGCCGCGTCTACGGTGCTGTAGTCCGCCGGTTTCAGGGTCAGTCCGTCAAGAGCTGCTTTCAGGTTTTCTGCAAACTGATCGACTTCCTCCTGTCTGCTGTCATCCAGATCCCATACAATGGCTTCTTTTGCCGCATTCAGTGCTTTTACACTCTTTTCGGTATAAATGGATAAGTCTTTCGGAATCTTTCCCAGGAGTTCTTCCACTCCCTGATAATCTGCCGGAACCGGTTTGCGTACCAGTGCTGCAATTGCATTCTCCAGTGCTTCCGCATAAGCAGCAACTGCCTGCTGCTCTTCTATCGTTTTGGTGCGGTCGATGGATGCGATGACTGCATTCAGTGCTTCCACGCTCTCTTCCGTATAGATAGAAAGATCTCCCGGAACTTTGGCAAGTACTGCATCAACTTCTGTGTAATCTGCGCCAAGAAGCGTCAGTGCGTTTACTGCTGTCTGAATGGCTGCCGCATAACCATTTACGGTTTCCTGTTCAGCTGATGGCAGGTTCTCTTTTACCGCATCTTTTGCTTTCTGAACAGCTGCCGCGCTTTCTTCTGTATACCGGCCCATGTCCTCCGGGATCAGCGCCAGTGCTTCTGTTACTTTGGTGTAATCTGCGGCTTTTACAATCACAGTGAATTCCTGTGTGAAGTCAACGCCGGTTTTCTTTCCGTCTTTGATTGTCGCCAGAAGTTTTACGGTTCCGGCATTCGTTACTTTCAGGTTTGTGCCGTCTAAAACAGCACCTGTCATTCCGGCATCCGTGATTTCCCATGTGATCTGTTTCTGATCTGCATTTTCTGGAACTGCTTTGCCCGTCAGTGCGGTGGTTCCCGGGATTTCTTTCGGTATGCCCTGGATTTCTGTTACAGCTGCGTGCTCATAGGTTCTTATCTGGATTTCAATGGCATCTTTTGTTTCCGTTTCTGCGATCTTTGTTACAATCCAGCTTCCGTTCCAGCTGTCTGCCTTTTTAAGCAGATAATCTGCCGGAGCCTTTTTGGCCTTTTCCGTAAGATCCTTCAGATTCCAGGAAGCCGCCTCTGCGATCACAGCCTCTTTTTCTGTTTTTATTCTTTCTTTGTCATCTTTCTGATCTTTCTTTTCATCCGGATTTGTTTTTTCTGAAAGTATTCGGATTTCTCTGTTCTCTGCATCATTTTTAATCTCCGTATCTTTGCCGAGAACGTCGCCTGCTTTCAGCGAAAGCTCTCCGAACTTCCACGTTTTGGCTTCCTCTTTTGCAAATGCCATGGTTGGGAACATCGTCACGATCAGAAGCATGGACAGTACAAACGAAAGCATTTTTTTCGTTTTCTTCATAACACAAATCCTCCTTTCCTTTTGATTGTTTTGCAGCCGCCAGGGGCCGCAGTTTCTCTTGTTACTTTCATTATACGTGTGTCAGAAAAAGAGTCAACGGGCCGTAAAAATTCGTAAGAATTCTTGTGCATTTCCGCTAAAATACTTTCAACGTTTTTTCACAATACTTCCATGAATTTTTACGGCCCGTCAGATTTTCTTAAGATATTCCTTTATTTGTGATGAAGCACATATTTCACATACGCAATTCTACGGCTGTCCGGTGCCCAGGAGTTGACGTTGATACTGCCCTGGCCGCCGAAAAGATCCAGCAGTTTTTTCTTATTCTGTCCGTCATAATCCATCATTCCAAGCGATACATACATGTTCGGCAGATGCTCATTCGGTTCCAGCTCACCTTTAGCGAAGGTCAGGTAAATGACGTGTTTTCCATCCGGCGAAACGTGGCCGAACCAGTTGTTGGCATCGGAATCGGTCATCTGGGTGAGACCGCTGCCGTCACGGTTCATCCGCCATACCTGCATCAGACCGCTTCTGGTGCTGTTGAACCAGATGTGCTTTCCGTCCGGTGAATACTCCGGACCGTCGTTGTAGCCTTTGCCGTCCGTCAGGCAGGTTTCCTCGCCGCCGTCTGATGGAATCGTACAGATCTCAATGCGCATGGTCTCCTCCTCCGGCTTTTTGCGGAAGGCACAGTACGCAAGCTCTTTTCCGTCCGGCGACCAGCCGTGCAGATAGCTGAGACCCGGTCCGGTGAGGTCTTTTGGTTCACCGCCTGTCATCGGGAGCACGTAGATGTGGGATTCATACGTTCCATCTGTGAGTTCCGGCGGCATGCAGCTTACCGCCAGCAGCTGGTTGTCCGGTGACGGAACGTGGTCATTGTTGCACCGCACGCAGAAACCGGTATCAACCTGCTCCACATGGTCTTTGTCGATCTCATAGCGGTAGATTTTTCCATCCGCATTATAAAGCAGGGTGTTTCCATCGTTCAGCCAGTTCGGTGCCTCGATGATTCCCGGAAACTCATGCAGCACGGTTTCTTCTCCGGTCTCCACATCCATCGTGCAGAGAATGCTGTCGGTGTTGTCTCTGTCCCCTGTCCATCCGGAGAGCATTTTTCCAGCGCGGCAGGTATCCTCCAGTGTTGCCGCATCCATATCCACAATCTGCAGTGCACCGTTTGCGCGGGCGAACTGGAAGCAGGCTTTCAGATCAACCATGCCTTTTCCAAGCGGCGCTTCCTGGCCGGTAATTTTCATATCTTTATAATGAACGGCTTTGACTCGGTCCGCATGCGCCCAGAGGAACTCTTCCGGGTCGACGCCGCCGCAGTACATCCAGCCGGCATCTACTTCTGCTCCGACTTTTTCACCGCAGGCTTCCAGGAGATATTCGTACGCTGTTTTTCCATTCACGCGGATACAGATATCTTCTTTTTCATTGTGGATCAGAAGACCTGCTCCGGCTTTTTCCAGTTCTTCTGCCAGTTCGCGGTATCTTGCAGCGGTTTCGTCCAGAACATCTTTTGTCAGGCGTGCCGGGCTCTTTACGACAAACCAGGAAATGTGGTATTTCTGCGCCAGTTCTGTAAGAATGGCAAGTTCTCTTTCATAGTGGTATTCATCCAGGAAAATGTGGACCGCATGAACCTCAATGTGGTATTTTGCAAGCAGCGGCATTGCCTGCTCCAGATCCTCCGGGATCCAGAAACCGTAGTCCCTGGCATCAACACGGAATCCGAGACACGGCTCGATCTGACGGTAGCCTGCCTCATAGATTTTCTTTAAAAATCCTTCGGGATCCTGTTTCCATTCTTTGGATACCCCATACATCTGTACACCAAAATACATATTGGTTTCCTCCTTCTCCAGATCCGCTGTTTCCCCATTTTCAGCGGATTTTCTTTTCCTCCATTTTACCACATTTCTTCTATTATAGATATGATTTTTCCTGTCAGTTATAAGAAACACGCTTTGCGTAAAAAAGGCGCCCCGTATGTGTTTTTTCCACATACGGAACGCCTTTTTCCGCCATTTTTTTCAGGGCCTGGTTATTCTTATACAAACTGGTTCGTTTTCTCATCGTACTCATAGTCGATGAGCGCCAGTTTTTCCCGCAGATCGGATTCCTCTGTCTGCATGGCCGCGCAGAATTCTGCGAGCGACGGGTAAAAATCTCTTAACTGCGTATTGACATAGCTCAGCAGCATTACGGGATCTTTCGGCATCATTCGTCTACTACCTCCACACCTGGTTTGATCATTGCTTTCAGACCGCCGTTTTCCACATCCAGAAGGATCGTATCGCCCTCGCTGACCTGACCGCCAAGGATCAGTTTTGCGGTGCTGGTTTCTACCTCTTTCTGTACGAAACGTTTCAATGGACGGGCGCCGTAAACAGGGTCGTAGCCGCCCTCGATGACAAACTGTTTTGCAGCCGGACTCAGTTCGACGGTAAGCTCCTGGTCTGCCAGACGTTTGTTCAGTCCTTTCAGCAACAGATCTACGATATGACCAATGTTGTCTTTTGTCAATGGTTTGAACATAATTGTTTCATCCAGACGGTTCAGGAACTCCGGACGGAAGTGTGCACGCAGATCCTGCATGACCAGGTTTCTCGCCTCTTCGGAGATGCTGCCGTCGTCCTGAATGCCGTCCAGCAGATACTGGGATCCGATATTGGAGGTCATGATCAGGATCGTATTTTTAAAGTCTACGGTACGGCCCTGGGAGTCGGTGATACGGCCGTCATCGAGTACCTGCAGCAGAACGTTGAAGACGTCCGGATGCGCTTTCTCGATCTCATCGAACAGAACAACAGAATATGGTTTTCTGCGCACTGCCTCGGTCAGCTGGCCGCCCTCCTCGTAGCCTACATATCCCGGAGGCGCTCCGATCAGACGGGAGACGGAGTATTTCTCCATGTATTCACTCATATCGATTCGAACCATGTTGTTCTCATCATCAAACAGCTTTTCTGCCAACGTTTTCGCAAGCTCTGTTTTACCGACACCGGTAGGTCCAAGGAACAGGAACGAACCGATCGGTTTTGTCGGATCCTTGATTCCGGCTTTGGAACGGATGATCGCATCCGAAACCTTGGTGACTGCCTCATTCTGGCCGATAACTCTCGTGTGAAGTTCATCTTCCAGGCCGAGGATCTTAGTTCTCTCGCCTTCGGTCAGTTTTGCAACCGGGATTCCAGTCCAGCGGGAGACAATTCTGGCAATCTCTTCATCCGTTACACTCTCGTGTACCAGGGAGAGATCTTCATTTTTAACTTTTTTCTCTTCTGCTTCCAGCATCTGCTGTAATTTCGGGAGTTCACCGTACTGCAGTTCAGCGGCGCGGTTCAGATCGTAATCATTCTTTGCTTTCTGGATCTGGCGGTTCATGTCCTCGATCTGCTCACGCAGTTTGGACAGTTTCTCAACGGAACTCTTTTCATTTTCCCACTGTGCCTTTGCAGAATTGAAGGTATCCTTTAACTCAGCCAGCTCTTTCTGCAGTGTTTCCAGACGCTCGCGGCTCAGATTGTCGGTCTCTTTTTTCAGTGCGGCTTCCTCGATCTGCATCTGCAGAATCTTACGGCGCTGCTCATCCAGCTCGGCCGGCATGGAATCCAGTTCTGTCTTGATCAGAGCGCATGCCTCGTCGACCAGGTCGATTGCTTTATCCGGCAGGAAACGGTCGCTGATGTAACGGTTCGAAAGGGTTGCGGCTGCAACGAGGGCACCGTCGGTGATTTTTACGCCGTGGTAAACTTCGTAGCGCTCTTTTAAGCCACGCAGGATGGAAATCGTATCCTCTACGGTCGGCTCATCAACCTGAACCGGCTGGAAACGGCGCTCCAGGGCGGCATCTTTTTCGATGTACTGGCGGTACTCATCCAGCGTTGTGGCACCGATGCAGTGCAGTTCGCCTCGTGCCAGCATAGGTTTCAGCATGTTTCCGGCATCCATCGCGCCGTCGGTCTTTCCGGCGCCGACGATCAGGTGCAGCTCATCGATGAACAGAATGATTTTTCCGTCGCTCTTTCTGACTTCCTCCAGAACGGCTTTCAGACGCTCCTCGAATTCTCCGCGGTATTTTGCTCCGGCTACCAGGGCTCCCATATCGAGGGAGAAAATGGTTTTATCTTTCAGGCTCTCCGGTACATCGCCGTTGGCGATTCGCTGGGCCAGGCCTTCTACGACTGCGGTTTTACCAACACCAGGCTCACCGATCAGAACCGGATTGTTTTTTGTCTTACGGGACAGGATACGGACAACGTTCCGAATTTCGGTATCACGGCCGATAACCGGGTCCATTTTCTGGTTTCTGGCTTTTTCTACGATATCCTGGCCATATTTTTCCAGGGTGTCGTATGTTGCCTCCGGGTTGTCGGTGGTAACTCTCTGGTTTCCGCGCACGGTGCTTAATGCCTGCAGGAAACGTTCTCTTGTGATGCCGTACTCCTGAAACAGTTTTTTCATGGACGGGCTTGGGTTTTTCAGCATTGCCAGGAAGAGGTGTTCTACGGAAACATACTCGTCTCCCATGGCTTTCGCCTCATCCTCAGCATTTATCAATGCTTTATTCAGATACTGACCGATATACGGCTGACCGCCGGATACTTTGACGCGGTCGTTCAGCGCCGTCTCGACACGGTTCAGAAAATGATCTTTGTTGATTTCCATCTTTTCGATCATTTTCAGAATCAGGCTGTCGTCCTGATGCAGGAGGTTATACAACAGATGCTCCTGCTCTATTTCCTGGTTGCCGAAATCGTATGCGGTCTTTTCCAGGTCCTGTACAGCCTGCAGCGATTTTTGTGTGAATTTACTGATATTCATAATCGGCTTCCTCCTTATCTATTTGGGTGCTAACATTCGCTCCGAACAAAAAGAGCGGTGATGTGAATTTTCTTTTCTTTTCTTTGTTCTAGTCGTACTATAACACTAGTTGTTAGCACTGTCAAGAGAAGAGTGCTAATTTTTTTATTTTTCTCGGACCAAGCTTTGTGTTGGGTTCCGTCAAAAAGAAATTATTTATTGCCATACACAGCAATAAAATGAATCAGTGCTTCCGTTTCCGAACTGGCATACTTTTTTGCAGAGGCTTCCAGAGGCTGCGAATGATATGCTTCAAAGGATTCGCCCTCTTTATCTCCAGATACGTAATGATCTATATTGATCTTCCACTTCCTCATTTCATCAAAATAAACCGTATTTGCAATTTCCGAACTCCAGTCCATATGCTCGATCAGATAATGTTCCATTCCATGATAACATTCTTCACAAATCGTTGTAAAAAATTCTTCTGCCGTCTGTGAGCTTAAATACCCTGGATCGTACCAGATTTCTTTCTGTTCGTTTGCGTTTGTATACAGCGCAATGCAATTCAATGACTCTATCTCTTTCATCTGCAGCGGAATTTCGGGAATTCCAAGCCGTTTTGTTTCAATCTGAATCATCCTCTGTGCATCACTTGTTCTTTCTTTCAGCGTTTTCTGACTCCACTCGCTCTCTTTTAAGCTCAGCAGAAATTCTTTATTTTCCCCAAAAATGGTCTCCTGATTCTGAACAAGGTTATAGTTCTTTTCTCGTTCGTAAAGTTCTGCCGCTCCGGACGGAGATTCAAACTTCTGATATATCATCATACACGTCGGCACCATACACACGCATACCGAAACAAACAGAAATGTATTTATGTCACTTCTTTTTAATCTCCAGAATTTTTTCGGAGAGTATTTTCCTTTTTTTCTATGCAAATCTCTTAGAACCGTAATAAGAAACATCCCATCCAGCGCAGCAAGAAACAACACAATTTTCAGTGAATACTGAGCAAACAAAAACAGCATCAGTATATTCGGCAGAAACGCATGGAACAAAATCTCATTTCCAGTTCCATCTGCACAATAGCTTCGAATGGGTGATGCCAGCCACAAAATCAGGCACAGCGCATAGGCAAAAAGCATTGTCCCCGCCGAAACATGAACTGACAGTTCTGTAATATATACTTCAACCTGTTTTACATACATCACATACAAGATGCCTATCGGATACAAAACAGAACATTTGCTCAGCCAGTATGCCTCTGATTTTCTTTCCCGTTGTCTTTTCCGCTCCTCCATATCAGATCCCCCCTGATTTTTCTTCTGTTTTATCCGGAATACTTGTATGTTTATTTTAGCGTAATTTTTCGTTTTTGCCTATCCTGCATTTTAAGTCAAACCTTCCTGTAAACACAAAAATTGCGAAGCCCTTTTCTTTGCAGGACTCCGCAATTTCTTTTTACTCTATGATGCATAACAGGCAGCATATTTCATTTCGTATCAAACCTCGTCGCAATCATATGCACCACATACGGCACGAGAATGACCGGGATTGCGAGGTAGGCGAGAATGCTGTACGCTTTCTGGATCAGCGTCAGCAGGCCGAGCTGGGCGATGAGGAAGTCTGCGATGCAGCAGGCGAAGGCGGCGAGGATCTGGGTGCAGCTGATTTTGCCTGCGGTTCTTCGAAGGACTCGGCATGCTGGACGAAGACTGCGACATTGGCAAGCTGGAAGGTTCCGTAGAGGAATGCGGCGTACAGGGCTTTGCCGAATGGGAGGTCTGCGGTTTTCATGGCGTTTACAGTATCGCCGATCTTTCCGGCTCCGGCGATGATGTTCGGGACGTAGACGATCAGCAGACCGGCGATAATGCAGATGGACAGCACTGACGCTACTTTCCGCACCAGATCCGTTCCGAATACCGAAACGACGAAAATAAACGCTCCGATCACAAAGGTACAGAGCAGGTACGGCAGACCGGTCAGGGTGCTCAGCGTTGCGCCGCCGGTTGCGAAGGCAACGGCCGGGGCGACGCACATAACGTAGAAGTACAATAGCTCAAACAGATTGGAAAACAACGGCGCGAATCTGCCGTAAAACGCATTGTTATAGGAACGATAATCGTAAACTTCGTGCTTCCGCGCGAAATACAAGCAGTATGCAAAGAACACACCGTTGTACGCCATTGCAAAGAGCGGCAGAAAAAGACTCCAGATACCGTATCTTACATAATAGCTGTAAATCTGTGCGCCCGAGGCGAAGCCGCCTCCGAAATGGGTCGTGAACCACACGAACGCCACTCCGAGAATTATCGATCCTGCTTTGTTTTTCTTACTCATCTTTCTTCACCCTCTCCTTCAGTTTTGTCATCGCCGCATCGAGCATCTCCGGTGTCACACGGTATGGATAATGCTTCACATCGGACATCTCCGGGATGCGTGTCATGCTTTCCTTCCACTGTTCTTCGGAAATTTCAATCTGCTCCAGCGATACCGGGAGATTGATGCTGCGGTTCAGCTCATAGACTTTCTCAAACTCTTCTTCCTGTCCGTCGACGAGCAGGGCAAGCAGGACGCCGAAGCCCACGACTTCTCCGTGCAGATGGCGCTCTTCGATGACCGGATGTGCAGGCGGCGCAGTTGGATGCGATGGTCTGGAACGTGAAGACCGGCTTGTCGTCTGTGATGCAGAGGCATTTTACGGTGTCAAGTGCTTTTCCGCCGCCCACGCCGAATACCATATCGGCAAGCTGATACAGCTTCATGCTGCGCAGGCGCTCGACCGTCTGATACGTACAGTCTTTTCCGAAAATCTCTTTTCCGATGATGACAAGATTCGTCTCGTCTACAGCTGCTTTGATTTTATCGTAGGCAGCAGCAAGCGCTTTTTCTCCTCCGATGACCAGAACGGTTTTTCCATACGACTCGCATACCGGACCGATCTTGTCGTAAATGATGGATCCGATGGAATAGCTTGGCAGATGCACTCAAATTTAAGCAAAACGCAAAAGATCCCGGGATTTTTCTCTCCCGGGATCTGAAAATTCTTACTATGTAATTCTTTTTTAAACCACACGTCTTACCGCAAGAATCGTGGTATACGCTGCGTTGCTGCTAATCTTGATACCGTCGCGCTCATTACTTGCGTGTACGATTGCACCGCCGCCGATGTAGATAGCTACGTGGCCGCTGTAGCAGATGATATCGCCCGGCTGAGCTTCTGCATAAGATACGCCGCGTCCTACGCTGCGCAGTGCGCTGGAGGAATGCGGAAGGCTGTATCCGAAGTGTGCGTAAACGCTCATGATAAAGCCGGAGCAGTCAGCTCCGTTGGTAAGGCTTGTGCCGCCCCATACGTACGGGTTGCCGATGAACTGGGTTGCATAGGATACGATGGCGCTTCCTGTTGCACTTCCGGTGCTGCTGGAATCATCCGAGCTGCTGGTATCGCTGGACGAAGAATCATCGTAAGAGCTTCCTCCGTTAGACGGTGTTGTTGTCGTGGTGGAGCTTCCTGTGCTGGACGGTGTGTTGTCTGCCGTTGTTGTATTATTTGCAGCACTGCTTGCGGCTGCTTCTGCCTGTCTTGCAGCTTCTGCCTGGCGCGCTGCCTCGGCTGCTTCTGCTGCCTGACGTGCCTCTTCTGCTTTTCTTGCTTCCTCCGCGGCTTTCGCTGCTTCTTCGGCTGCAATCTCTTCCTGAATCTGCTGGATCTTTGCGTTCTGCTCTGCCAGGACTGCGTTGTACTGTGCAGCCATGTCATTCAGGTCTGCAATCTGGTTCTCGTAGTCATCGGAAACGGCTTTCTTCTGCTCGAGCATTTCCTCGAGGGACTGCTGCTGTGCTTCCTGCTCTGCCTCGCTGGCTTCCAGGTCTGCTTTCTCGTCTGCGAGCTGATTGCTGTAATCCGTTACCTGCTGTACCAGATCCATGTACTCCTGCAGGCACTCTCTGTCGTATTTGTATAATTTCTGGGTGTACTCAGCCTGGTTCAGGATGCTGCTTAAATCTTTTCCTTCCAGAATCAGTGCTGCCCAGCCGTTGTCTCCGCCGCTTTCATAGAGGAATTTGATACGTTTTTTCATCTGCTCGTACTGCTCGTCCTCTTCTGCCTGTGCGTCACTTAATTTTTTCTGAGTATCTTCAATCTCAGTCTGTTTCTCTGCAATTTCATTTTTCAGATTTTCAACGGATGCCATGGTTACGACAAGCTGTGCGTCCAGGTCATCAATCTCGCCGGTAATCTGATTCTTTTTGGTTTCCAGATCGTCGATTTCTGCTTTTGCGTTGTCAAGCTGTGCGCTGGTCTCGGCCTGTGCTGCCTGCTGCTGCTGTAACTTCTCCTGTTTGGAGGCGCTTACTGTCATTACCTGAGCTGCACTTACGATCACTGCTAAACTTAAGGCAAGAAATTTTTTTCTCATTCTTTCACTCCCAAATTGATTCGTTGTATGTAGGTTTCTTTGTTTCAGGTTTCCCTGTTTCTTAGAAATTCAATTATTCTGTAACAATTTTGAAATATTTTTCCCAATTCTTTTACATAATATCACAATTCACAAATGGATGCAAGGAAAAATATCCCGACTTTTTGTAAACAATTCGTGAACAGTAACGATACATGTTATTTTACCTTCTGTACACTCACACAACTCAATTTGTATTGATCCGGCGAGGAAAGCGCATCGCCGTCAGGGATTGAAAAGTCCTCTGCGGAGAATTTCGCACAGAGTGCCCGGTACTGATCCTCTGTAAAGTACGGCACCGCATCCTGATTCCATTCCAGACTGATTTCCTGATCGGTCACGCCGCGCGTTACAATTTTCCCGCCTTCAAAATCCTTTTGTTTCATTTCTTTTAACGCATTGTAAACTGCAGTTCCATAATCCAGACGTACTTTCAACACGGCATTGGCGTACTCCTCCACGCCGCCGTTTGCGATCAGTGCTCCGCCTGCCGCAGATGCTGCTGCGCCAAGTACATTCTGATACGATGCACCGTCCGAGAAGAGAATCTGTCCGCCCTCACCATACCAGCTTTTGATTTTTTCCAAATACGACGGTGATACGCTGCTGCTTTTCCGATACGTATAATCCAGCGTGATGCTGTTTTCTCCAAGTCCCAGATCCGCAGCGGCCGCCTCTGCACCGAGTGCATAACCTGTCCCGTACTTTGTTCCGTTCTCTTCGTTTTTCTGTCCGATATAGCCCAGGTGCGTGTAGCCGGCCTGTACTGCCGCATATCCTGCCAGGTAGCCGGCCTCTGATACATCAATTTCCAGGCTTTCTGTATTTCCGCGGAGACGGCTGCGGCCGCTCTCACTGACCGGTTCTACCTCCAGCAGCAGAAAACGGACATCCTTCCAGTCGCGCTGTGCATCGTAAACGGCGCGGCTCATGCTCGTTCCGGCACAGACGATAACGGATGCTCCCTTCTGCGCCGCCTCTTTGATGGTGTTTTCATAGTCCTCTGTTGTCCGTCCTGCCGGAACACTTGCTTCATATTTCAGACCGCTCTCGTCTCCATACTGCGCAAGACCGTTCCATGCTGACTGATACACGGCATCGGAAGCTACCTCACTGCCGTCGGTTACCAGCACCAGATCCACTGGTTCCGTCTTTTCTTTTCCGCAGCCGCCCAGCAGCAGCAACGACACTACGCCAAGACAGAGCGTCCATTTCCAGCTCTTTCGCATGTTTACTCCCCTTGTATTTTTATTTTCCAGATTTTTTCTTTTGTATTTCTGATCTGCGTCTTTCACGCACCTTCTAGTATAGACAATTCCAGCGCAAAAAGAAAGAGAGAATACACGAACTACAAAGTTTTTTTGTATTCTCTCTTATTTTTTATAGAAGATATTTTACTGGAACAGATCGTTCAGGATTTCTGCCGGTTTCTTCCTGCGGTAGCCTTCACTGTCACTTAAGATACTGCTGCTCCAGGTGAAATGATTCACACCGGTCAGATAGGACCGGTCAAGAACTTTTACACCATACCGCTCATACGCAACCGGATAATACATTTTCATGTATTCATTTGCCAGCTCAATAGCTTCACTGTTAATGCTTCCTGTTGAAGAAACGGTTCCGCCAAGCTGAATATACGGCGGTGTCGCATGAATGACAACCACGCTGCCGTCCGAGCACTGGCCAATGACAATCCAGACATGACCGCTCTTGCTGACCACATCACCCGGCGTAAATTTCTGGGATGTATCGCCTGTCACGCAGGTTCCCCAGCCTTTTCTTGCAAAGTAGGCCGGCATTCCAGTGGAGGTTGTCGTTGCATACTCTTTCGTCACCTGATGTGCGGTCCATCCGACATAGCCGGAACAGTCAAGACCTTTTCCGTACTCATACAGATGATCGGAATAGTTGTAGGTGGAATTCTGTGTATTGAAGAATTGTTTCCACTGCGCATTGACGCCGTAACTCTCTGCCTCTGCGTCTGTGTGGCCGCCTCCCCAGATATACAGGGTGTTTCCAAGCGGAAGCAGTGCATTTTTCAGAAAGTTCCGTACGGTGCGGACACCGATCTGCGCGGACGGTTCAAATCCGTCCGGACTCTGTACCAGCTTGCCGTCCTCATCGAACACATACGTTTTTCCGTCGATCACCTGTTTTCCGGTTATCATGCCGCCCCAGTTTCGGAAATAGTATGTATTTCCGCCAATCGACTGCCAGCCGATTGCCATTTTCGAGTCAGATCCAAGGTAATAGAGGTTATTATCATAGGTAATAAACGCATTCTTGTACATGCCGCCCCAGCTTCTCGGATAATAATAGTTATAATCCCAGTATACCCAGCCGCTTGTCGCCATAACGCCGTTTTTGTCTACATAATAATAGTTTCCGTCGTACTGAAACAGCTCGTCATCTCTTCTGGTTCCATTGGCGTTGATCCAGTAATGCGTTCCGTCCAGAAGCAGCCAGCCCGTATGGCTTGTGCCGTCCTCATCGAAATAATACGTTTTTCCGCCGTTCTGCACCCAGCCGGTGGCAAATGTTCCATCTGAATTGGCATAGTATGTTTTACCGCCGATGGTAAATGTCTGATCATGGTACAGACCGCCCCAGCTCTGGAATGCGTATTTTGTTCCGCCGATGGTATGAATTCCGGTGTACATGCCGCCCCAGCTTCGGAAATAGTAGCGGTTTTTGTCGTAGGTGATCCATTCAGACGATGCCATCGTACCGTCTTCTTTCATCCAGTACCAGTTGTTGTCATATTTCACCCAGCCGGTCTGAAGCGACGTATCCTTGTTGATCCAGTAATACGTTCCGTTGGTCACATACCAGCCCTCTTTTGTAATCTGCTCGCCGTCTTCCAGAAAATAGTATTTCTTTCCATTGATATCGCAGACACCTGTATAGAAGGTTCCGTCATCTTTTGCCCAGTACTTCTTTCCCTGCCAGGTAAAAGATTCATTATGGTAAACGCCGCCCCAGCTGTGGAAATAATATCTTGTTCCGTCAACCTCTTTCATTCCGGTGTACATCACACCGTCACCGTCGAAATAGTATCGGTTGTTGTCATACGTGATCCATTCAGATGCAGCACGTGTGCCGTCCGCTTTCAGCCAGTACCATTTGCCTTCCAGCTTCAGCCAGCCGGTCTGAACAGAACCATCCTGATTGATCCAGTAAGTCTGATCTCCCAGCTGAACCCAGCCGGTCTGGCTGGCATGATAGATCGATCCGTCATTCTGCGCTATGTAGGTTTTTCCTTTTACGGTAAAGAAGGTGTTTCGATATACACCACCCCAGCTCCGGAAATAATACTCGTTTCCTCCGATGCTCTGGAAACCGTTTTTATAAATGCCGCCCCAGCTCCGGAAGTAATACAGATTGTTGTCGATTTCTTTCCAGCCGGATGCCATCATGACACCATTATCATCAAACCAGTACCAGTTATCCTCGTACAGCAGCCAGCCGGTCTGCAGGACGCCGTCTTCTCTTACCCAATAATATGATGTGCCTTTTTTCAGCCAGCCTTTTTGTGTGATCTGCGCTCCCGTAGTATCATCAAATGCGCAGAGATCACCATGTCCATTCATTGTTCTGACTATTCCACGGGCAACGATACCATTTTCCTGTACATAATACATTTTTCCGCTGATGCTGAGATACACATTTCTCTGAATGCCGCCCCAGCTCTGGAAATAATAAAGGTTTCCATCTACTTCCTGAAAACCATTTTTATAGATTGCTCCGTCTCCCTTGGCATAATAAAAATTATTATCGTATGTGAACCAGCTGTTTTCTGCCATGCGGCCGTTCCGGTCCGGATCCAGCCAGTACCAGTTTCCATTCCGGTAAAGCCATCCTGTTTTCAGCTGTCCGTTCTCATAAAAATACCAGCCGCCGTCGCCTGCCTTAACCCAGCCATTCTGACTGGCCCGCACAGCAGCACCGCTGTCCTGTGAAGCCTGTGTCTGCGTTTCACTCTGTATCCCGCTCTGCTGATCCTCTGTCTCCACAGACTGGTCCATCACCGTGCTGCTCCCCACAGCACTCGCGGAAACAGTCGTCGGATGTACGCTGAGCATCAGCACCATAAAAAGTGTACCGCCCAGAAGACTTCTCAATTTTTTCTTCGATGTCATTGGCAAGTAACTCCCTTACTATATTATATTGCTTTTCTCTCCATGTTATCATTAGAAATTATATTATCTTTTGTAATATTTTGCAATAAAAACGTAAAAAAAGAGACATTCACGAAGGAATGTCTCTTTTTTTCTGTGTTTTATTTCACGCTTTATTCTGTCTTTTCAAGACAATATCCTGTGTTATTAGAACAATCCTGTAATCTTTCCAGTAGCGTCTACATCGATACGCTCTGCTGCCGGAACTTTCGGCAGACCTGGCATGGTCATGATGTCACCGGTCAGGGCTACGATGAAGCCTGCACCAGCGGAGATTTTCAGGTTACGTACGGTAACTTCGAATCCGGTCGGTGCGCCGAGTTTGGTCTGATCATCGGTCAGGCTGTACTGGGTTTTTGCCATACAGATCGGGCAGTTGCCAAATCCGAGAGCCTCTAACTGTTTTGCCTGTTTCTGTGCATTTGCGGTCAGGACAACTCTGCTTCCGCCGTAGATCTTCTGAACGATGGCGTTCAGTTTCTCTTCGATGGAGCCTTCCAGATCGTATGCATAGGTGAAATCGTTCGGCTGCTCGCAAAGACGGACAACTTCTTCTGCCAGGGCTACGCCGCCCTCGCCGCCTTTTGCCCATACCTCGGACAGAACAACGTTGACACCGAGCTCTTTACATTTCTCCTCAACCAGCTTCAGCTCTGCTTCGGTATCGGTCGGGAATGCGTTGATGGCAACGACACATGGCAGTTTGTATACGTTTGTGATGTTGCTTACGTGTTTCAGAAGGTTCGGCATACCTTTCTCCAGAGCTTCCAGGTTCTCGCCGTTCAGTTCTGCTTTCGGAACGCCGCCGTTGTATTTCAGGGCACGAACAGTTGCTACGACTACAACTGCGTTCGGTTTCAGGCCTGCCATACGGCATTTGATGTCGAGGAATTTCTCAGCGCCAAGGTCAGCACCGAAGCCTGCCTCTGTGATAGTGTAATCTGCTAATTTCAGGCACATTTTGGTTGCTGTTACAGAGTTGCAGCCGTGTGCGATGTTTGCGAATGGTCCGCCGTGAACGATAGCCGGAGTTCCTTCCAGTGTCTGTACCAGGTTTGGTTTCAGAGCATCCTTTAAGAGTGCTGCCATAGCGCCCTGTGCATGCAGATCTCCTGCTGTTACCGGTTTCTGCTCTGCTACTTTTCCGTAGGTATATCCGATGATGATTCTGGAAAGTCTTTCTTTCAGATCTGAAATGTCGCTTGCCAGACACAGAACTGCCATGATCTCAGATGCTACGGTGATATCGTAGCCGTCTTCTCTCGGCATTCCGTTTGTTTTTCCGCCAAGGCCGTCTACAACACTTCGAAGCTGACGGTCATTCATATCTACGCATCGTTTCCAGGTGATCTTTCTCGGATCGATATTCAGAGCGTTGCCCTGGAAAATGTGGTTGTCGATCATAGCTGCCAGCAGGTTGTTTGCTGCACCGATTGCATGGAAGTCACCGGTGAAGTGAAGGTTGATATCTTCCATTGGAACAACCTGTGCGTATCCGCCGCCTGCTGCTCCGCCTTTTACACCGAAGACCGGTCCAAGAGATGGCTCGCGAAGTGCAACCATTGCTTTTTTACCGATTCTGGAAAGTCCGTCTACCAGACCTACAGAAGTTGTTGTTTTTCCTTCTCCTGCCGGTGTCGGGTTGATGGCTGTAACGAGGATCAGTTTTCCATCCTCCGCATTGGTGTCTTTTAACAGGTTGTAATCAATTTTTGCTTTGTACTTTCCGTACTGCTCCAGATATTTGTCATCAATACCTGCTTTTTCTGCGATCGCTGTGATCGGCTGCATGGTACATTCCTGTGCAATTTCAATGTCTGATTTGTAACCCATTGTTTTAAAATCCCCTTTCTTTTTTCCGCTTTGTCCGCCGATTGATAGCCATATTTTACCATGTTTTGTAAGATGATTCAATTGATAATTATTTATTTCACAATCTTTATACGTTTTGTACCAAAAAATGCAGAAAATTCCGCCAAAAGGCGGAGCGGCACAATTCTGCATTAAAAAAAGAAGGATTCCCGGCTTTTTGCTGCCGAAAATCCTTCTCTTTTTTATTTTTTAAGAATACTGCGACTCATCCACCTCAAACGGTTCGTCGCACGGTCCTTCGAGGAGGCGGTAGCTGCCCTGTGTGGAGAAGTAATACCATTTTCCGTCGATCAGTTTCCATCCTTTTACGGCGTAGCCGTTTGCGTCAATGTAATATCTCTGCTCGGTGTCGTTTGCATAGCGGTGCGGGTTCAGGGAAACCCATTCGCTTTTGGCCCATCGGTCTTCGTCTTCGATATAGAACTTCCAGCCCTCATCGGTTTTGGTCCAAATGGAGGTTACCTGCTCTTCCATTTTTTCGAAGAATTTGGATTTCTGGGAGAGATCATCATTGAGCTGGTCGAAGGTCAGCTTCTCTGCAAGCGTCTGTTCACCTGAAAACAGGTTCGTTCCAAGACCGAGGCGGTCACCCTCAATGGTAGCTCCGAGACTTGCGATGGTGGTCGGGAACATGTCCATGGTGGTGAAACTTCTGTTTTTCTCCTGCTGCGGCTGGATCGGAGAGTTGATGATCACGTTGTATACGGTTCTGGTGTAGTCCGGATCAATGTTCTCACAGAAATCGGAATCCATCGTCAGATGGTCGCCAGAAATTACGATCGTTGTGTTCTCGTAGAAATCCTGCTGCTGAATCCAGGAAACGAACTCGGTGACCTGCTTGCTGGAGCAGTGCAGAACCATTCCATACTGGTTGTCGCCGTCGTTTTCTTCATCGCAGAGCTCACACGGATAGCCATCCTCAAAATGGGTGTCTGCGGTCAGCATGGTGAAGTTGAACGGCTCTCCCTCTGCTGCGATTTCGGTCAGACGGTCTTTGGCAAAGGAAAAGAGTTTTTCATCCTCATAGCCCCACCATTCGTAATATCCTTCCGGGATCAGGCCTTTTTCCATAGCCCAGTTGTAATCGTCTACTTCGTAGTCGCCGTGCTCTTTAAAATACTCTTCCCGGCCGCCGAACTGTCCGATTGAACCGATGAAGAAATACTGCTTGTAGCCTTCATCCGCCAGGACATCACCCAGGGTATTGATTTCCGGGAAGAAGCTGGCCTGATATGCCATCTCATTTCGCTGGATTCCGATGCTGAGAGGCAGACCGGAGGTCTGTGCGAAAATTCCGGCAATGGTCCAGGTTGCGTTTACGGTAGGCTGGCCGCCGCCGAGCAGCTCCGAATTGGAAAAACTGATGTTGTCTGCGGCAAGCTGGGTCAGCTCCGGGATATAGTTTTTATCGAATGCTCCGCCGGAGGCTTTGTCTGCGTAGGTGCTCTCCATGGATTCCAGATAGAGATAGATCAGATTTCGTTTCTGTTCCGGGAACGTGATATTCACGCGGTCCGGATCTACGTAGTTGTCTTCTACCACGGTATTGTACGTGCTCTGATTTTTCAGATAATCTTTTACGTCCAGTGCTGCCCACACGTCATTGATGGAATAGACGATGCTGGCGGCTCCTGCCGCGATACAGATCATCCCGAACGCCACATGGGCTTTGCGTTTTTCCCGAAGAAAAATGCTGACCAGAATCAGAAGGATGAGTGCTGCCGCTGCGATCAGCGCACTTGAGCAGACATAACTCATCAGAAGATCATGGCTGGTTCCGGCAATCGGGGCCTTTAACTGGTAAACAAGCTCTTCCATGCTCAGATTCGGCCATGTTTTCCGCATCCAGCGCTCGGACGTAAACAGCAGCACGCCAAGCGTTCCGATCAACACTGCAAACACAGCCAGCAGAATGCGCCCTGCTTTTTTCGTTTTTTTCTGTTTCTTGTGTTTCATCTTCCTACCTCCAAAAAGCATTACAGCTTACAAAATCTTAACTTTTCTTTACAATCGCCTTACGTATTATAGCAAAGACCGTTTTAAAAAGATAGAAAATTTTTATAAAATTTTTGCACAAAAAGTGCAGCCAAAAACATATTTTTTGCATGACACATAAAAACCCGCCCGGCACCGCAAATCTCTTCGCGGCCCAAGCGGGTTTTTCATCTCTATTCCGGGAAAGCCTTATCAGCTTGCCTTGTTCTTTCTCTGTTTGATGACCTTCAGTCGTGTGAACTCTTCGCGCTCCTTCTCCTCCAGTGCGTCCGCGATATCCTTGGACAGCTGGGTGTAATGCGGAATCGTGATGTTCTTCAGCGCGTTGGCACGCTTCTGTGTTTTCTTGATTGCCGCAGCAAGGCGGTACGCCGAGTTCTCTATCATGGAAAGGTTTAAGGTCAGGTCTTTTACTTTTTCAAAGGCCTGTCTTGCCTGATCCAGAGACTCCTTCGTGCTGTAGTAAGCATAAGTCGGGGCCTGTCCGGACGGATCAGCCTCTACCAGCGGAATTTCCACGCCCATGATACTCCTTGTCTTGATCCGGATAGATTCCTCCACCGGAACGGTATAGGACACGGTCTGTACGTTGGTGATACCGATCTCCATGTTCGCAATCTGCAGCGCCGCATATGCTTCGCGGAACGTCACATCAATCTGACGCTGAATATCCTTTGCCTCATCGATCAGGCCCATGAGCTCGCGGATCAGAATATTCCGCTTCTTGTCCATCAGCTCGTAACCCATGTGGGCAAGTTTCAGAGAGTTCTTTGCAAGAATCAGGTTTCCCTTGGTAGGAAAGGTATTCGGGTCCATTCCGATCTCACTCCTCTCGCTTACTCATTCATGGCATCGGCTTCTGCCTTTGCTTTTGCTACTGCATCAATGGTGGTCGGATGATAATACTGATCCAGAACCTTGGTGTTGACACGGTCGAGCTCTTCTCTCGGAAGCAGTCCAAGAAGCTCCCATGCCTTATTCAACGTATCTTCCATGGAACGGTTCTCATCCATTCCCTGGCCGATAAATTCATGCTCAAATTCATTACCGAATACCAGGTACTGTTTATCGATCGGAGAAAGCTCATCCTCACCGATAACGGATGCCAGGGAACGCGCATCTCCTACCTTTGCATAGCAGGAGAACAGCTGGTTCGCTACGTCCTGATGATCGGCTCTTGTGTAGCCCTCACCGATACCGTCCTTCATCAGACGGGAAAGACTCGGCAGCACGCTGATTGGCGGGTAAATAGACTGGCCGTGAAGCTGGCGGTCCAGTACGATCTGACCCTCGGTGATGTAACCGGTCAGGTCAGGGATCGGGTGCGTGATATCATCGTTTGGCATGGTCAGGATCGGAATCTGTGTTACGGATCCCTCTACGCCCTGTACGATTCCGGCGCGCTCATACAGCGTAGCCAGCTCACTGTACAGGTATCCAGGATAACCTTTACGGGAAGGAATCTCTCCACGGGAGGAGGAAACCTCACGCATAGCCTCGCAGAAGGAAGTGATATCGGTCAGGATAACCAGGATATGCATGCCTTTCTCGAATGCAAGGTACTCGGCAGCTGTCAGCGCTACCTTCGGAGTGATCAGACGCTCTACAACCGGGTCGTTTGCCAGGTTCAGGAACATAACAACGTGATCCGATACACCGCTTTCCTCAAAGGTCCGGCGGAAGAACTCTGCTACGTCGTATTTAACACCCATAGCGGCAAATACGATTGCAAACTTCTCATCGGAATCTCCAAGGGATGCCTGCTGTACGATCTGTGCTGCCAGCTGGTCGTGCGGAAGTCCGTTTCCGGAGAAGATCGGCAGCTTCTGTCCACGAATCAGGGTGGTCAGACCGTCGATTGCAGAAATACCGGTATGGATATAGTTTCTTGGGTATTTACGGGTAACCGGGTTCAGCGGCAGGCCGTTGACGTTTCTTCTTACCTCTGCGTCAATCGGTCCCATGCGGTCGATCGGTTTTCCGATACCGTCGAAGGTACGTCCAAGGATTTCTTCGGAAAGTCCGATCTCCATAGGATGTCCGGTCAGACGGGTATGGGTATTGGTAAGAGACATGCTCGAGGTCCCCTCAAATACCTGAATAACGGCTTTGTCTTCGTATACAGCAACGATACGTCCCAGTTTTTTCTCATTGCCGTCTACGGTAAATTCTACGATTTCCTCGTAGGAAGCATTTTTTACACCTTCCAGAACAACCAGAGGGCCATTGACCTCACTAAGGCCTAAATATTCAATTGCCATGATGAATTCCCTCCTTAACCATTCTTCTCGAGTACCTTATCGTAGAAGGTGTCGATATCTTTTTTGTATGTGTCAAACAGATCCAGACGGTCATTCGGTACATCGTATTTAATAGAAACGACGCGGTCGAAGATCTTGTCCTCTTTCAGTACGGACATTGGCATGCCCATCGTCACGAGCGCTTTGGATTTCTTGTACAGATAAAGAATAACTTCCATCATCTTGTACTGTTTTTCCAAGGATACGCAGGTGTCATCTGGATGGAATGCGTTCTGCTGCAGGAAGCCCAGTCGAATAACTCTGGCGATTTCCAGGGTCAGCTTCTGGTCATCCGGAAGAACATCGCTGCCGATCAGTTTTACAATTTCCATCAGGGAGCTCTCGGAGTTCAGGATTCCCATTAACTGGTTCCGCATATCTACAAAGTTTTTGTTTACGTGATCTTTGTACCACGGCGACAGATCCTGCAGGTATTCACTGTAGCTGGTCAGCCAGTGGATCGCCGGGAAATGACGGGCGTAAGCCAGAGATTTGTCCAGTCCCCAGAAACAGCGGACGAAACGTTTGGTGTTCATGGTAACAGGCTCGGAGAAGTCACCACCCTGCGGAGATACGGCTCCGATGATGGATACGCTTCCCTCTGCTCCGCAAAGGGTCTGCATCATGCCGGCACGCTCATAGAAAGCGGACAGACGGGATGCCAGATATGCCGGGAAACCTTCCTCGGCAGGCATTTCCTCCAGACGGCCGGACAGCTCACGGAGTGCCTCTGCCCAACGGGATGTGGAGTCTGCCATGATTGCTACATCATAGCCCATATCGCGGTAATACTCAGCCAGTGTCAGTCCGGAATACAGAGATGCCTCACGGGCTGCAACAGGCATGTTGGATGTGTTGGCGATCAGGGTGGTACGGTCCATCAGCGGGTTGCCGCTCTTCGGGTCGATCAGTTCCTGGAACTCCTCCAGAACCTGTGTCATCTCGTTTCCACGCTCTCCACATCCGATATAGATGATGATATCGGCATCAGACCATTTTGCGATCTGGTGCTGGGTCATGGTTTTTCCGGTACCGAATCCGCCAGGGATGGCTGCTGTGCCGCCTTTTGCGATCGGGAACATCGTATCCAGGATACGCTGTCCTGTGATCAGCGGAACGGATGCCGGATATCTTTTCAGGGTTGGACGCGGTACACGGATCGGCCATTTCTGTGCCAGTGTGATCTCTTTTTCGGTGCCGTCTTCCAGTTTCAGTTTTACAATCGGGTCAAGGATGGTGTACTTTCCGTCTTTGGCAGCCCAGATAACCGTGCCGTTGACATCCGGCGGAACCATCGATTTGTGTACGATGGAACGGGTCTCCTGTGTTTCTGCAATGATTGCGCCGCCCATCAGCTCTTCGCCTTCCGAAACAGTTACATGGACATCCCATTTTTTCTCTGTATCCAGAGAATCTACGGTAAGACCGCGGCTGATGTATTTACCGGACTGCTTTGCAATCTCGGACAGCGGACGCTCAATACCGTCAAAAATGTTGTTCAGGATTCCAGGTCCCAGTGTAACAGAGAGGGCATCTCCGGATGCGGTAACTGTTTCGCCTGGTTTCAGTCCTGTGGTTTCCTCGAAAACCTGTACTGTAGTGGTATCCTTTGTCAGGGCAATAACCTCGCCGACCAGACGTTCTTTACCAACGTAAACCATCTCGGACATTTTAAATCCGGTGTTTCCTTTCAGATATACGACCGGACCGTTGATTCCATAGATAACTCCGGTTTTATTCATGCTCTACACCTCCGTGAAAGATGAAATTCTCCCGCTCTTCGTTCAGAAGGGTCTCGAAGGAATTATCGATCAGAATATTTTTCTCCGGAATGACCGCGCGCACGCCGCCAAGGAACGGCATGGCCGAAATGGTAAGGGTTACGGAGAGTTTCTGCTCCAGGGAAGCCTTATGAGCTTCGTCTGACGGATCCAGATATAAGGTCAGTTTGTCATTTCCGGCAAACGTAACGGCTTCGCGGATTTTGCGCTCCAGATACTCCTCATAGGATGGATCCTTTTTATAAGCGGTAAGTTTTTCACGAACTTCTTTAAACAGTTTTTCTTTTAATTCCAGATTTTTACGGGACAGCTTCCGTCTGATATGAAGCTGATCCGCAGACAGTGTCTTATTGACATCACGTTTTGCTTTCTCGGTCTCGGCAGCAACTTCTTCTTCTGCCTGACGTCTTGCGGTTGCTTTATGCTCCTCGAAGATCTTATCCAGAGCTTTCTGGTGATCGCCGATCACACGTTCTGCTTCACGGTTTGCACTGTCCAGGGAATGATTATAAAAATTCTGAAGTTTTTCCTCAGTAGTCAATGTGTGTCACCTCCAGGGCATTCTTACAGTTTTAATCCAATAGATTCATTTACAAAGGAAGTGATAAAGTCCGGCGCTCTTCCGGTACCGTGACGGTCCGGAATTTCAATGAGCAGCGGAAGCTTATGGTTGAGGCGGACATCCTCCAGAATGTCCGGGAATTCCTTCCCGAACTTTTCTGTAAGGAGAATAATTCCGATCTCTTTGTCTGCCAGTGTTTTCTGCAGTGTATCATAAAGCTCCTCGCGCTCATGAACGACAACGCCTTCCACTCCGGCCAGGCGCATGCCCGTCTGAGTGTCTACGTTATCACTGATCAAGAACATTTTCATTTATGATTCCTCCAACTTAAGGTGAAGATCAATACCTTCCGGTTTTGGAATCAAAGTTTACCAAGAATCATGAAGGAGATGATCAGACCATACAGAGCGATACCTTCGGCCATAGCTACGAAGATCATGGATTTACCAAAGATGCTGCCGTCTTCGCTGATTGCTCCAAGAGCTGCGCTTGCGGAAGATGCAACGGCGATACCGGAACCAATACCGGAAAGACCTGTAACAAGAGCTGCACCGATGTAACCAAGACCGGTTGCAAGACCAGCGCCTGCTTCTGTTGCAGCAGATGCAGTTGTTGCGCCTGCGAAGGAAACAACGGTTGCGATCAGCAGAAGGCCGAAGAAGCCGCTTACATTGGCTGCCAGAGATTTTTTGTAACGATTTTTGTTGTGCTCACCTTTGAAGTAATAAGTCATAGGAACAACGATGGTTAATACCATTGCGATTGCAGTAAGTACCTGTACAAATGCTGAGTTCATAATAGTTTTCCTCCTGAAGTTAATTCATTAAATTTACTCTTTGCTGCGATCCGGAGCCATTTTCACTTTTTCCCGATACAGCTTCCCGCCATATTCGCTTCCATTTTGCATGGCTCTGAATCCTCTTTTATTTCTCGCCTTTTTTCAAAAACGGAACAAACGGTTTTCCGTCTCCTTCATAGAACCGGCTGAACATCTCGTAATACTCCAGACGCAGTACCTGGATCGCTACCAGCAGTGCCTCAAGGCAGGCAACGAAGACATTTCCGAGAACAATAACCGGCCAGCTGATGCTGCCGCCGCCTGTTGCTCCGCCGAGCATCAGGACAACCTCCATCATAGCCGCATGGCTGACTGCATATGCGCCGACACGGACAAAGGAAATTGTGTTGGAGAAGTAGCTCAAAAGCACATCGAAGAGTTCGAAGAATGCCTGTACAAAGAACATTCCCTTTCCAGTCTCCGGAAATGCATTGCCCTTCTTCTCTACCATACGCTCCAGTGGCTCTTTTAAGAAGATCGCAAGAAGCGGAATACCGAACATGACTACCATCACGCCGACAGCCGGAGCTTTATGGCCGCTGAACAGGAGAACGAGTGTAACGGCAAGGGCTCCGTAGAAAATGAAGCCTGCCAGGGAGTTCTGGCTGAACAGAAGCTCGCCGAGCTTATGGTTTCTTGCTGCATTGATCATATGCAGAACCATTCCTGTCAGAATCATGAACATACCAAATGCAACCGCTGCGACAAATACGGTGTTCATCGAACCGATGAACGGAAGCGTTGTCATCGCTTCCTTCGGATGCAGCCAGAGGGCCGGTATGACATTCTCAAATCCGAAGAAGCTGCCGAACAAGAATCCGAAGATCACAGAGAATACCGCGCAGGTACTCATGATCGCTGCCAGATCCATCTTCTTGTAGTGGTACAGCAGTGCGCCGCCAATCAGCAGACACAATCCCTGTCCTACATCGGCAAACATGATTCCGAAAATAAAGGCATAGGTGAGTCCTACGATAATCGTAGGGTCAATTTCATTGTAATTTGGCAGTCCGTACATCTTCACATACATCTCAAACGGACGGAAGATTTTCGGGTTTTTCAGCTTTGTCGGCGGCTGACGCAGAACGTTGTTTGCATCATCCTCGATAAAGCAGAAGAGATTTGTGTCGTTTTCGATGTCCTTCTGGAAGGAAGCGGCATCTTTTTCCGACATCCAGCCGCACAGAATATAGAAGGTTTCCTTCTTGGATTTTGTGCAGGCTGCCAGGCGACGGACATCAAAGTTGCCGGAGAGCTGCTCTAACTGCTCTTTTGCTGCAACCAGATCCTCTGCGGAATCCGAAAGGCATTTTGCCAGTTTCCGTGAGCACTCGCTGAGTGCATCGTCTGTCTTTTTGATTTCTGCCTGAAGTGCTGCGTAAGCATCCTCCGGCGTTCCGCTGTACTCGTCCGGAACGTAGATTCTTTCGAAGTGCAGGGATGAGAATACGGCGTCCACTTTCGTGACCTGATCTCTCGGGCAGAAGTAAATGCCCCATACATACTGCTCATCGGAATGGCAGCGGTAGAATACCGTATCGCTGTTCTCATAGCAGTAGCTCTCAAACTTGTTGTAATACTCTTTTGTGATCTTTCCGAATCTGAATTTGATAAAGCGGAAATCCAGAATGGAGGAAAGATTGCAGTGCAGATCCTGGAACGGCTCGATTTTCTGTGCTTTTTCCATCAAGTCTTTCTTTTTTGCTTCCAGTTCTGTACGCTCCTGGTTCAACTGGCCAAGGGTGTGATCCAAACCATGGACACAGTTGATGGCATCTTCCAGGGAAAGTCTTTTCGTGGTGGTGCGCTTGTCTTCCGGCAGAAGTGCTGTAAAATCTTCCGCCTGTTTTAAGGTCTCTTTGTATGGGTTGATCTGGATATACGGTGTGATATTCTGCATCGTAGACAGCTCCGTCAGAGCGTTTTCCAGATGTATCTCATATTTTGAGAGATAAGTGTTGACCACACGGTCAATGTCGGCTTTCGGCCCGGTGATGCTCAAAAATTTCATCTTGACAATCAATGAGTACACCTCCCCGTGTATTAAGTTTTTGCGATATGCTGCATTGCCTCGTCAGCGCTGATACGGTAACGTACGCACTCGAGTGCAATAATAAGCCGGTTTACCTCGTGCTCTTTGTGATAGAGGTATGAGTATATGGTGGCAACGGAATAAGGATCCTGTCTGGATTCACTGGAAAGTATGTGCTTCATAATGGCTGCATACATGGATTCCAGCGTATCGACTTTGAAGGAATCATACCGTTTCGCATAATAGGTTTGTTCCAGCAGCTGGGAAAATGCACTCATATTCTCGGCTTCTACCAGTGCCTTTACCACATCCTTTTTCAGCCGGTGATGAACCGGAATCAGCAGGGCGTAGATTTGTGCGCTGGTCATGTGATAATAGCGTTTGGAACGGTAGATCCACTGAAGGTTCAGCATGTCAAACTTGCTTCCCCATGCAGCGGTCAGCTCTTCCAGATCCCGCTTTGTCACTACTTTTGATCTGTCTTTCCACATCTGTGCAAAGTAATACAGATCCAGGGTCATCTCATAGTCGAACAGGGTCGGACGCTCGATATCCGCGAGCTGCGACAACGGGGCATAATATTCTGTCCCTTTCAGGTTCGCAATCAGTTCTTCGATCGTCCTGGAGGACGCCAGAAGATTGATGTCCAGCTGGGAATGCTTGTTAAAGAACTCGTCGAATATGGACAGGTTCAATACCACATCACGGTGATCAAATACCGTGTTCAGGCATTCTTTGATAACGGACACTTCGTATCGTTTGAAGTAGAGCGCAAGGAACTTTCTCTGCTCTACATTTGCAAAACGGTACAGCTTGGAAAAATCCCGGTACACCGTCAGGCGTAGCATTTTCTCGATCTGACCCCGGTGAAGGTCAGCTTCGTTGTAGCCCTCAAACAGATCCTCATAGCCTTTATGCTGCTTGAGGTAAGAAACTGCCTGCGGTACACTCTCCAGTTCCACGATTTCCCGAAAATTCTGGTCGTTTAAAAGATGGCTCTGCATGGCTCTTATCTTTGTGGTAAGGCCGCTGTAGGATAATAGACCGCTCATCGTTTCACTTCCTTATAATGTTTTCGTAAATCTGCGTGGACAGTGTTCCGTGATTCTGTTCGTAATAAGCGTCCAGTGAAGATAGAAGTTCGGCGGCAGAGTCCCGCTGCTTTTTCTGATCCGCATCTGTAGTAGAATGAAGTTTTGTTGTGATCTCTTCAATCCGCTTTGCCGTTTCCGCTTCCAGATCTGCATCGAATTTTGCAATCCGCTCTTCCTGCTGCTCGTCCTGGAGCTTCTTCTGATTCTCGGCAGCCTGCATAATCTTAGTAGCAGCCGTTTCGATCTCTGCAAGTTTGTTAATTACAGATTCCATAGCATCGCTTTCCCTCCTTATGATATTTGCATAACAATCAAACCTGGTCCACTGACCAATTTTGATATACAGGGCAAAAAGTACAGGAGAAACTCCTGCATCTTTGCTGTTAGTATTCTACACCTTTTTTTCCAAAGTTGACATATTGAAATCGTAAAAAAAAGTGGGATTTCGATCGACTTTTTGATTAAAAATAGACAATGGGTCATATTTTTTCTTCCAATCTCAATAGCCAAAAGATGGTTCCTCATATGATTTCGATATGGATCCAATCCGATCGTCATATTGCTGATAAGAAATGCTATGTGCAGGTTGATATTGTATATAGTATTTTGAAAACTTCGAAAATTTGAAAACGGGATTTTTCTGTTTTGCTTTTTCGGGAGCTATGATATACTGGATATGATTGGCTTTTATTCTAATATTTATCACTTAAGAAAGGAATTTTACGCATATGCGCCTTAGAAATATCAGAGGATCAAAAGATGTGATTGCTTCCTGTCCGTTCGTTGTGCAGGAGCCGGAGAGCTGCCGGGGACGGTGGGCTGAAATTTTTGGAAATGAAAATCCGATTCATATTGAGGTCGGTATGGGAAAGGGCCGCTTTTTGATGGATATGGCGGTTCTGCATCCGGAAATCAACTACGTCGGCATTGAAATGTACGACAGCGTGCTGCTCCGCGCAGTACAGAAACGGGAAAAACTGGAGACGGAAATCAAAAACCTGTTCTTTATCCGCATGGATGCACGCCAGCTTCCGGAAGTGTTTGCTGAGGGCGAGGTAGACCGCATTTACCTCAACTTCTCCGATCCGTGGCCGAAGGACCGCCATGCGAAGCGAAGACTGACGTCACATGAGTTTCTTGCACGGTACGAGAAGATTTTAAAGAAGGACGGAACACTGGAATTCAAAACCGATAATAAAGATCTGTTTGACTTCTCTCTTGAAGAGATGAAAAATGCAGAGGGATGGGAACTCACTGCATTCACATACGATCTGCACCACGATGTGGTTCTCTCAGAAGGAAATGTAATGACGGAATATGAGGAGAAGTTTTCCTCAATCGGAAACCCGATCTGTAAGATGGAGGCACGGTTTCTGTAGCGGAATGCTTTCGCAAATGATTTGATTCCCATCCAAAATACAAACCGGCAGCAGAACGGTCTCTTGAAAAGTAAGACCGCTCCGCTGCCGGTTTTTCTCTGTTTCTATCGCAATGTAAAAAAGTTGATACACAGACTTTTGGTATTTTGCTTGTAAAACAAGAAAAACACCGTCCCCGCAGCTCTCAGGTCTGCAAAAACAGTGCTTTTGATGCGCCTTCAGGGACTCGAACCCTGGACAAATAGATTAAGAGTCTACTGCTCTACCAACTGAGCTAAAGGCGCTTACTTTTGTTTTTCTGTGTTTCATTGGATGATCCACTCGCTGAACACAAATAAGATTATAAAGGATTCTGCCGAAAAAAGCAACCTTTTTTTCACTGTTTCTTTACTTTTGTTAAAAACAGCGAAAACAGGTCTTATAATTCTATTAAATTTCACAATTTTTTCGTATATTTCCGTTTGTTTCGACGACGGCTCCAATGGCAGCCGAACCTACTTCCGTTTCTTATCTTTCTTTTTCAAAAGCTTCTCCAGCTCCTGAATGGATTTCTGGATTTTATAAAGACAGCCGCTGCCGGCATATTTATTCTGATAGCAGAAATCCTGGAGTTTCTGCTGAAGGAAACATGATTTTCTGATCAAACTTCTTCTCCGCTTTCCGGCGTACCGGACACGGGCACCGGAAAAGTTCTTTTTCTTCTATATTATACAGGGAATGTCAACATTGACCAGAAAATAGCTTGTTTTAGCCATTGTTTTCCCATTTTCTTTCCGCTATAATACAGCAAAAACTACTATTTATACTTTGGGGGAATTTTTATGAAAACACGAATAAATTTTAAGGATGAATTTTACCAGAAACTAAAACTCCTCGTCCTTCCGATTGCGATCCAGAATTTTATGCTGGCTCTCGTCAGCGCGACGGACGCAATCATGCTGGGATGGATTGACCAGACCTCGCTGTCGGCGGTTTCGCTGGCCGGGCAGGTGCAGTTTGTTCTGAACCTTTTTATCACGGGTATTGCGGCGGGTGCCGGTATTATGGCGGCGCAGTACTGGGGCAAACGGGATGCGGCTTCGATTGAGAAAGTCATTCCGATTGCGCTGCGTGCAAACCTGCTGTTCTCCGGTCTGTTCACGATTCTCGCCGGTCTCTGCCCGGATCTGCTGATGCGGATCTTTACGAACGATGCAGCCCTCGTTGCAAGCGGAAGCCAGTATCTGCGCGCCGTTGCACTCTCCTACGTGCTCTGCGGTATCTCACAGGTTTACCTGATTCTGCTGAAAAACACCGGCCACGCCGCCGTCAGCTCCCGCATCAGTTCCACGGCGGTTGTGCTGAACATTATTTTAAATGCCGTCCTGATCTACGGTCTCTTCGGCGCTCCGGCACTCGGCATCCGCGGCGCGGCGTATGCAACGGTAGCGGCCCGCGTTCTGGAACTGATCTGGGCCTACATCGAGACAAAGAAACCGGACCACGTGCGGATTCTCTGGAAACGTCTCTTCTCTTCGGCCGGAAAAATGCTCTCCGCCGATTTCTGGCGCTACACGCTCCCGGTTCTGGCAGCCGCGCTTGTCTGGGGAATTGCTTACGTTCTGTATTCCGTCATCATGGGCCATATGGGAAGCGATGCGGTTGCCGCAAACTCGATTACGACGATTGCCAAGAGCCTCCTCTCCTGCCTGATCCGCGGTGTGAGCGGCGGTGCCGGTGTTCTGATCGGAAACCTGCTCGGTGCGAATGAGCTGGAAAAAGCCCGCGAATACGGCGGACGCTTAAGCCGCCTCGCCATCGTGATCGGCATTGTGACCGGCGGTCTTCTCATGCTGATCTCCCCGGCCATCGTCCATTTTGCTCCGCTGACCGATACTGCAGCAGATTACCTACAGTACATGCTTCTCTTCTGCGGTCTGAACTTGATGGCACAGTCGGTCAACACCACCGTTCTCGACGGCATCTTCTGTGCCGGCGGCGATGCGAAATTCGATATGCAGGGAAATATCGGCGCGATGTGGTGCTTTTCCGTACCGCTTGGTTTCCTCGCCGCGTTCTGGCTGAAGCTGCCGGTCATGGTTGTCTACTGTATCGTAAACCTCGATGAGATCGTGAAACTGCCTGCGGTTTATCTTCATTATAAAAAATACGTCTGGGTACGCAACATCACCCGCGATATCGAAGAATAATTGCCGAACTATAAAATCCCCTGCGGAAAATCCAAACCGAATGGATTTCCCGCAGGGGATTTCGTTCTTTTATCGTATTACAAATATCGCAATGATTTTACATCGATTTTCTCTCTGCAATTTCCGCCATCTTTGCTTCATTCAGACGTGTGTCGCCATGGACACGGCTGTAGGAAAGATAGCCGTTCATACGGTCGATCTTTGTCAGGTTCTTGGAACCGCAGACCGGGCAGACATCCATGTCAAGTTCCTGGTGGCCACAGTCATCGCAGTAAGCCAGGGACAGGTTGACGCCCTCGTAGTAGCCAAGCTCCATCGCACGCTCGATCAGTGTCTTGATCGCGCCTTTGTTGTAGCCGACCGGATAGCGCACGTACTGGATTTTTCCGCCGTTGCAGAGCTCCCAGAAACGTCCCTCGAGATCCTGTTTCTGGATCGGGGTAATGTCCTCGGTTACGTGGCAGTGGAAACTGTTGCTCACATATGGGCGGTCCGAAACGTTGCGGACGATGCCGTACTGTTTGCGGAACTGCTCTATCTGCAGGCCGCACAGGGATTCTGCCGGTGTGCCGTAGATCGCATAGAGGATGCCGTCCTCTTTCTTAAACTCGGCAACCTTGTCGTTGATATATTTCAGCGTGTCGAGTGCGAACTGTCCGTCCTCAACAAGAGATTTTCCGTTGTAAAGCTCCTGCAGCTCGTTCAGCGCCGTGATACCGAACGATGCGGTCATCGGCTTTAACAGCGGGCGGATCTTGTCGGACGGTTTTAAGTGGCCGCCGTAGAAACCTCCCTCGCAGTAAGCCAGCGGGTTCGTGGATGCACGCATCTCGCCGAGGTAATCGTAGGTCCGTTTGTGCAGATCGCGGATCATCTCGAGGTAGAAGTCGAGCACTTCGTGGAAATCGCGGTTCTCGGAACGGGATTTTGCCAGGATCATCGGAAGATGAAGGGAAACGGCTCCGATGTTGAAACGTCCGACAAAGACCGGTTTGTCGTTCTCATCTGCCGGCTCCATGCCTCCGCGCTCGTACCACGGGCTAAGGAAAGCACGGCATCCCATCGGGCTGATGACTCTCTTGTATTTCTTGTACATCTCGGCGATGTAGCCCTCGCCGCTCATCGACAGCCAGTCCGGATACATGGTTTTAGAGGAACAGTCAAGTCCTGCCTCAAAGACATCTTCTGCGATGCCGCCCTCTCCGTGAATTGCCTTGTCATATAAGAAGACGATTTTCGGGAAGAGCACCGGCTTTTTGTGGCCTTTCCTGCCCTGTCCGTTTTTGTGGACCTCGAGAAGGGAGATGGAAATCATCTTCTCGAACATGCTCGTTCCAAGGCCGAGGGTCACGGTAACGAACGGATAATCACCGCGGGAAGATCCAACAGTGTTCAGTTTATACTCAATTCCCTGCCATCCCTGATCGCACTCTCTTCTTACTTTGTCGATCGCATACTCGATGGCTTTCTCCTGTGCACCCTCCCAGGATGCGTCGGTATATTTCAGGAACTCTTTTACGTAGTAATCGTAGCTCTTCTGTGCGTACGGAGCAAGGATCTTGTCCACCTCCGGCACGGTAAAGCCGCCGTACTGCTGTGCAGCGGTGCTGAGGACGATATCGCCCATGACATCAAATGCGGTGTCGAGTGTCTTCGGCTCGTTGTACCAGACATTTCCCATCTCGAAACCGCCTTTTAAAACGTTTCCGACATCGAACAGACAGCAGTTCATGGTATCGAGACGTGCGGACTGGTCGTGGATGTAGATGTAACCGTCCTTACAGGCCTGCAGCTCGTTGCGGTTCATGAAGAACTTGCGGTACAGCTCTTTGTTCAGCTCGTTGAAAATCAGGCTTCGCTTCGTTGCAACGAGGGCGCTGTCGGTGTTGGCATTGCTCTTGTCGCCGATGTAGCGGATGGACTGGCTCTTCGTGTAGACCTCGTCCATCATATGGATAAAATCAGTTTTGTAATTGCGGTAATCGCGGTAGCTTTTTGCCACAGCCGGGTTTACTTTTTCGAGTGCTCCCTCCACGATATTGTGCATATCGCTGATCGGAATTTCGGTCTTTCCAAGGGAATATACGTGCTCGGTTGCGAACTTACAGATAAAGTCAATCTCCTGCTGTGAGAAGGTATACAGGATTCTCTGTGCGGATTTATTTACGGCACGGACGATCTTCTGCGCGTCGAATTCTTCTTTGGTGCCGTCCTTTTTGATAATATAAACCATTGTGGTGTCCTCCAAATCAAACACTATATCTTGTGCGTCCCCCGCCCTTTTCTTGTAGCGGGTACCACATATTGTAGCATGTTTCTTTTGAAAAGAAAAGGCATTTCCTGTAAGTTTTTATTTTCAGAATATTGCATACTGCTCTTTCGTGCAGACAGAAATCTGCATTTTTCAAATTCATTCTGCAAGCGTTCCTTCAAAAACGGTCTCGGCCGGGCCGGTCAGAAGGACCTTATTTTTCGTCCGGTCCCATGTAACGAAAAGCCTGCCGCCGCGCAGTTCTACGGCAGTTTCTCCCTCCGAAACACAGCCGGAAAGCATCGCCGCGACGGCTGCCGCACACGCTCCCGTTCCGCAGGACAGCGTTTCACCGCTCCCACGTTCCCAGACTCTCATTTTTATTGTGTGTTGATCTAAAGTCTGGATAAACTCTGTATTGATACGGTCCGGGAAGCAGGAAAGGTGTTCAAAAGCGGAACCGGTCTTTGCAATGGATATTTTTTCCACATCTTCCACCGGAATCACCGCATGCGGATTTCCCATCGAAAGGCAGGTCATCGTATAATTTTCCCCGCACACGGTAATTTTATGCTCCAGCACATATTCCCCCAGAGAAACAACGGGGATCTGTGCGGCGCGGAATTCCGGCGTTCCCATCTCCACTGTCACCTGACAGATCTCATTCGGATTCTCCCCCGTCTGCAGATGAATCACACGGTTTCCGCTGCCGGTTTCGATAGTCAGCATCGTTTTTCTCGTCAGCCCATGCTCGTACACGTATTTTCCCACACAGCGGATGCCGTTGCCGCACATCGCGCCCTTCGAGCCGTCGGCGTTGTACATTTCCATCGAAAAATCTGCTGTTTTGGATGCCCCGATCAGAATCAGCCCGTCCGCGCCGATGCCGAAATGGCGGTCACTTACCGCTTTTGCCAGCCGTCCCGGACTCTCCACCCGCTCCTCCATGGCATTTACATAGATATAATCATTTCCGCAGCCCTGCATTTTTGTAAAACGCATACACAGCCTCCTCCCAGACTTCTGCCCTTTCCAGTTCCTTACTAAATATGTATTCCGTACCGCGCTTTTGAAAAACCATTTTTCTCAAATCCGCTTCAGACATTGGAAAACGAAGCGGAATGTGATAGAATAGGGGGGACTGATATCGTTACTTACATGAAGTAACTTTCAAATATTTTTAACCATTTATTATGAGGAGGTTTGGATGAAAAAATACCGTTGGGTTTTAACAGCAGTATTTGCCGCTTTTCTCGTGGGAACGAGCGGCTGCGGAAAGAAAACAGAAACGATTCCGATCACAACCATCAGTCAGAGTACCGACGATGACGACCCCGAAGACAATCTGGCGGCCTCCGGCGATTCCGATGAGATTCCGGAATACGATGTGGATCTCTCGAAGAACCTGAACAGTTTTCAGCTTGCCATCTGGGGCGATACATACGAAATTCCGGAATCCTACGCGGATTTTACAGCACTTGGCTGGGTCTACAGCGGCGACGACGCAAAGGAAATTCAGCCGGAATCCTTCTCAGAGGGCGAAAGCTTTGAAAAGGACGGAAACCAGATTACCGTCGATATTGCCAATCCGGACACCACGGCAAAGCCAGTGGCGGAATGCCTGATCGGAGGCATTCACATCGATACCTCGACCGCTGAGGGCCAGAATATCTATGTCGGCCTGCCGAACGGCGTCACCCTGCAGCAGTCGCTGATGGAGGATGTGGAAAGCATCTACGGTGTGCCAACGGACCGTTATGAGGCCAATACCTCTGTGCAGTTCACGTATGAGTACGGGCTGTACCAGACGATCACGCTCGGCTTCGATAACGAAACGGGAATTCTGTATTCCCTCGATATGCAGAACTTTACGACCACGGCTGATGCAGAAGCGCTCGATGGTGTCAGCGATGCCACAACACCGGAAGTGGAGGCCTACCAGGCACCGGAAGCCGACAGCAGTGAAATCAACGACTGGACCGTCCGCTTTGACGATGTACTCTATCATCTTCCCGTTCCGGTCAGTGAACTTCTTGACCACGACTGGACCATCAATACGAAAGAGTCCGATACGGCCGTTTTAAACGGAAAATATGGCTACGTCACGCTGGAAAAGGGCGGTCAGAAACTTTACTGCACCGTACATAATTACGGCGCGGAGGCGACGACAGTGCGCAACTGTTTCGTTACTTCGCTGTACGGCGATCTCGATACGACAAAGATTCCGATTTCAATCACAAACGGCATCACGCTCGGCACTTCCGAGAGCGATTTTCTGGCGAAGGCAGGGGATGCCAAATCAGAAAAAACGGAAAAAGAGGATAGTAACCTGACACTCTACACATTCTATAGTGATGACGAAAAGCTGGACTACACGGAAATCGGCATCGACAACGATCTGAAGCTGGTACGCAGCATCAAGGTGGTTCACAACCAGCCGGAAGCACCGGAAGAAGAAGCCAAAAAAACTTCCGCGGAAGATTCATCTTCCGTTTCCGACAGTCAGGAACCGTCAGAAACACCGGCTCCGTAACGATACTTTCAGAAAAATGGCTGCATGGCAGCTTACTACAGACGAAAACGAGGATTTTTATGGAAAACTTATACGACGTTATCATCATCGGCTCCGGCCCGGCGGGTCTTTCTGCCGCGATTTATGCGAAACGCGCAAAGCTCTCCTCTCTTACGATTGAGGCAAACTTTGCAAGCGGCGGCCAGGTGCTGAATACCTATGAAGTAGACAACTATCCCGGCCTTCCGGGCATCAGCGGCATGGATCTCGGAAGCACGCTGCGCGCACACGCTGAAAAAATGGGCGCGGAATTTTCCCGCGAGCGTGTGAAGGAGCTTGTTCTTGACGAAGAGATCAAGATTGTCCGCACGAGAAAAAATGAGTATCATGCCAGAACGGTCATTCTTGCAACCGGTGCGGAGCACCGCGCGTTAAATGTACCTGGTGAAAAGGAACTCTCCGGCATGGGCGTCTCTTACTGTGCAACGTGTGACGGCGCATTTTTCAAAGACAAAACCGTTGCCGTTATCGGCGGCGGCGATGTCGCCGTGGAGGATGCGATTTTCCTTGCCAGAACGTGCAAAAAGGTTTACGTGATCCACCGCCGCGATGAACTGCGGGCAGCCGGTGTTCTCCAGGATGCACTGCTGGCACTGCCGAATGTGGAAATGGTGTGGGATACAGTTGTGGATTCCATCGAGGGAAACGAGATGGTGTCCGGCGTGAAGGTAACGAACAAAAAGGCAGGGGAAGCCGGTGTGATCACGGTAGACGGCGTGTTTATTGCCGTCGGCATCGTTCCGGTCTCCGCACTGATCGCAGGCACCGTAGAAACCGATGAGGCTGGCTACATCAAAGCCGGCGAAGACGGTGTGACGAGCGTGCCGGGCGTGTTCGCCGCAGGCGATGTCCGCACGAAGCAGCTCCGTCAGATCATCACGGCAGCCGCCGACGGCGCGAACTGTGTGACTTCGGTAGAGAAATATCTGATCAGCCACTGATGGCTTCTTTCGAATAGAATACAGCAAAAGCAGGCATTCTTCGTATTGTACGGAGAACTGCCTGCTTTTTTCTGTTTTTCCGTAGTTTCTGAAATCTGAAAAACCTTTCATGTCAGTCGTATAAAACTTTAAAACCTCTTTTGTCGAAATTGCACAAAGAAACCGGGTTTTTTCCACACGGGCCAATTTTATAAACATCCCGTCCACAAGTTATCCACATAGTTAACCACCGAAAACATGCCTAAAAACAAGTTATACACCGAGTTATCCACATTATCCACGAAAAACGGTGTGGAAAGCATGTGTTTAAATCTCGCGAAATCAGAACGCGTGTTTTGGTCATAACAGAGAAAACCGTTATTTCGCCAAAAGATTTTACAAAGCACTTGACTTTTTAAGTGTCAATCTCTGTTGGTTTTTGACTTGAATTGTGTGAATTTTTCGTACAATTTAATATTACATTTTTCGTGTTCTTTTTCTGTTTTTACAATGGCTGCAAAAAGAAAATCTCCTGTTCGGAAAACGATTGTTTCGTTCCCAGACAGGAGATTTTGATTGGATTTTTCTTTGTTTTACTCTGCCAGCTTTCCAAGCCGCTTTGCTTCTGCCCTCAGCTCTTCGATCCGGCGGTTGCACATGCCCACCGGGACGCCGGTGTCGATGACACGTTCACAGCTCTTCATCAGCTCGCAGGCGCGGGCAAATGCCTCGTCGCTGATCTCCTGGAACGGTGCTTCGGTTACCGTCTCCATCGCCAGAATGCGGGCGAGCTGGTAATCGATATCGTTCGTATACAGGACGCCTGCCGCAAACGGGACATTTTCCTTCTGCAGTTTCCGGAACACCGGGATTCCCGTTCCGCCGCCTGCGAGGACAAAGACGCGCGGTGTTCCCTCCGGCCGCGGCAGCTCGATGCTTCCGAAGCACGGGTCAAACGAACCATTGTCAATCTCGTACAGTTCGCGGATGATATCCTCGCGGAAAATTGTCTCCGGTGCGCCGAAATGGGAAATAGCATCGCCCTTGACGCAGATGATCTTATCTGAAATTTTCTGTGCCAGATCGATCTCATGCAGCGACATGATGACGGTGATGCCCTTCTCCTTTGCCATGCGGCGCAGAATCGCGAGCAGTTCCAGCTTGTGGCGGATATCGAGGAAAGAAGTCGGCTCGTCGAGGATGATGACCTCCGGCTCCTGACAGATCGCACGCGCAAGAAGCACTCTCTGGCGCTGGCCGTCGCTGATGGCGTTGAAATCGCGGCCGCCGAGCTCTTCGGCATGAACGGCGCGCATCGCCTTCTCGACCTTCTCCTCATCCTCGCGGGTCAGCATGCCGAGCCGTCCGGTGTACGGATAGCGGCCCGTTGCCACGATATCGTGGCAGGTCATCAGCTCCGGCTTCATGCGCTCCGTCAGCACAACGGCCATCTTCGTGGACAACTCGCGGAACGAAAGCTCATGCAGGTTTTTCCCGTCAAACTCCACATTTCCGCCGACCAGCTTTAACTGGCGGGTGATGCTTTTCAGAATCGTTGATTTACCGGAACCGTTCGGTCCGATCAGCGTAACGATCTCGCCTTTTTCGATACCGATGCAGATATCTTTGATCAGCGGCTTCTTATCATAGCCGACCGTCAGGTGGTCCAGATGAAAATAATATTCATTCATATTCTCTTACCCCCTTTTCCGGCGCAGCATCATGAAAATGACGACCGGCGCACCAAAGATCGATGTGACCGTACTGATGGACAGCTCCAGCGGTGCAAACGCCATACGCGCGATCAGGTCGCACATCATACAGAAGACGGCTCCGCCGAGGAACGTTCCCGGGATTACGACGAGCGGACGCGATGTGCCGAGGCTCTGTTTGACGAGGAACGGGACGGCAATGCCGACAAACGAAATCGGACCGGCAAATGCGGTGACGCATGCGGAGAGAATACTCGAAAGCAGAATCAGCGCGATGCGGAATACTTTGATGTTGACACCCATGCTCTGCGCATACGCCTCACCGAGCTGATATGCACCGATCGGTTTTGCCATCAGGAACGTGATGACAAAGGTGATGCCGATCACAGCCGCAGAGATCGCTACGTTGCTCCAGCTCATGCCGGAGAAGCTTCCCTGTGACCAGCCGTGGAGGTTGACGATATCGGAATCCTCCGCGAAGGTGACAACAAAATCCGTGACCGCCGAGCAGATGTAACCGATCATAATACCGCCGACGAGAAGTCCTGCCATATTTTTGATCCGCCGGGACATCAGCAGAATGAAGCTGACGGAGAGAAGGGATCCTAAGAATGCTGCAACAATCATCGTGTAAGATGTGATATTGCGCGCCCGCTCCAGATAAAAGATCATGGTCAGCGCCACGACCATTTTGGCTCCCGAGGAAATTCCAAGAACAAACGGACCGGCAATCGGGTTTTCAAAGAAAGTCTGTAAAAGGAAGCCCGACAGGGACAGAGCACCGCCCAGGATTGCCGCCATCAGAATACGCGGAAGGCGGATTTTCCAGATAATATTGTACGCTTTCCCCTCTCCGGTCCGCCGCAGCAGAATCCGGAAAATTTCCGGAATCGAAATATTTACGTTTCCGGAATTGATATTCAGCACGGTGATGGCGGCGAACGCCAGAATCAGCACCAGGAACACAGCGGCATACCGCGAACGGCGCCGGAAGTTTTCCATATGGAAACTGTTCTCTTTTCCTGTCATATTTTTTTTCTCTGACATACGTTCCTCCATCAGGATAATTTTCTTAAGAATACCATCTGATCCGGATCGCCGCCCGTTACCAGAAGGTTAATGTCGTTGGTAAACTGTGCAATTTTATCGGTTGCCTGATACATGGATTTCTCGGTTGTCCAGACGTTGCCCTCTTTGACTGCTTTGTAATCGGCAAACATGGAATCCTTTGCCAGCAGGTCGTCCAGGGTTTTGACGGTGGAATCGATGCTTGCGTTGTAGATCAGGTAGTCCGCATCTTCGGCCGTATCGTAGAACTGCTCCATCGTGATCGGCACGGATGTTTTTCCGCTGTCGTCCTGGAGATCACGGAAGGCGTTGCGCGCACCGCCAAGCTCGATCATGTTGGAAATGTAGTCCTCCGGGTTCCGCACAACGGCAGCTCCGCTCGTATTAATATAGAAGAAAGCGACCGTTTTTTCGGTATTCTGGAAATCCTTCAGATTTTCCACAACACTTGCCTGATTTGCAAAGAAGTCGGCTGCCTCCTCCTCTTTGTCCAGCATGGCACCGTAGAGTTTGATCCATTCGGTTCTGCCAAGAGGCTGGGATTCGTAGCTGGAACGGTCGATGAAGACCGGAATATCGAGCATCTCGATCATCTCCTGTACCTTCGGGGAATGGAGGATCATCGTGGATTCAATGGCCAGATCACAGTTCTCACTGACCAGAAGTTCGTAATCCGGCTCACTGTATTTTCCGGCGAAGATCATCGTTCCGGCATTCATCGCGTCAACGGCATCCTGTACGTACCAGTTGTCTGCGGTTTCACCGGAGAGACGAATCGTATCGAGGGAGTCGATGGCATCGAACAGCGCCATCGGAGAGGTTGCTGCCATGTAGATGCGTTCCAGCGGCTGATGGATTACAATTACGTCGGAATCGAGGTCATCCGGCGCCTCTTTTCCGTCCGGGACGAGCAGATACTGCGCGCCGTCTTTGACATCGATCAGTTTATAGCCGTCTGTGCAGTAGTATACGTTAAAGCACTCGGCGTAATTCAGGACCATCTTGCTCTCGATGGTGATTCCGGTGATGTCCGGTGCGTCGCTGACATCGTCTGTCGTTGCGAAACCATCCGCGGATGCGGTATCACTCCCGGAGGTGCTGCTCGCAGCAGTGGCTTCGGAGGTGCTTTCACTTTCAGCTGTACTTTCCGAGACGGATGTGCTCTCCGTCTGGCTTTCGGAAACGTCTGCTGCGGATGCTGTGGATGTGCTGCTCTCAGAAACTGCCGAAGTGCCCGACGCGGACGATGTGCTGCTTCCCGTTGATGCGGTGCTGCCGCAGGCCGTCAGTGACATCGCTGCTGCAAGAAAAAGTGCGGTCCATTTTTTCAGCTTTCTTTCGTTTTTTCCTGTCATTTGATATTCCTTTCTTAAAGAAAAAGCCGCTGCCATACGGCAGCAGCCCTTTCTCATTTTTTGCTGCAAATTATTGTACTTATTTATTCTCTTCTGCCTTTACCATCTGCTGGAACAGCTCGTTTGCCTGATCCTCGCATCCGAAGATCACGCCGTAGACTTTCAGCCACTCTGCTTTCGCAAGATCGGTCTTCTCGTCTGCGGAACGGTCAACCAGCATCGGAATGGTCAGGGTTGCCAGACGCTCTGCGGTGTCGGACAGACGCTCATTTTCCTCTTTCAGAAGTTCTTCCGGAGTCTTGTCTTCGTCTGCTTTCTCATCCGTTGTCTTATCGTCTTTATCGTCCTTCTGATCCTCAGATTTGGTATCTGCGGTCTCGTCGGCTGCATCAGCATCTTCCTCATCTTTTGCATTTCCCGGAAGGAACTCAGACGGAAGAATTGCAAAGTCGATTTCGTCTTTTACCAGAGCTTTGTAGTCCAGATTATCGAATGCTCCGTCGAAGGAGATTTTTTTATCTTCCATTGCTTTTGCAATGTTTTCGATCTGGCAGTCTTTCTGCTCCATGCCGACTGCTTTGATGCTCTCTGCTGCGTCTAACTGCTCGTCGAGAAGTTTCAGGGCATCCTCAGATGCTACGTATGTTTTCTCAACCGGAAGCTGGATCACAATCATATCTTTGTCCAGTCCTGCCGGAATCTCAACATCTTTCGGAACGATCAGATATTTGACAACATTGCCTTCGTACAGCTCTTTTGTCTTTTCGGTCAGATCTTTCGCTTTCTCATTGCTGGTCTTTTTGGAATCGGATGCTGCTGCCGCTTCTTCCTCGTCGGTTGCTGCTGCGGTATCCTCTGCTGCTGCGGTATCGGTATCTTCTGCTTTCTTGTCGTCCTCGGTCTGTTTCTCCGGATCACGCTCGGTATCTTTTGTCATATCGATCTCCAGCAGGGTGATGCCTTCGTCGTAATGATACATCTTGAAGTACTCTGCGTAAGCAAGTTTTGTCTCTGCTTTGTATTCCAGTCCCATGATCTCTGGAGCGGTGGTATCCAGCTTGGAGTTATCGGTGCTGATCGTGGAGATTGTTCCGTCTGCTTTTACAAATCCTGTGCTGGAAGAAGTGCTGCCGCCCTTCTTTGCTGCTGCCAGGGAGATGAAGATGTTGTAGGAAATCTCATGGGCAACGGACATTCTGGTGGTCATACCGATGATGGTATTGTTCTTGTTCAGCTCAACCGGAATGGTGAAGATGCTGCTTCCGCCGCTGACATTTGCCATGTATTTATTTCCGTTTGCTTTTACATATCCGTAGTACGGACTGCTGAATGCGATCGTTGCATAAGCCTGTCCGTTCGTTACAGTAATCTTGCTGCAGGAGATGGTTACCTTTCCGGATCCGCCGGAGAAGGAGAATCCGTCTGGTGTGTAAACGCCGTCTGCCAGTGTGGTTGCACTGTCTACTTTGGATGTGCCGCCGCTTAAGTCAGACTCATATTTGGATTCCTGCTCCGGTTTGGTATCGGCCGGTTTCTGGGTCGGTGCCGGAGTCGGGGTGCTGGTCGGTTTTACAACCGGTGTCTCAGATGGAGATACGGTTGGGGTCTTGGTCGGAACGAGGGTTGGTTTCGGATCGTTGGAATCATCCGACGGCAGATCTCCGGTCTTTTTCAGGCTGGAGGATGCAATCGTGATGGCTCTGTCATACCATTTGCCGCTCTTTACTGCATGAGCTGCTACAGCAAATTCCTGATCAAGTGCCTCTACCGGGATTTCAAACTGCATTCCGGTTTTGGTTTCACCGTCTAAGGTGTAGTCCACTTTTCCGGTGGAAGCGATCCATGCGCCGCTCTCTGCTGCCGCATCTTTTCCGGTTCCCATATACAGATAATCATAGCCGCTTCCGCTTAAGGTGATAACTGCTGTCATTTTTCCGTTTTTCACGGTCAGTTTTACGCCGACTACCTTGAACATTGCTGCATTAGTTGTTGCCTCTGCACTGTAAATACCATCTGCTACTTTATTGGTCTCATCTGCCGGAAGATCTGCGGTCTTTTTCAGACTGGAAGATGCAATAGTAATGGTTCTTGCATACCATTTATCCCGTTTTGCAGAATGGGAAGAAACAACAAGTGCCTGATCGAGTGCTGCTACCGGAATATCATACTGCATTCCTGTTTTCGTCTCGCCGTCTGCTGTTGTGTAATCAACGGTGCCGACGCCTGCAATCCATGCACTCTTGTCTGCGGCAGCTGCCTCTTCCGGTGTTCCCATGTACAGATAATCGTAGGCAACACCACTTAACGTGATGCGTGCTTTCATGTCGCCGTCTTTTACGGTCAGCTCTACGCCGACTACTTTGAACATAGCTGCGCCGGTCTCCGCGGTTCCGCTGTAGATACCGTTTTCTACTTTCGCCGGTTCCGGAGTTGGAGTTGCGGTTGGAACCGGAGTCTCACTCGGAGTCGGGGTTGCAGTCGGGACCGGAGTCTCGGTTGGCTCCGGTATCGGAGTTACTTCCGGTGTTTTACTTCCCGGAACTGCAAGATAAAGCTGCTGTTTGGTGTACCAGGTTCCGTCTTTCTTTCCAAGAACGATCGGAACGGTTGTGCCGGCTTTGTCCGCATCTACTTCAAATGTAAAGGAATAACCGCCGTTTGCTTCCTGCATTCCCTGGATAGCCGGTGTTTTTGCAAGGTCATCGTTCTTTCCAAGATACAGTTTATCAAATGATACGTTGTTTGTTTTCAGTGTAAGAACGAGTTTATCGCCCTTGTTGATCATTGTTGCCTCGGAGATGACGAACATTTTGAATACGCTGCCGTCCTCTTTGGTAACCGGTGCTTCTACACTGGCTGGCTTATTCGAGGAATCCTCACCTGGATTTTCGCTTGGAGTCTCGGTCGGTTCCGGGGTTACCGTCGGGATTGCAGCGGTGCTGTGAATCGTAACAGTTTTATCAGCCCATGTTTTTTTCTTGGCTGAGCGGACGGCAACATCCATCTGTTTGTCAAGCTCTTCCACCGGAATTTCAAAACAATATCCGGTCTTTTCTGCACCAGTCTTCGTATCCGTATAGGTTTCGCTTCCTGTCGGAGCAATCCAGCTCTTTTCATCTGCTGCGGCAGCTTCTGCTGCTGTTCCCATATACAGGTAATCATAGCCGGTTCCACTCAGCAGAATGGATGCTTTCAGTTTTCCATCTTTTACGATGAGTCTGGAAGAAACCACACGGAACATGCTTCCGGTTGCTTCTGCAGAAGTCTCATACTCACCATCTGCCGGTTTTGCTGCTTCCGCTGCTTTTGTTTCTTTCTTCTCGGCTGTATTGGATGCCTCATTTTTGGTCGTTTCTTTTACTTCCGTTTTCGGCTGTTCTGCCGCCGGACTGGTATTCTCTTTTACAGCATCTTTGGTTTCTTCTTTTGCCGGTGTTTCTTTTTCAGCATCCTGGGAAGTCTCATCTGCTGCTTCCGGCTCTTTTTCTGTGGTATCGGCAGTCTCTTCACCGTCTTTTGCAGTGTCCTCTGCAGTATCTTCCGAAGCATCCTCATCTGCGGATGGTGTCTCGGTCTCGTCAGATCCTGCCGGTGTCTGATCCTCTGCAGGCGCGGCCGGTGTTTCCGTCGGCTCTTCTGCCGGAGTCTCTGCAGTGCTTTCACTGCTCTCGGTTTCTGCCGGTGTTGTTTCCGGTTCTGCCGTCTCTGCTGTTTCTTCGCTCTGCAGCGCTTCCTCTGCGGCTGCGCTGCTTTCTGTCTGTGCTGCTTTTTCCTGCGTATCTGCTAATACGCTGGCAGTCGGGCTCATGATCATGGACGCCGACAGCAGCAGTGCCAGAAATTTGCTTGAATTTCCTTTCATAACTTCTCCTTTTCTTCGGATATCCTTCGCGCATCTGCTCCGGATTCCGTCTGACTTTTTCAGGCAGCTGGGCGGTGCCTGTCCCCGTCAATGATGTCTCCCTGCAAGTAATCTTGTTTTTGAGGACACATTTTTTCTGCGAAAAGACAAACAGACATCTGCTTTTTCTGCAAAAGAGTTTCTCCACCGGAGCTCTTTTTCGGACGCATGGCGACAAAAAAGCAGATGTCCGATTTTGCTTCGTACATCTTTCCATGAATATATGCTTTCATCGGAAGCGATTCACTAACCTTTCCAGCAGGTTTCCTGACTCGCAGATCTTCACGGCAGCCGCGCCTTCTCATGCGTTTCGCACAATGGCATTTCTGCTGCTAACACTCCCTGCTTACAGTGACCGGATCGCTCAGGATTTCCACCTGATTCCCTTTTACCTTCGCGGATTCTTTTTCAAATCCGTTCCGCACTGAAAAGTCCCTTATTTCATTCGTTACTGATTATAGCAAAGCCGTTTTGGAAAGTCAAATGAAAGGCCACGGAAAAAGCGCATAAAATCAGCATTTTTTACATACTTTATGATAACTGTCCGCACCGGAGCCTATTCTATGAAACCAGCTTCTCTGCACCGCCGCATCCTGTTCCCTCTGCTTCTGTGCGGCGGACTTCTTTTCGCCCTGCTGTTCTGGTATTTTTCCCCGTTCTTTTCCCCTGGTGAGAACCGCCGGTTTTCCGCGTATGCGGAGGAACGGTTCCACTCCGAGGTAACCTCTTCTGCCATCACGCTCCACTATACCCTCGCCGATCCGGCTTCCCGCGGAATTGCCCCCGGCACCGCCTCGTTCGGCACGGTTTCCATCCCTGACCGCACCTCATATGATGCCCTGCTGCAGAGTGTGGAAACAACGCTCACATCCTTTCATCGCAACCGCCTCTCCGCGGAAAATCAGATCACGCTCGATCTTCTGCTCTACGAGCTGGACTGCGAGAAAATGCCGGGCAGCACCAGCCTTCTTGCGGAACCGCTCGGTCCGTCGCTCGGGATTCAGGCACAGCTTCCCATTCTGCTCGCAGAGTACCCGTTCCGCACACAGCAGGATATCGCCGATTACCTCCATCTTCTGCAGGATCTCCCGCGCTATTTCTCCGACCTCATCGCACTCGAGCAGGAAAAATCCCGGCAGGGCGTGTTTCAGAATGACCTTGCGGTCGATGGCATTATCCGCCAGTGCAGTGCTTTTCTCGCCGACGCGGATACACCGGAAAGCCATCTGCTCCACACCGTTTTTCAGAATAAACTGCAGGCGTCTTCACTGTTTTCTGAGGCGGAAAGGAATCTCTGTCTGCAGACGCATGAAAAACTCCTTACCTCCTGTGTTTTTCCCGCCTACCGCTCTCTTTCCGATGCGCTTTCTTCACTCCGCGGCAAAGGAACGCAGAACGCCGGCGGTCTTTCCCGACAGGAAGGCGGACTTTCCTACTATGCGTATCTTCTCCGCAGCCGCGTCGGTGTTAACGCTTCGCCGGAGGAGCTGACCCGCCTTTTAACACAGCAGCTTGCGGACCAGTGTGCCGAAATGCAGATCATTCTCGATCAGAATCCGTCGCTCTCCCTCTCCGAGCAGGCGCTCGTGCTGCCGTTCTCCACGCCGGAGGAAATGCTTGCCGATCTGCAGAATGCCGTTTCTGAAGATTTTCCCGTTCTTTCGGATATCGCATACGAAGTAAAGACCGTGGATGACTCCCTCAAGGATTTTTTAAGCCCCGCCTTTTATCTCACACCGCCCGCCGATGTCAATTCACCCAACTCCATTTACCTGAATCCCGCGGATGAAATGACCGGCATCGAACTGTATTCCACACTTGCCCACGAGGGCTTTCCCGGCCATCTGTACCAGACCGTCTCGTTCTCGCGCTCCGACCCGCTTCTGATCCGCCATCTCTACGCGCCGTCGGGTTATGTGGAAGGATGGGCAACCTACGTTGAATCATATGCCTGCCGCTACGCCGCACGTAATCTCGATGCAAACACGCAGGCGCTCTGCCGTCTCTGGTATCTGAACCGCTCGGTGCATCTTACCCTCTGCTCGCTGCTGGATCTCGGAATCCACAGCCAGGGATGGCTCCTCTCGGATGCGTCAGCCTTTCTGGCGCAGTTCGGCATCACGGATGCGTCGGCCGCTGCCTCTTTATATCAGTATATTCTCGAGACACCGGCGAACTATCTGAAATACTGTGTCGGATCGCTCTCTTTTTCGCAGCTCCTCTCGGAAGTGCAGGAACAGGAAGGTGACTCATTCTCATTGATCGGTTTCCATGAAAAACTGCTCCGTCTCGGGCCTCTGCCGTTTCCACTCGTAGAAAAATATCTGTAAACGGTTCGCCCTGCTGAAAAAAGATCCCACAGACTTTCTTCTATAAATAATAGAAAGTTCTGTGAGATCTTTTCATTTTCAAAATTCTTTAACCTAAATTGTAAAGAGATGGATCTGTCGGCCGCTGCGGATCAATAACAGAGGCAGAATCAAACAGATCGCTTGTTCTGTCCTCGCCGCCTCCGTAGAGGTTCTGGTACAGACGGTATCCATCCAGGTTTCTTCGTCCCATACGCAGGTAATTGTCTCTTACCTGAACGAAATACTGGGAGGAATCTACGTTGCAGTAGATGTTGAAGCCCTGACTCTTTAAGTAAGCAAACTTCTCATTGTCCATCGTGTAATCGTGCCAGTCGGAAAGATCCTGTCCATGTGCAAAGATGATGATATCGCTTCCGCCGATGAGCGGTGCAACATACGTCAGCCATTTCTCGGTATCCGCCTGGATCGTCTCGATCGGTTTGTCGCCGACACGGATATGGCCCCAGGTATGGCTTGCGAATGTCCAGCCGTCTGCTTTGATCGCATCGGCTACTTTTTTCGCCTCCTCGCACTCTTTATCCCAGTCGAAATCCGGGTGTGCATCAAGCCATGCTACCTGATCATCCGTCAGATCTTCTCTCGTCTTGTAATCACCGTCGGTGCGGTATCCGAGGATTCCGTCGTAGCCGGTCAGTGCTACGGTTCCGCGCGCATTGTGGTATACGGCATCCGGATGCGCTTCGATAAACTGATCCATCAGCGGGATGCAGTCGTAAGCACCGGTCACAACAGTTCCGTCATCCTGAATGTATTCGCAGGTCGGTTTTCCGTCGTCGCCGACTACCATCTTGCTGGCAATGCCGCGTCCGTCGTAAGAGTGGTAATAGGAAAGGTCATCCAGAGAAAGAACGAATGCTTTCTTGCCCTCCGGCAGGTAAATGTCCCCTTCCTCGTAATGAACGGTTCCGTCATCATCTACGGTCTTTTTCACGAGATCGTTGATCGAAACCATGACATATCCTCTGTCGTACATCTGCTGGGTAATCGCGTTGAACTCATCCACGGTGGTCATCCACTCGCAGAAGCCTGCGGTCTGTGCGTTGTCCTGATAGAACGCTTTCTGCGGATCGACTACAAGAGAATGATAGAAAATGTGGGTTACTTCGTTGATGTTGACGCGCACACAGGCATCTCTCGTGCTGGTGTACTCTGCTACTTTTGTGATGATATCCGCGTCGGTTGCTGCGCCCTCTACGCTCTGGAGCTTTTCAATGGCTCCATCGTAATCGTATGTCTGCGCAAGTGCATCGGCTTCCGCCATAATCTGTGCTTTCGTTGTCGGCGCTTCAGCACTTCCCGTGCTGTCCGACGATACGGAACCGTCCACCTCTGCTGTTTTCTGATCCTCTTTTTCCTGTGCTTTCTGCTGGATTTTTTCTGTTCCTCCGGCCAAAGCCCAGATTCCAATGCCGAAGATGACAAGCAGAACACATAGAATTCCTGTTTTGATCATCAGCGCACGCTTCCGCTTTCTTCTTCGGAGCTCCTTTTTACTGATGTTTTTTTTCTCACTCATTTTTCCTTCCTCCCAAAACAGCTTTTGCTTTTCTGGCAAATATTACAGTTTTACCGGACTGACAGAAATTCAGCCCGGACTCTGCTCTTTCTATTTTAGCTCAAAATACCGGTTCTGTCGAGTAGGTTTCCGGCAGGTTAAGAGAAATGTAAGAAAACCGGTAACGCTCTTTCTTTTATGCGCGCTGGCCGTGTGCCTCATACATGAGAACGGCGGATGCAATCGCTGCGTTTAACGACTCCACTTTTCCTTCCATCGGAATACGGATCAGGCACTCGGCGGCCTCTGCCATTGCATCGGTCAGGCCGTTTCCCTCATTTCCGATCAGGAATGCCGTTCCTTTTGTGTAATCCTCCTCGCGGTAGGAATGCACGCCGTGCAGATGTGCCGCGTACGTACAGATCTTCCGCGCTTTTAAGCCTTTTACAAATCCGACCGCATCGTCGACGATCAGAAACGGCATACGGTAGATCGAGCCCATCGTCGAACGGATCGTTTTCGGATTGAAGATATCCGCGGTACCGCGGCTCATGATGATGCCGGTGACTCCTGCGCCCTCTGCGGTGCGGATGATTGTTCCGACATTTCCAGGGTCCTGCAGATCCTCAAGTACCATCAGAAGCGGTGTCTTTCCGTTGTCCATCACCTCCTCTTCGGTGTAATGCGGCATGCGGATCACACTTAAAACACCCTGCGGCGTCTTCGTGTCGCACATGGACTGGAACACGCGGTCATCCACTACTTCGTATTCTGTCCCGTCGGACGGCATTTCATGCATTTTGCTGCCGCTCTCAGACACATATACTTTTTTCAGCCATTCCCGCGGCGCTTCCTGGAACATTTTCCAGCCCTCCGCCACGAAAACGTCCTGCTCCCGGCGTTCTTTTGCTTTTTTGTTCAGCGCAATAATGTTTTTTACCTGTGCATTGCTGCTGCTTGTAATCATGAATGGTCCCCTCATTTCCTGTTTTTCATCAATTTGGCAAGTTCTTTGTTTTCGCCGATCAGAATCAGCACTTCCTCTGCGCGGAGCAGCGTCTTCGGATTGACCGTGACACGGATGTCTTCCCCGTCCTTGACGGCGATTACGTTGATACTGTATTTCTTCCGCAGATCCAGCTCCTCGAGGCTATGCCCCGTCCACGCTTCCGGCACGGGAAGCTCTACCATGGAGAACGAATCCGACAGCATGAAGAAGTCCTGGAAGCCACCGGAAATCAGGCTTTTTCCGAGGCGGATGCCCGTCTCACTCTCCGCCATCACGACGCGGTCCGCGCCGACTTTTTTCAAAATATTGGCATGCATCTGGCTCATGCCCTTTGCGATGACGAGCGGCACGCCCGCCTCTTTTGCCTGCAGGGTGGCGAGGATGCTCGACTCCATATTTTCAGCGATGCCGACGATCACGACATCCATGTTGCTGATGCCAAGCGATGCAAAAACACGGCTGTCGGTGATGTCCGCGCGCGCCGCATATGTGACGAGATCGGCGATCTCCTGTACCAGCTCCGGGTCTTTATCGACCGCGAGCACTTCTTTTCCTGCCTGCGCCAGCGTCGTCGCCACGGCGAAGCCGAATTTTCCAAGTCCGATGACTGCGTATTGTTTACTCATGTTTTTTCTCCTCTTTTATCCAATCAGCACCCGCTGTTCCGGGCGCTGGATATCCACATCTTTTCTTCCGCTTCTCCGCCGCAGTGCAATAGCCAGCGTAACCGGTCCAAGACGTCCCATGAACATGACCAGAATTACGATGATTTTTCCCGCCGCCGGAAGGGTCGGCGTAAGCGACCGCGTCAGTCCCACGGTTGCCACAGCGGAAACGATCTCATACAGGCAGTCCAGCAGAGGACTTCCGGTGACAGAGATCAGAAGCACCGTCGCGGTGAATGCCATCGTCAGTGCGAAGAAGAAAATAACGACCGCGGTGCGGATGTTTTCTTCCATGACCTTCCGTCCCCAGACCACGGTGTCGGAATCGCCGCGGATGTAGGATGCGACGACCACGAGCAGAATCGCAACAGTCGTCGTCTTGACACCGCCCGCCGTTCCCATCGGAGAGCCGCCGATGAACATGAGGATCATACTTACCATCGCGGAGCCGTCCGAGAAGTTTGCCTGCGGGATCGTCTCAAAGCCGGCGGTTCGCGTCGTCACGGACTGGAAGAAGGCCGCCATAGCCTTCTGCGCCGGTTTTAAGCTGCCAAGCGAGGATGCGTTGTTCCAGTCCAGCGCGAGTATCAGAAGCGCCCCGCCGAACAGAAGAATGACGGTTGTCGTCAGAACCAGTTTGGTGTGGAGCGTGAAGCCGCGCACGAAGTTTTTCCGGGTCCGTTTTCCTTTTACAAGATCCTGCACGCGCTCCAGAACTTCCCACCAGACCGGAAAGCCAAGGCCGCTTAAGAAAATCAGGCCCATCGTCGTAAAGTTGATGAGAGGGTTCGTCACAAACGGGGCGAACGAGGATTCCCCGACGAGGTCAATTCCGGCGTTGCAGAAGGCGGATACGGAGTGGAACAGGCTGTAGCCGATTCCCTTCCAGAAACCGTATTCCGGCACAAACCAGAAGCTGTAGAAAAAAGCTCCCGCCAGCTCCACCGCCGCCGTGCCGATCAGCAGCTTCCGCACAATACCGACGCTGCCCTTTAAAACCGGCAGATTGTAAGTGTCCTGGATCAGTTTACGGCTCTGCAGACTGATTTTCCGGCGCAGGATCAGAAACACCATCGTCAGGCACGCCATGATGCCAAGACCTCCGAACTGAATCAACCCGAGGATCACAATTTTTCCAAAGGTACTCCATGTCGTCGCCGTCGGAACGGTGACAAGGCCCGTCACGCAGACAGATGTCGTTGCGGTAAACAGGGCGTCGAGCCAGTAAACGCTTTTTCCGTCCGCCGCAGAAACCGGCAGGCAAAGAAGAATCGTTCCCAGCAGGATTACCGCCGCAAATCCCAGCATCATAATCCGCTCCGCCGGTGTGTGCCATTTATTTTTGCTTTCTTTTTCGGCCATCGCTCCTCCTATTCTGCCGCTTCATTTTCTGCTTCACTGCTGTAGTAGAGCTTTCCGGTCTCACTGTCCGTCACGGTAATATCCGCAAAATATTCCCCGCAGGAACCCTCACACTGGTAATAGGCGTCAAACGAAACCGTCATGTCATCTTCTCCTTCCAGGTATTCCGCGTGAACCTGATTTTTCGCGGTCCGCGTCGTTCTGCTCCACACTTCATCATCCGCAAGAAGCTCCTTTTTGATCTTCACAGGAAATTCACTGGATGCAATTTCGTGCTGATTGGACTCGTTTTTGATCCGGTAATAGAGATTCATGTACAGCCCGTCATCTTCCTCATGGAAAAGCCAGCCGTAGATATCATCCTCCGCAACAATCGTCGGCTGGATCAGCTCAGCGTTTGTTTTGGTCGTGAATGCATTCATCTCATGCGTAAACTCATTCTGCATCCGGCGATGCTTCATCAGCCAGCTGCCTTCCTTCACACCGGCCGCAGCCACGACAAGAACGACAGCGCCGATGCAAAGGCCAATGATTTTCTTTTTTGTCATTATTTAATTTCCCCTTTTCTTTTTGAAATACAAAAATAAGATACCCCTAAGAACATACTTATGAGTATCTTATCAGTTTGCACATATAAAGTCAACGGAGCCGGTGGAGACTTTCCTGCCACCGTTGTGTGTAGTTTAAAATTATCCTGAAGCGAGGAATATCCCCGTCAATGACGAGGATATCTTCGATGCTTGTGTTTAATAATCTGCTTAAAATGAGAAAGTTGTCCAGACTTGGCAGGCACTTGCCGGAAATCCATTTATAGACCGCCTGTGGATTTTCAAAACCCATGGCATTCTGAATGTCTCTCACGGTGTATCCGCTTTCACGAAGAAGGGATTTGATGCGGCTGCCAGTTTCTTTCTGCTGGATTGACAAATAAATTGGTTCCATCCTGCACCTCCATATGTTTAAGCCATCCCGAAACACAGTTTTATCTTATCATCCGGTACTGGAAAAATCCAGTTTTTTCTTCCTGTTTCTACACAACCCGAATGATCTGTTCATACAAAAGGATTTTCTTTTCATCTACATTCCGATTGTCGTGTGCTGCAAGATTGTTCCGTCCCTCTTCCATCTCTTCTTCGGATGCAAGCTCCTCTTTCCACCAGCTCAGGTGATTGATCCGGTACGGCTTCCAGCCGCGGTCAAAAATCTCATCTCAACGACTCTCTTGCATATGCGCTTTCCTTTTTACCGGAAGAAGATGTTTAGCTCTCCTGTTTCTTTTCTTCTATCAAATGATGATTCAGCCATTTTCCTGATTTGAACCGGATGGTAAAGAGAATGGACCGCAGGCTCCAGTCTGCCGCCATGCCGATCCAGACGGCGATCGGGCCGAATCCCCATACGCGGCACAGATAAATGCAGAGACTCACACGGCACAGCCACATCGTACAGCAGGACGTGATCATGGAGAATTTTACATCCCCGGCAGCCCGCATGCCGTATCCCGGGACAAACGCCATGACCCAGCAGAGCGGCTTTACAATCGTGATAAAGATCATCATCTGCATGCAGAGCTTTGCACTCTCTGCCTCCATACCGCCGATCATCGTAATCGGTTTTGTCAGCACAAATACCAGCAGACAGCTTGCAACGATAACCACTTCTGACAGCCAGCACAGTTTTTTAATATAGTAGATTGCTTCATCCTTCCGGCCCGCGCCGAGACACTGACCGACTACCGTCATCAGTCCGATGCCGACACCGATCGCAGCGACACCGTTCAGGTTCTCAAGGATGTTCGTCATCGCCTGCGCGGCAATGGCAACCGTGCCAAGTGTGGACACAGTGGACTGAATCGCCAGCTTTCCAAACTGGAACATACTGTTCTCGATTCCCGATGGGATACCGATGAACAGTATTTTTTTGATCAAACCAAAGTCCGGCTGAATGGAAAGATACTGCTTCACAAAAATCGGTTTGCTTTCATCCCGAAGCTTCCACAGTACGACAACCGCACAGAAAATACGCGAAATTAAAGTCGAAATCGCGGCTCCTTCGACACCCATATGGAAGCCGAAAATAAGAATGGCATTTCCGCCGATGTTCATAAAGTTGGAAATCACCGAAATCACCATCGGACTGCGGCTGTTGTTCTGCGCCCGCAGAATGGATGCGCCCGCATCGTAAAGACCGATAAACGGGAATGACAGCAGCGTAAACAGGAAATACACCTGTGAATTTTTCATAACATCCGCTTCCACTGCCCCGAAAATCACACGCAGCAGCGGAACACGGAAAATCAGGCAGCCCGCGGATAATGCGACGGACAAAACTGTCATAACAAAAAGCACCTGCTGTGCCGAACGGATTGCTCCATCCCGTTTTTCGCTTCCAATATACTGCGAACAGAGAATCGCTCCTCCTGCCGCCAACGCAGAAAGCGCCTGAATGACTAAGATATTAATGGAATCCACCAACGAGACTGCCGAAATTGCGGCAGACCCGACATTGCTGACCATCATCGTGTCGACAGTTCCCATCAGGGAAGAAAGTAACTGTTCAATGATGATCGGAATTAAAAGCTTGCGAAGATCCGTGTTACTGTATAAATGAGTTTGTTTTGTTGTAGTTTTCATTGTTTTTACTTCTGCATGACCTCATCTGCCGGATATGCTTTGCCAGCCCTGCCTTTTCCACACCTTTCTTTTTTCTCTCCATTCTATTCCATTTGACGATCCATTGCAATTATTTCGCGAATCTTGCTCTTATCTGATTATTTTTATCAAGCACAACATACTTTTCTATCTCATAATGACTTTTTCAGTCTTTCCAAATCTTCGCTGTCCGGGTGTGACAAAGCACGGTCAAAATTCTGAATCAGCAGATCAAGATTGGCCGGATGTTCCGGGTTTTCTTTCATTTTCATATACCGTTCGCGCACAGACTGTGGCATCTTTCCCTGGCACATATACTCACCGATGACCGTATTGCTTGCATCGATCGACTGTTTGACTTGTCCGAGAATCTTTTCAAAATAGGCATCACTTCCGCCAAATCCAGCTGTTCCAAACAGGAAAATCTTTTTATTTTTTAATTTCGACAACAATTCTAATGTCTTTTGGTCCGCATTCCCTTTGTCCGTCCAAAATCCGATATAGCATACGTCGGATTGCGGTACCTGCGAATCGTTTGTGCCAAAATAATCGCATTTGTCCTTTGGCAACGTTTCATAGATTGCATCAGCCAGCTTCTTTGTATTACCCGTTAAGCTGCAAAACAGGATCGAATAATGTTCTTTTATCATAGCCCCTACACCTCCAGTTCAGGTATTTATGTGGAAAATCCACTTTTTCGTAAATTGTATTATCTCTTCAGATCACATCTCGATTTCGCTTACGCTGCATCCCGATGTTGCTTCTCACTATTTCCTCTCAGGCTTTTAAGTCAAGCGGATATTCGCAATCCGCTTCGCTACTTGCTCATAACCGAATAGCTGCTTTGCAGCTTGATTCAGTTAAACTTAAAAATATTAAGTCCGGTTTCTTCATCATGAACTCTGTCCACTCTTCCGTCAATTACCGTGATGACCAGCTCACAGGTTGCACTGACAATCGCTCTGTTCAGATGTCCTCCAAACACCTCGCCCTTCTGATTTCCGGCACTCATATGAAGATGTGCATAATATTCTCCATCCATTGTATTGATTGTACCTGTCAGTGATGTAATTTCATAATACCCCTGGAAGCTGTTTGAATAATATTTCTTTTCGTCTGTCTTGTATACTCCGACTGTGAAATCATTGATCGCTCCAAGAGCCTGGACACTGGCAAGCTTTATATTCTCCTTTATGGCAATTACCCTCAGCTGCTCCAATATTTCCTCGTCTTTGTCAATCCTTGCTACTATAACATTGTCAAATTTTCTGTATTCCATTTTATTCTCCTTTCTCTTTCCGCCTGCCACTGTTCAGACATTACTGCAATAAATTCAATATTTATTCAGAAAATGCTCCCTGTTCGGATACTCCTGCCGATATGCCCGGAGGGCGGCTTCCCGGAGCAGGGTGAATTCTTTTTCCATGTGAAGCAGGCGTGGTGCCTTGAACGCGATCACACTGATCTGTTCGGCGATTTTTTTCGCGATTCCTTCTTCGGACAATTGTCCCATGCCGAATACCAGAGAGGTAAATCCTCTGCCTCCTCTGCTGACCTGAATAAATTTCAGGAATACATTGTACAGTTCATCTGCAAGAATTTTCTGGTATCCCTCATCTGACTGCATGGCTTCCGCCAGGCACAACGTAGAGAGAATCCGGGCTCCCATCTTTCTTCTGTCGCCTCCCGGATCCAGAGAGGTTCCTTCCGCCAGATACTTCAGTTCCATCAGGCATTTGACAAATTCATCCTTCTGGAGCCTGCGTTGTCCGTATCGGGCCGTCCAGAGCCGAGCCCGGTATTCTTCTTCCCAGGCTTCCTCCTCTCCGATATATTCTTTTAAGATCTGCTGCCGTTTTGCCGGATCTGTCTCCTGATAAAAATCTTTGGTCCATGTATGTTCCATCTGTTTTTCCTCATTCTGTCAGTCGGATATTCGCAATCCGCTTCGCTGCTTGCTTGATTGGTTTAAAATAAAGACACGTCTTTACTTACTCTTTCTGCCTGCAAACGCAGTCTTCCTGCTTACATTTCGGAGTGGGAAATCGTCTCTTCTGCGTTCAGGTACTCATCGATGTTGCTGCCGTCTACCTTCTGATATTCTGAAAAATAGTACCGGCCTTCTTTCAGGCTTTCCTGGTCAAATTCCTCTCCCTCGAACAGCTCCACTGCCATTTTCGCCATTTTCTTTGCCTGATCCACTCTGTCATTTAGGATGCTGCCCTGCATCTCTCCTGCCTTTACGGCTTCCAGAGCCTCTTCCAGGCCATCAATTCCGAAGATCACCGGCCATTCTTCACGGACATAGCCTGCTTTCCGATAGGCCTCCACAGCCCCAAGTGCCATCTCATCGTTGTTGGACATAACAAGTTCAATCTTTTTTCCGTACTGGCTGATCAGACGGTTCATGCGGTTTTCCGCCTGTCCCCGGTTCCAGTCCGCTAACTGATAACTTAGCTTTTCCAGTATAACATCTTTTTTCATCAGTGTCTTTACGGAATATTCCGTTCTGCTGATGGCATCCTGATGGCCCGCTTCTCCTTCCAGAAGCACATATTGGATCTTTCCGTCCTTGTTTTTATCGACTTCCGGATGGCTGTTGATGTATTCTGCTGCGATCTCACCCTGCATGATCCCGGACTGTTCTGCATCACAGCCCACATAATACAGCTTTTCCCACTGCATCAGGTCTTCTCTTACCGGTTCCCTGTTAAAGAAGATCACAGGAATGTCTTCATTCCTTGCCATTCGGATGATCCGGGACGGAGCTGTCCGGTCCACAAGATTGATACAGAGCACATCACAGCCGGCATCAATCATCTCTTCCACCTTTTCGTTCTGTTCCTGCTGATCGTCGTTTCCGCTTTTTGTCGATACGATAATCCTTCGTTCTTTGTTTTCCATGGCTTTCAGCTGCGCCTTCAGTTCATCCGTCAGTCCATTGATAAAAGGATCATCCTGCGTGTAGGTTATCACTCCGACCCGCAGGGTTTTCTCTGTCTGGTCCGACTTGCCGGAACACCCCGACAGCACAAGCACCGCACTCCCTATCGTGGCAGATAATAATACTGCCACCCTTCTTTTCTTTTTATTCATAGGAATATAAAAACCTTTCTAAATCTTCGTCCATAGAGAAATTTTCCTTGCCAAGTACCTGATATTCGGTTATATATCCTTGCATTTTATAAGACCTGTGCTCGATCCTTTTGGTTATTTCTTCCACACTTTTATAGCCGATTTCATATCCGTCCGGCACAGCCAGCCCCTGAATGTTTCCGTTATCCAGAAGTGCAATCGTCTTCAGACTGTAACCCACTCCATAGAGCTCCGCGCCCTCGTATGTTCCATTTTCTGCCTGCTCTCCAAACTCTTCCAATATTCCTGCATCCAGGATGACAAGAGCATCCGCCTCTGTTTCCTTCTTCATCCGCTCCACAATGTCCTGTTCTTTTCTCCGGTAAATACACCAGCTGATCTTGCTTTCGCTGCCTTCCAGCACCTCGTTCAATCCACAAATCTCCGCCTGTACAGCCTCGGACATTTTCCAGTCGGCGATAATTCCGATCTTCTGCTTTTTTGTTCTCAGCCGTTCTCCCAGCCACCTTCCGATCTCCCGGTAATCCGGCTGGATCGTGGGACTGGCAGTTTCCCCTTCTTTTACCGCCAGACCATCTGCAATCAGCAGATACGGTTTCTTTCCACACTCTTTTTTCAGCATATTTTCCGTCTCATGACCGGGTGCCGGATATATGATAAAGCCATCAATATCGTTGTCCTTCTGTTCCCTGATAAATTCTCTTTCCACCTCCGGCCCGTCGATCTCTTCCGTATTGCAGATGATCATATGAACGTTGTTCTCTGCCGCAGCCTGCTTCATTCCCTTGATCAGGGCATCCCAGCGTTTGTCACCGGACTCCGGAAGAATCACGGCAATCCGGGGCTCTGCTACGTTCTGATCGAAAATTTTCCATACAAAGAATACTGCCAGCAGCAGCAAAAGAAACTCAATTATAAGAAATTTCATTCTGTTCTTTTTCATCTGCCCGGTCTCCTTTGTATGTATTTTTGTAATTCCAATGCTTCTGCGTTTTCCGGTGTATATGGGATTGCCGGAATACGGATCGTAACCCTTGTTGCTTCGTCCGGTTCACTTTCTATGGAAAGTCCGTATTCTTCTCCAAACATCAGCCGGATTCTGGAATGCACATTGATCACACCCACGCCGGAACCATGCTTCGGAACCTTGCTGTTATCCGTCAGAATATTTTCCAGGACTTCTTCCCGCATGCCCATCCCATTGTCTTCGATGGTGATCAGAATGTCCTCGTCTTTCTTTTTTCCGCTGACGATGATCATGCCGCCATCATCCTCATCCATATTGCCAACGCCATAATAGATGGCATTTTCCAGGATAGGCTGGATCACCAGCTTTACAATGCAGTAGTTTTCAATCTCTTCCTCAATCCGGAATTCTGTTTTAAATCGCTCTTTGTACCGGGCCAGCTGGATATTCATATAGCTTCTGCTGTGCTGCAGCTCATCCTTAATGGGAATGATGGTCTTACCCCGTGACAGACTGACACGAAGTAATTTTGCCAGTTCGGAAATCATACGAACCGCTGCTTCATTTTCCTGGGCTTCCACCATCCATGTGATGGACTCCAGTGTATTATACAGAAAATGGGGGTTGATCTGGCTTTGCAGGGCATCCAGTTCACTTTTTCTTCGTTCATTTTGCTGCCGGATGATCTCGTCCATCAGTTTTTCGATCTGTTCATAGGACTTCTGCACAGAATGTCCCAGATGGCGGATCTCCGAGGAGCCGCCGATATAGATATCCGGTTTTCCTCCTGCCTCATGGGCCTTGACGGAAGCATCCAGCTCCCGGATCGGTTTGGATATCTTCCGGGATACCAGCTGATTTCCCTCCAAAAGCATGACCAGAAGAACCAGAATCGTGGCAAATACATAGTAACGGAAGTTCTTGTAGTTTGCCGCCTGCACGCTCTCTGGCACAACACCGATCATCTTCCAGCCTGTATAGGCTACGCTGCCGACGATCACGGTCTCGTTCTGACCGCCGGAACGTATCTCGTAGGTTCCGTCCTCGTATTTTGCCGCGTCCAGACTGTTTTCTTCAAATAATCCGCGGTTTAACTCCGTTCCCCGTGGATGATAGATCATCTCTCCGTCCTGACTGGTCAGATAATAGTAGATTCCGCCGGAACAGTCATTGATCTGTTTCATCACGTCCCTGATCACAGAATATTTCATATCCAGCAAAAGAATACCTGTTTCCGGTGTCTCTCCCTTGTTGACATCTACATACCTGCTCAGGGAAACGACCCATTGGTACCGATAGGATCCATCCTCAAACAGCTCCTGGATATGCGGTGTGGAAAAGTGTATATTTTCAATGGCATCTTCCGCATTTTTGTACCATTCCTGTGTCTGCACCTTCACGTTTTTCTTTTCTGCCGCCACCGGCTCCGATGCGATCAGATTTCCTTTGGGATCATACAACGCCAGGCTCTGAATCTTATCGGAATTGGTCTCATAGAGCAGACTGAACTGCTCCGAGAATTCCCGGCTGGATATATCAAACTGCTGGACTACGTTGTAGTTTGCCCCGTTTATAATCTGCCGGATATCCAGCAGGTCTGCATCTAACCGGTCCACGGTAGCCTCTACAGTAGCTTCCGTGTTGTCCACTGCTGTTTTTTCCAATGCCAGCTTGAATCGATGGTAAAGCAGCAATCCCATTACAATGATCGTAACCAGTGAAATCGCCATAAGGACAGACAGGATAATCGACTGTATGTTAAGTGCGATATTCTTCCGGGAATCCGGCTTTCTTTTTCTATCTTTCATGTATTTTCCCTTTCACCTGTTCCCTATTTTCCGGAAGCTCTGTATTTGGAAGGGGAAACACCGAATTTCTTTTTGAATACATAGCTGAAGTAGTTCGCATCCTGATATCCCACTTTTTCTGCGATCTTATAGCTTTTTTCATCGGTGTTCAGCACCATTTCTTCTGCCCTGTCCATTCGGTAATCCGTAAGATAGGAGACGAAGGACTGACCGGTTTCCTTTTTAAAAATGGACGAAAAGTAAGAATTGGACACACCAAGATCTGCGCACACATCATCCAGAGAGAGCGCCGGTTCCATATATCTGTCTTTTACAATGTTCTGCGCATCGGTGATGATCCGTCTTGAGGTACTGTTTCTGGTACTTCTCAGTTTTTCGCTGATAGCCATAGACATATTGATGATCCAGTTTGTCATAGAGCTTTCATCCAACTGAGTCACTCTTTCATAAAGGTTCTGTACATTTCCGGAAATTTCATTGAAATCCATGGAATTATTGGCACAGAATTTGAAAAATCCGCTGACAATCTCCATGGTAGCCAGATTGTACTGGCTGATGGTGGCTGCATTCTTATGGAGCTTTTCTGTCTCTTTGATGGCTTCTTTCCGGATCTTCTCCTGATCCCCTACATGGATGGCACGAAACAGCTCCTGCATCCTTGTCTCTTCTAAGGGAACCGCCTTTTTTGACTCTTTAGGAACGATCTCCGCGATATTGATGGCTCGTTTCGTTCCGTACAGGACACGATAGGATACCGCCTCTCTGGCTCCCTCGTAGGAAATACTGATGTCGTACAGACTGTTGCAGACGGTTCCGATCCCTGCGGTAACCGCCGCCCCCATAATTCTCCATGCCCAGCGGCAGAACCGGTCACACTTGTCCGTCAATTGAGCTATCTCATCTTCTGAATGGAGTTCCATAATCAGAATGGTATTACCCATATAGATGAATTCCTGGCAATTACAGTTCTCCATCAGCCGCTGTTTGATCTCCCGTTCCACGGACATGGATAATAATAAGGGATTCATGCCATCCGGCACATCATTTTCCGAGGTATGAAAGATAATGCAGCAAAACAAAGGTCCCTTCATATCCACCTGATAATCCAAAAGGAATCGTTCATAGTCCTCTTCTCTGACTCTTCCTTCAATCAGGGAAATGAAGAAATTGGACTGCAGCTTTGGTAATACCTCCTGGAAATAGTCTTCCAGTTTTTTTACATTTAACTTTTCTTCCCGTTCCCTGTCCAGTGTTGTTTTCAGCTTCATCAGGCTCTCTGACAGCTCGGTGGCGCTGATGGGTTTCAGCATATATTCCTTAATCTCCAGATGGACGGCCTCTTTCGCATACTCGAATTCGTCAAAGCCGGTGCAAAGCATAATGTAAATATTAGGATAGTCCTGGTTCAGTTTTCTTGCCAGCTCCAGTCCATCCATGTAAGGCATTTTAATGTCCGTCAGTACCACATCCGGCTGAAGTTTTTCCACCAGCTCCAAAGCCTTCACGCCGTTGGTGGCACTTCCCACTACGTCAAATCCCAGATCATTCCAATGGATCTTTTTTTTCATAACATCGATGACCTCTACTTCATCATCGACAAGAATCACTTTATATTGTTCCATTCTTATCCCCCTGTTTTCCGGAGTACGTTGTTGTTCCTTCATTATAGCAGAAGATTGCTCTCTGCTGAATGAATAGTTACAAAAATTTTTGCCAGAACAGAATAAAAGACCGCCCTAGTCATCCATCGGACGACCGGGCTGTCTTATATTCTATCTGTTTATGAATCTTTCATTATTTTTTCTGTACATATTTCAGACAGTCAAGTGTTACAGCTGCCAGAATAATGATACCTTCGAAGATGAACTGAAGGTTGGTATCAATACCCAGAATCGTCAGGGCATATGTCAGGGAGGTAAAGATCAGCACACCGGTTACAACTCCGGAGATCTTACCGATACCACCGGTAAAGGATACGCCACCAACTACGCAGGCTGCGATGGCATCCATATCCCATCCCTGTCCGTAAGCTGCACTACCGGAACCAACCATACGGTTACATTCCAGCCAGGAACCGAAGCCATACAAGATACCTGCCAGCATAAATGCTCCCATTGTTACTTTAAATACAGAGATACCGGATACTGCTGCCGCTTCCGGGTTTCCACCTACCGCATACAGGTTTTTGCCAAAAGTTGTTTTGTTCCAGATAAACCATACAATGGCAACTGCTGCAACAGCCCACAGAATGATGGTCGGGAATTTTCCGATCTGCGGAATGAAGGTATTCGGGATAGCAGAATCAATCGCACCGAAGGATACGCCCTTGGTCGCATAGGTAACCAGACCGAAGATGATCAGCATGTTCGCCATGGTAGAGATAAACGGATGCATTTTGAATCGCGCCATGAAGAATCCGGCAATCATAGCAAATACTGTTGTAAAGATCACACACATTAACAGTGCAAACAGTGCTTTCGCTGTGGCAGGCATAGCGGAGAAGTCAAATACATGCCCGAATACGGCACCTGTATTGATTCCGTTATGCATAATGATGGTTGCTGTAACCATACCCATACCAACCATACGTCCTACGGAAAGGTCGGTACCTGTTAACAGGATCAGACCGGCAACACCAAGTGCAAGGAACATACGCGGGGATGCCTGCTGTAAGATATTCAGAATGTTGGTAACCGTCAGCAGCTGTGTATTTTTAACGATCGGTGTGATGATACACAGTGCGATAAAGATCAGAATGATTACGATATACAGACCGTTTTTGTACAGGAACTGAGATAAATCGAAGGTATATCTGTAATTTTCCAGTTTCTGTATTCTCTGCTGCTGGAATGTGAATTTGGACGCTCTCAGCAGGTCGATCAGATGATATTTATGCATGAATGCTTCATGTCTTCTGTCCTTGATCTCCTGAAGCTTCGATTCGTGAGCCATCTGTGCATCAAACAATTTATTTTTGAGCACATATTTCTCAGCCTTAATCTCTTCTGCACCCTTCAGAGAAGCAACCTTTTTCTGATGCTCGCTCTTTAGATCTGCTTTGACCTTCTCATATCTGCTGTTTTCTTCTGCTTTTGCAGCTTTGCAGCTTTTGTTTACTACGTCGTAATAATCCTTTTTGTAATGCGCGGCCAGATAGCTTTCTGCCTCTGCGATCAGCTTTTTGATTTCTTCTTTGTTGTCTGCTTCTACTTTTTTTGCATTTTCCAGCTCTTTTTTGCTGTTTTCAATGATCTTATCTCTCTGTGTTGCGGATAAGTTCTTGTTTTCTTTTGCGATCGCGATCTGTTTTTTCAGATCGCTCACTTTGTCAAAGCCGTCTGCACGTAATGCATCGATTTTTTTCTGGATTTCTTCCACATATTCATCGATCGGCTTCAAAAGCTTTGCTTCTTCTTCCGACGAAATAATAACGCTGTTTTCTGCCATTTCCAATTTTCCTCCTGTTACAGGTATTTAGCACTGAGTCTCAATAATTCTTCCTGGTTTGTTTCTTTGGTATTTACGATTCCGGCCAGACGTCCGTTAGACATAACACCGATTCGGTTGGTAATACCAAGAATCTCCGGCATTTCGGAAGAAACAACGATGATTGTTTTTCCCTGTTTCGCCATATTGATAATCAGTTCATAAATTTCATATTTTGCTCCAACATCAATTCCTCGTGTCGGGTCATCCATCATGAATACGCTCGGTGAACGCTCCAGCCATTTACCAAAGATGACCTTCTGCTGATTACCACCGGAAAGGTTGGCGATCATATCATCCGGTCCCATACATTTTGTATGCATGATCTTGATTTCTTCAGCCGTTGCACGCACCATCTTGTCATGCGATAATGCGACTCCGCTCTTATAATGCTTCATATTCGCAATGGTAGTATTGAATGTAATATCGCCCTTCAGGAACAGACCATTGGCTTTTCTTTCCTCTGTAATCAGAGCAAATCCGTGATCCATAGCATCTTTCGGGGAGGAGAAGTTCAGTACTTTTCCATCATATACGATATTTCCTTCTGCTTTTGTACGAATTCCGAAGATTGTCTCCAGAAGTTCCGTACGACCGGCACCGACCAGACCATAGAATCCGAAAATTTCTCCTTTTTTGATATCAAAGGAAATATTCTGCAGTTTCGGTGCATATTTTGTTGATATATTCTGTACGGAAAGAATAGTTTCTCCCGGTGTATTGTCTACAGGCGGAAATCTGTTGTCCAAAGAACGTCCAACCATGGCGGCGATCAGTTCGTTCATATCCGTTTCTTTACTTGGCTTGGTCATGACCAGGCTTCCGTCTCGCAGTACGGATATTTCGTCACAGATTTCAAATATTTCATCCATTTTATGTGAAATGTAGATCAGAGCAATTCCCTGCGCCTTCAGCTGACGCATCATCTTAAAGAGTTTTTCAACCTCCGGTGCAGTCAGGGATGATGTAGGTTCATCCAGTACAATGACTTTGGAATGATAGGAAATCGCTTTTGCGATCTCGCACATCTGTCTCTGAGATACAGACATTTTCTTCATTGGCTGCGTCAGATCAACTGTAATTCCCAGTTTTCTGAACAGGTCTGATGTTTCTTTTTTCATTCTTCCTTCGTCGATCACTCCAACGGAATTCTTTGGGTATCTTCCAAGGAACATGTTATCTACAACACTTCTTTCAAGACACTGGTTCAACTCCTGGTGTACCATTGCCACTCCGTTTTCCAGTGCATCCTTCGGGCCGGAGAAATTCACTTCTTTTCCGTCCAATACGATGGTTCCTTCATCTTTCTGATAGGTTCCAAAGAGGCATTTCATCATTGTCGATTTTCCGGCACCGTTTTCACCCATCAGTCCCATAATGGTTCCAGGTTTGACATTCATGCTGATATGTTTCAGAACCTTATTTCTACCGAACGATTTGCTCATGCCGTTAATCGATAAGATATATTTATTCTTATCATCTGTCATAGCTGCGCTTCCTTTTCTTAGTAAAGAAGGGTATCATTGCTGACACCCCTCTATAATTTCATTCATTTACGGTAACGATTCAGAGACCTCATCTCGATTTCGCATGGCTCCGAACCGTTACCATTTACACTCTTATTCTGTCTCTAAATTATTTGGAGAGAAGTGATGTATATGCTGCTGCATTATCGGTCTTAACCATGTTAATTGCAAAAGCATCATACTCGCTCGGGTTTCCAAGACGGTTTGTGATATTGGACTCTGTCTGTCCGTCTCCACCGATGTAATCTACCTTCAGGTTCAGCAGATCATCATATTTCTCCAGCAGTGGCTGATAGGTAGAGCTCAGGAAGTTATCCGATGCGTTGTAGATATTCAGCCATACTTTTTTGGATGGGCTCTTGCTTTCATCCAGCTGTTTTGCAACTTTATCGTAAACTTTTGTGGAATCTGTGAAATCGTTGTAGTTATCGGCTGTTACAGCAATATTTAATGCGTAGTAAGATCTCTCTTCTTCGCTGTATCTGTAATCCTCACCCTCTGTCAGGCAGTTGCCGGCTTCATCTGCTGTACCGATACCGGTATCAATGTCTACACCGTCCAGTGCGTTACGCAGAACTCTCAGTGTCAGGTAAGCCTGAACGTCTGCATGCTGAGAAATTGTTCCGCCATATCCTTCACCGATTGCTGCTACAGCATCGCTGTTTGCATCGTAACCGAAGGTAGGAACTTTGTTGTCTTTTGCCCATGCATTGAACATTGACATTCCCATACCATCGTTATTGGAAACTACAACATCGATCTGATCACCGAAGGAAGCTGTCCATGTTCCGATCGCGTTACCAGCTGTTGCAGCATCCCATGTTGCACCTGCTGAGTTTTTCATTTCCTGAGAAGCCAGCTCACGGATGGTATATGTTTTTCCGTCTACATCCAGAGTTGCATCCTGCACAACCTTTGCTTTTCCGTCTACGTTTGTTCCGGCCGGTGTAGAATCTACTCCGCCGTCTGCATCTACACCTGTTCCAAGTGCGGAACGAACACCACGTGTACGGGCGATAGAATCGTTATGTCCGATATCACCGATTGCCAGAACATATCCGATTACGCCGTCACCGTTTCTGTCGATCGTGTCTGCGTTTTTCTTGATGTAATCCAGAACCATCTGTCCCTGCAGTTCAGCACCCTGGTTTGCATCGAAACCTACATAATACGTATTTCCGTTGAAGTTCAGAGCATCTTTGTCCAGTTCGCCGGTAGCACTGCTGGATGGCTGACGGTTGAACCAGCACAGAGGTTTGTCCTTGTTTTCTACGCTTCCGCCCGTTGATGCCGTAGAATCTGCTGTTTCTGTTTTCTGGGTAGAATCTTTAGACTCTGATGTGGATCCTCCACAACCAGCCATGGATACTGCCATAGCTACTGCCATAATTGCTGCTAATGCTTTTCTTTTCATTTTTATTCCTCCCGTTTGGTGATTTTGCTAGATTCGCTTCGTTCCTAGCTGATGAATTCATTATAATCACAAGCGGCCTGAAAAAAAATAGAATATTTTTGGATTAGTTATTGAAATTTTTGGTTATTTCGTATTCTTTTCACGCGTTCTATAGTGATCCTGTATACTGCGTATCTTTATATTTTCGCATCAGAATCATATAGCTTATGATCAGTAAAACAGCCGCACTGCTCCATGCACAGATCTCGGCATAGTATATTCCCTCTTCGCCGATCCATTTCGGCAGCAGCAGCGCAACGCTGACACGCATCACAAATTCTGCAATGCCGCTGGCAAGCGGAATCAAAGTATTGCCCAGCCCCTGGATCGCGGAACGATACACATGCAGCAAATACAGTATCCACAAAAAGACAGCCATGATAAACAAATACTTATATGCAATATCTAATACCTGTCGGATCTGCTCCGGTTCACCGGATACAAACAGAGACAATATATTACGCCCAATCAGCACCATCATACCGGAAATGAAAACAGAAGTGAGCACTGCCATATACGTACCGCTGCGCACACCTTTTCGGATTCTCTGATATTTCTTTGCGCCAAGATTCTGCCCTACATACGTTGTAATCGCATATCCATAGGAAACGGCTGCCATCTCCAAAATTCCATACAGCTTGTTCGTTGCCGTAAATCCGGCTACAAACAGAAAGCCAAAGCCATTGATCACATACTGCACCGTAAGTCCTCCCACAGAAATGATCACGTTCTGTATGGCAAGAGGAGTCCCCAGCTTCAAAAGCCGCAGACTCATAGACGGCTGCCTGTAAAAATCCTCCTTTTCCAGTCGGATATCCCTGATTTTCCGTAATACAAGCAGACAGTACAAGGCTGAAAATCCCTGTGCAATAACAGTCGCCACGGCTGCTCCGGCTACGCCCCAGCCAAAAACTGCCACAAACAGCAGGTCAAGTCCCACATTGATCACTGCTGCCACGGTCATTGCAATCAATGGAGATCTGCTGTTTCCAAGTGCCCTTAAGATCGCCGCAAAGATATTATAGGCAGCTATAATCGGGACTCCCGCAAAAATCAGCCGCAAATATAGCATCGTCAGATCAATAACATTATCCGGTGTCTGCAAAAATAAAAGAACGTGATAAACTGCGCCTTCACTTACTGCAAGTACAATCACAGACAGTAATGCTGTCATAATATAGCTTTTCGCCACCGCACATTTCAGATTTTCCTTTTCCCCTGCTCCATAGTACTGCGATACAAGAATCGAAAAGCCCTGTGTGATACCTGTCATGATGCCCAGCACCAGCCAGACCAGCCAGTCTCCGGCGCCTACTGCCGCCAACGCTTCTACTCCTACCACCTGGCCAACAATCATGGTGTCCGCCATCGTATAAAACTGCTGGAAAATATTTCCGAGCATCAGTGGTATGGCAAACGTTATGATCAGTTTTCCGGGGGATCCCGCAGTCATATTCTTTTCATTTGTTCCCATAAGATTAAGAAGCTCCTTTTCTCTCTTTCTCCTCCTGCCGCTATTTTACAGGGGACCCTTGCGAAACACAATTCTATTTTTTCACAAAGTTTTTCCGATATTTTTGGTGGCTATTACTTTCTTTTGAGGTAAAAAGAGATTTTCGTTGGTTTTCCATTACAGAGTATGAAAAAGAAGCAGCGTATTTGAGACGCAGACATAATATGCATCCAATTACGTATCGGATTCTACATCTTAATTCCGCAGTATTCCC